>Ga0307514_10004597_pt1 | contig 12658 bp, 9 predicted proteins | sample 16_EM_MG_FD_203088 | JGI IMG/M metagenome (GOLD analysis project Ga0307514, IMG submission 203088) | Populus trichocarpa ectomycorrhiza microbial communities from riparian zone in the Pacific Northwest, United States - 16_EM | ecosystem: Host-associated > Plants > Roots > Unclassified | place...
AAAAGCATTTTAAAAAATATTTTTTATTATAATGTTAAATATTATCTTAATATGTGTTTTAGATAGAGATGTGAGGTGTGATTGATTTTTTTTAGGTACAATTCTCTTGAAGTATAAACATAAAAATTTACATGTTTTTTTATTGTTTTTTTTATGTGGATCCCATAAAAAAAAATTCAACCATACTTTTGAAAAAATTAAGTTTAAGAAAATCATTTTTTATTATTGGTTGTGTTAAAATATGTGTTTAGTTAAAATTATGGTTAAAATTGTTATTGAATAAAAATCAAAGATGTTTTGTTAAAATTGTTATTAAAAGTGTTTTTCATAATAAAATAATTAAAAAGAACAGTAATTTTGTAGTTTTAAATTATATTATTGTATATTAAATTATTAATACATTATCAACTAATATAATATTAAGATTTTATTTTTATTATTTCATTAAACTAAGCTATAATCTCATCATAAATATAATTAATTCAAGAAGATTTCTAGTATCTATGACTTTGCAAGCATGGAACTATATCGGTTGAAAAATCTGCTCTCCTGAGCTGACATTCGGGTCACTAGAGACTTAAAAGTTGCTTGATTGTGTCAAAATAAAATAAATGAATAACACTGATATGCTCAGGGTAATGGAAAGTTTGTTAGTTTTGCGAAAGAAAGAAAAAATCCAAGAGTTAATTAATTTTTTTAAAAAAATATACTATCCAAAAATTGCTATTCAAGAAGGTTGTTTGGCTATGAAACTTGACAAGCATCTTCATCCATGTATGCTGGCATGCTTTCCTAGCTATACTTCTTACAGTTTCCTTTCTATTATTCATCAGTTTCTCTTTAATTACCTCCCATTCTCTGTTTTCAGCAGAGCGTGAAACAGGGGATCCCAAAACAGAGTAACTCTAAAAAACAATCCGCATCATCTAAAGTAATAGTAGCTTCTCCCCATGGAGAAACAAAATGTGTTGGTGTTAGAACACCATCTTTTGATAAACCAATAAGTAACCTAAACCAGTAGTAGCGTTGAAGGTTTTAACTTCAAAAATATTCAACCAAGCAGAGTTCAATGATGTAGAATGCTAAATGCTCAAGCTGGCAACAAAAGTGAATATTAGGTTAATAGGTTTAAATTGCTACTGACAACAGTACATGCAAGAATGCATGGCTTTATCCATTATCCAACTTACTATGACTGTAAAACTGGAAAATGATCATCAATGTATACGAGCAATAAAAAAAATAGATTAGCAACTAATGAGTTGCCAACATAAAAAGAGAACAAGGAACGAGAACGAGACCAATAAGGTAAAAGTCAAACAACCATTCAAGTGTCTGGTTTCATCAGCTCCAGGTCCCAAAACAAACTAAGAAAGGAACTTACAGTGGAAGAATATCAATCAGTTAAGAAGAGATTTGACTTTTATCTTTCTTGTTGTGCTTTCTTATTGAAGCCTGTATGATTTGAGAAGAATTAAAGGGCGTTTGAGCAAAAACTTCAGCAAAAGTATGGCGAGGGTTGTTCTGGTGTGTGTATTGTCAATGACTCTCTCTCTTTGTTTCTGTCGGCAAAGATAAGTCGAAAGGAAGGCGAAGGTGAAGGTAAGGTCTAACTGTATTTTCAACGATTATCTCTCTGTTTCGGGAAAAGAAGCTTGACAAGAGATACCAATAGCTGAGATCAGAGCTTAGTGAAAACAAGTTAAAGTTACCTTAGTTATATTTAGTCTTGATGACAAAAATAACTCTTACAGTAAAAATAATAATAATTAAAACTTAAAAAAAGTGATAAATACGACAACAACTGTGCATTCATTAACATATATATGTTTTTGCTTGAAAAGGGCAGAAAAGTCATCTGCGGTCCTCGGCTCCTCCAGGGTTTAAACATCGAGTGACTCTCTCCGTTCTGTCCCCCACTCTCTCTCGGTTCCCTTGTTAGAGCAGATTAGAGTTCGTTTGATTTCTCACTCTCACTCTCATTTCATTTTTGTTTCCATTCCCTTAAGTATCGAAACCACTTACTTTTTCTATCATCGATTTGAGGAGTAAAACTGGTGATCTCTTTTACCTTTCAGGAGAAAAACGAGACCACCTATTTGTATCAGGTAAAGATCTTAATCCTTTTTTTTTTTTCAATTTCAAGTGTGATTATACCAGTATATGATGCTGTCGAAAAGTAATTAGGTCAAAATTATTCCAAGATTTGCACCACCAGTATTGTATGTGTTGGGTGTAGTGAATATTTTATTTCCAATATTTGCTTAGGGAGGGCATTGTGCAAAATTATCAACTCTAGTTCCCCAACTCATTGTTAATATTTCCAATTTTAAGCAAAAATGTCGCAAATTTTTTGGTTAAGCTTAAATTGTTGAAGAAAACCTAGGGATTGAATCTGTAATTGCCTCCGTTGTTGTTCTTGTCATCATCATCATTATTATTATCTCTTGGATCAAATGTTGTGCCATTGAATTAACTGCTTCCCTATTAGTTAGAATTGATAATTGGCACATTTGCAATTTGGACTTGAGAGTCATCTTTCCGTTTGCACTAGGCTGTCTATCACTTATATGTAGCAGCTTTTATTTTTTTCAGTATTTATGCCCTTTACCTTTGCACAGAATCATGGCTGAAAGTGATAGAAACGAACCAATCAACGAGCAAGTAGTTGCGAATATGTACACTGCTATGCGATCTGAACTAAACCAAATTTACTCGAAAATAACTGAACTTGAGATGGATGTGAGTGAGCATTCATTAGTCATCAATGCTATCCAACCGCTTGACCCTTCCAGACGATGCTACCGAATGATTGGAGGTGTGCTGGTCGAGAGAACTATCAAAGAGGTCCTGCCCGCTGTGCAGCGTAATAAAGAGGGAATTGAGGAGGTTATTGTAAGGCTTAATGAGGCTGCTGAAAGGAAGAAAAAGGAAATTGCTGATTTTGAAGCCAAGTACAAGATCAGGATAAGAAAGTCTGACAGTGAAGTAAAAGATGATACTAACAAGAAGGAGGGCTCTTCTCAAGGTGTTCTTGTGGGTCCTGCAGGTTCAAGTGAATGAGAGCTCTCATGTACTTTTCCATCTTCTTTATAGTTTATCGGACATGTTTGATCAAGTTTTCCTCACTTTTTTGTGTATGGTGTCCGCGCTATGGACATGTAATTTGTTGAAGATGGTTGTTTGACTAGCTTATATGAATGAACCTGATTGTGTTTGAAAATGTTTGAATGACAGAGCTGATTTTGAACGAAACCAAAGGAGAACGCTTTGGTTTTTCTTAGATTTGAAGGTAGGGGATGAGGCTCTTATAACTACTTGGTTTTGTCAGTGTTGCCTGGGCCATTTGCAATCCTTGGAAACTGCCTTCTCGAGGTGATTGATGCCTGGTGAATTAGACGATATGCCAAATCTCTACTTGATAAGCAGTGAAGGCTACGAGCAGAGTGTTTTGACATGCGAGGGAGAGAAGTTGGATGGCATGATGGGAGAAAGCGCGTTTAAGAGGACAATACTTTCCTTTGGAACCTTGGATGTATTGAGTGGCTCTTGGGATCATAGGATGGCAATGTGTCGGTTATGAAGGTTACTATCTGTATGTCCGCCTCCTCATACTTGGTCCTGTAAATTGCCGTTTAGCATGTCAAATGAGTAATGGGATGGGTTATTAGAATTAGAAAAGTGCATGCCCTTGAAATAAGCGGGTAAAGGATTCATACCCATCAAATGATAGTAACCTCCATGTCGGTGTCTTGAGAGGGGTAACAGTTCATTTGTAAAGCGTATAATTTTTTGTTTACATTATTTTTTGTTTACATTAACATATTAAAATGATTTGAAAATATAAAAAATAATTTTAAATAATTTTTTTTTAAATTTAACTAATTTCTATGTAGACCGCATTTTCAAATAGAATGAACATTCATTAACACACTTTTAAATACCTTTTAAAATAACATGCAAATGAAACAATTTTAACACGGAGACACAACTGTGTAGACAAAAAAATATAATCAAAAATGTTAAAACTAAAAATTAGAATGAAAATAATTTTTTTAAAAAAATATAGGGACTAAAATGAACATTCATACTTGATTTTTTTTTTTTTTTTACGGGGCATGGGTTGGGTATTTTTTTTAGATATAGATTTATCATAAAATTTATTAAGGATTAAGGATTGGGTACACACAGCTTTTTGTTAAGTAGGACTAAAATCATCTCCATCATAAAATCCGGGCTAAATGGATGCTACTTCTCTGAACTTTAACTCATTTGATAACCACTAATTTAGTTTCTAATTTCTTTTTTAACCTCTTTCAAATATCTTATATTTAAAATCAAATCATTTTATCCACAAGAAAAAACATTATTCAAAAAAGCATTGTCAAAACCCACCCGCTAAAAAACAAGTACTCCTGATTATGTGAACAGTACCATGGAAGGAGTTTGCAGCAGAGCCAAAAATTCGCTGGTTTCTCTCTTCCTATATCTGCCACGAAGCAATCCCGAATTCAATCCCCCAATCATTCCTCCTAGAATTCGGATTATTCCTTCTTAAATTATTAACCAGCCAGGTGTACCAGTTATGGAGTAGAAAGCCTCCCTTTCTCTAACTTCAACAATTCTATCCCTTATTAACTAGCCGGATGATTGTTTCCTCATCTGTCAAACAATGACAACAAGAATACACAGTTAATGATTCTTAAGATTCCCTCTCTCGGTAGTTAACATGTTTGTATCATTAATACAACAGCCGTCTCTCCTAGTGGAAATGTCATGCTGGAAGTTAATAATCATCAAGACCTTCTGAAATCAAGAACGAGCTCTCCGGATGTGTCTATGTCTACTGATAGCCAAACTGAAACTCTGAAACTTGAGGATGAGATCAACCTGGTTCTCCAGGCGCTACGGGTTTCACAGGATGCTGAGTACAAACTTGCAGAGGAGCTGCTTTTTGCTCAAAAGAAAACCTTTACCAGCATTTGGACAAATAGAGGTCTGAATTGGCAAGTCACACGTCAAAAACCAAGCCAGATGCTTTGCTGAGTGCCGTATTGAGCAGGGTTGATCAGATAAAGCGGGAAATGAGGAAACTCAAGGATATGGAAGAAGTGGCCAAAGGATTTGGAAGGACCTTTAAAGATATTCTCAAGGAACACTTTGGTTTGGAAGTTGGGAGATAAGGTTAGTCTTTGTCAGACGCTCATAAAATTTTGCCGGTGCGCTGTCTTCATGCTTGATCTGATCAGCCGTATATTCTCTAAGTGTACAGGCCGTGGTACTTTTATCTGCGGACATGCAAATGAGCACATATTCAGAGATCTAGTCTTGTTAGTTAGGAAATTTAGTGTCAACAATACAAAGGATGAAATTGGGGCGATTCAAGTGGCCTCGGTTCCATGGCACTGAATCAACTCAGCGATTCAGAACAATGTTGTATCAAACAAAATATGGTATAAAATGAGAAGTAAACACTTAAGGATCTGCAGATCTGACCAAGGGATTTGGAAACACCTGCAAAAAGTAAACACACGGGTCTAGAAATTGAGAATTGAATCTGACCTTTATGCAACTTGAATGCTGTTTTTGATACTTGTTGGTAATATTCATTAGGTGATGAATGATAACGCATGAATTTTGGCTCAAACAGGCCTACCCGCAGAGTTCTTCTTTCCCCAGTGCTATGTCGCAGATCAAGCTGCATGAGAATTGGCCACACATGTTGTGAATGACCAACGTTGACATTCTTGTCAAAATCTGTAATTTTTGTTGGAAGTCCATTTTGATATATCGTCAAAATAATCTTCACTTAAAGATTTGGGTTTCTAGAGAGAGCTCGATTTATTTGATAACTTCTATTTTGTCCCAGGGGCGGTCAAAGGAACATGGATTACCCAATGAGCAGTCCTCCATAAGTGCTGGGAAAAAAAATGATTCACGACATGATAAGAGGAATTTAGTACCATTGATTTCGGGGGATCCGCATGTGGAGTCCACTAATCAACAAATAAACCGTAAGTGTACGTGCCAGTGAATTTTTCTTTACTTGAATCCCTAAATTTCCACTTGTTTAAACATATAATTTCTAATGAAAATCCCATAGTCTTGACTACGAAAAACCCTTTGGAAGATGATAGCTTTTCATTTTGTTTTTAATTAACAAAAGAGTTCTGCTGGTTCATTGGAATCTTCAGCAGTTCTTGAGTAATATAATAGGGTAGCCTTCCCAATTCCTAAATTACCACCTCATGTATCTCAAATTTCGATCCATAATCTCTTAATGGAAGTCTTTAGTTTTAACTATACCGTTAACAAATCAAAAGTTACACCAGGAATCGCTCAGGTTGCCCTTTAATACCACGCAAAATCCCCGCATTTCAGTAGAGATTCTGGTTTCGAATTCTTTATCCATGGTCCAACTCGTTCATTCCAGAGGTGCGATTCAAGGAAGCCAATTGCTCTGATCGTCTACTCTAAATTCAGAATCTATATACGAAGGTGTTCCCATAAGTAGGCGGAGCCTTCTCCTTTCTAATATATCAGTAATTGATTCTGTAATAAACTATAGGAAAACCAAATAGGTAGCGTTACAATCCAGAAACTGAAAACCAAGACAACGGGTTGTCTTGCATCCAACTTGACTTTGATCACTTGAGTTGGATAACTACGGCCAAAAGCATAAATCCTCCCCACGTAGTTTCAGTTGAAAAATGTTGACCTTTTCATGCTAATCAAGGGCCGTATATCTGATAGTGATCACTCGAAGCTGCCGTGGTTCGTACACGCAGGCCAAAGAGGAGAAGCTTGCTAGTAGTAGATTCTTGAAAGTGGACACTTTCTTTTTCCACGACCAGAATTCTCAACGATGACCATACAATGCAGACGCCTTTTTTCTTTAATCCAAAAAGAGGTGTTGACAGGTGAAAATTTTACCTCCCTAATCCCCGTGCAAGAATAATAGTTTCAACTTACATTTCAAAAATTACTGACAATACGAGAACCGATCATTATGTTCGACTTCTCAAAAAGACGCAAAAATTCCAAGCCAAAATTTGACAGTCACTGATGTAAAACGAGGGGAGGGTGTTCCAGCCAACCTAGTCTTCATAAACACAATCATTTCTTCGGTCACATACGTCAAACATAACACCGACACCATTGAATATATAAGAGAGTCTGGCACAGAGAAACCATATATATCCTGCAATCACGTGAATGAATGAACTGTGCAAATGAAGCATATGCATCCACTGAAACAAACATTGTGAGGCACCCAGCACTGTTTTCAAACAAAGTGCACCACGGAGTATCACTAGTGCCAATTGTTGCTAGTGATGCGAGGCAACCAGAGGAGCATTTAGCGCCCATCGCACCATGTCTATCAAGGGACTCCAAAGAAAAGTATTATGTATGCATCTCTGGCTTTAAAACAGACAGAAAGGGATGAGGCAGTGCGGCAATAAGTGTCTGATTATGCAAAATTAACTGGCAAATTCTACAAGGATGCCTAATAAATCAAGATTTTGATGTTCCTCGTACATGTGAAGGAGTCGATTCATTTCTTTGAGCTTGACACTGCCTTACAGTTGAAGGCCAAGTTGGCTGATTTCATTTTGTGAAAAGAAAACGTGGGCGTCATGATAAATCAATTACTCAATTTAGTCTAACCATATAATTAGGGCTCAACACAAATAAAAAAAAATGTCAAAAGAAGACCATGATGAAGTGTAAAGCTATAAAAATGCATTTGATTTAATAGGAAAATCTTCCACTAGTACAAAAAAATAAAGACATCCAATAAAAAGAAAAGGAAAAGAAGAAGAAGACATCCAATAATGTGGAATACCTTGTCAACCAGGAATATAACGAGAGAGAAAGGTGGTCATTAATCTTTAAAGCTATTCAGAGAATAAAAAAAGAAATGTTTAGAGAAAAAGATTTGTCACGCAGAAAAAAGAACAAGTTGACTAAAAGGTCTCAAAAGATAATATAATTTACCATTCCTTTACAAAACTTGAAATTCTAGCCGCAGCAGAGATATTAGAGTGCTAAACTACAAGACAAATGAAGGAGCTAGGTCCAGAGCAGGCGGCTCTACAAGTGGATAAGAAGAACATGTATTCGCAAATCTCATCCACCCAGAGAGGATCAATAGAAGCAGTTTTTACCATTAATGCATGGAATTATGCTTTTGATTTACAATGACTTCAAAAATGCCAAAAATGCTAGCATGTTTAACACCACCAGTGCTAGGACTTGTAGACCAATCAAAGAAACATTGCCAAGGAATAAAATCCAGCTAATCAACGAAAAATGATATGAGAAATCGGAAGGAATACATATACGGAAGGGGCTACGTCTGATCGCAAAGCAAAAGCAGGATGACATGAAATCAAGTAAAAAATCTTATAATGAACATGGAGGCCAGCAATTCCAAAGAGATACTCGATTCAATTCTAAAACTAACATAAAGGAAAGGCAACTTCAATGGAAGTTATAAAGGAAAGGCAACTTCAATGGAAGTTAAAAAACAAATGAAGCTATGATGCTTAAAAACCAAGTCCAAACACCCAACCAAAGTTCTCAGTAATACAATAACAATCAAGCCTCAATCCCATACTAGTTGGGGTCGGCGATATGGACGAGTCACGTTCCCCGTGCTCATACAATATTAACACCGAATAAAAATGAAGAACTATCCAATACCTGGACATGCCAAAACATAAAAAACTAACTAGACTCTCAAACTTTCCAAATTCAATGCTGCTGCTAACACACTCATTATGCACACACAAAATACATAAATAAGAGAAAAGGGAGAAACGTTGATCGATTCATTAATCATCAATAACAAAAGCAAGCACACAAATCCTAGTCCCAAGTCCCAACCACCAAAAAATTTAAATAAAGAAGAAGAAGAAGAAACTAACTTCCAGAAGCTGTTGACATGAGCATGGAGGTCATGAATACGAAAAGAATTACTCAATTCAAATCTTAACGTAACAAAAACCAACAGAAAACATATAACATCCAGTTCTGCTCCTCTTATTCTCTACAGCCACATAAGAAATGAAAGCACAGAACAAAAAACTTAGTCTACGGTGATCAAAAATCAACCTCTCAACAAAAGTTTTCACTGATAAAACACTAAAATCAAAATGAAAAACTATTTAGTATCGGAGCATGCCAAAACATGATGAACTACCCAGTCTCAAACTTCCATATTCAATGCTACTGCTACCATAATCGTTATCAACACACGCTGACCAAAAAAAGGAGAAACCTTGATTCATTGATCATCAATAACAAGAGTGAGCATACATATCCTGTTCCCTATCACCAACCTTACAAGACAAAAAAGAAAAAAAAAACTAACTCCCACAACATCATTCATTTAAATTAAAAAAAAAAAAAACAGACAGCTAGAGAGCAGTAAATTTTATCATTACCATATCACTGTACAAGCACAAGCCTAGCATTATTATTGTTATTTCCCATACCTCCTCTAAACTCCCCGTTGTTATTATTACCATTCCCATCCCCCCCCTCCCCCTCTCCTTTTGGCACCGTCACAATCAACTCTCCGTCAGCAAGAACCGCACTCGCAAGCTCCGGCCTGGTGGTTTCCGGTAAACGGAATCTCCACATATCCAACTCTAAATCGTCAAGTGACGATAATTCAAGATACCCATTTGGCCTAATCACAATTTTAATGACTCCAGGGTGGATTTCAACTGTGTGGGCCCTCATATCACCAATGTTATCATCAGTTTCAGCTACAAATCGGAAACAATCGGGATTTTCCTCGACCGACACATCAGCATCTGACCGGAAGGGGAGTTCCAAGATCCGGCTGAATATGTGGGGTAGCCTCCTAAGTTTCTTGTTTTGGGACCCACCTGCAGAAGATGTTAATGGGTAGAATTGGATGGTAATGTTTCTTTTCTTGGGTAATGGGTGAACCTTCATGGTTCTTGATTATTATTTTTTTGGGTGTGTTGTTGGTGGGGGAGATGCAAGAAGTGGGTAAAATAAATAGTGAAATGAAAGATGCTACAAGGATAAAAGAAAGTTTTTTTTTCTAGACAGGAATCAAAATCTTGTTGGGGTTGTGGAGGGGAAAAGGATAAACAAAAAGTTGATCGGTGTTGTTCAATTTATTTGATGTGAGAGGAGAGGAGAAGGGAGGAGAGAACCAGAGGGAAACCCTAAGGCCTAAAGAGAAATGACAGTAAAGAGATGATTATATATTATAGCCCTATTTGCAATATGTGTGCATGTGAGAGATATGAATAGATTCTTTGAGTGCTAAAAAGGGCAAATAATTTTTGTGGAATGGAATTGGATGGGAAATGTTTGGAGGGAATCCATTTTAGGAAAAAAGAAATGAAATCTTCTTTTCCTGTGAAGTCTGTGCAGAGACTGAGTGTGTGGGAAGGCGATTCAATGAACAGATAAAAAAGGGAATGACATTTTCTTATTACCCCTGCCTTTAAGTAAATTGCGAGGAATACCAAAAAAACCAGAAAATTAAAGTTTCCTTCTTTTTTTTTTCTTTTTTTTTCATTTATATATCCATTGTTTTCTATATAGTGATAAATAGGTGGCGCAAGCTATATCGCAGACTAGGCTAAATTTTTTTCAACACTAAAAAAAAAATATTTAAGCAATAATAATTTAAGACAATTAACTAAAATGTAGTATGGGATATTAGATCAAAAGAACCTTAAAAAAAAAACAGAAGAAAAATACAACGTTGAAAAAGAGAATTCAAATCAGCTCGGGGTAACTTGATGAATCAAAAACCCGTGATATGAAATTAAGATAAAAAAAAATTTCAAGAGGATGACCTAATAAAAAAACTAAAGTTTGATAAAAAAAACATTAAAAAAAACCTTGAGTTAGTCCAGGTTAATTTTACCAAACCGTTCTTGGAATACCCAAACAATAAGAAAAAAAAAAATAACAAAGCTTAAGCTTAAGGGTAAACAATTTAATGCAAGATAATGATAATGAAAAAAAAAAGGTCATAAAAAATTGAGAGAAAAAAAATCTAAGTCAACCCAGGTTAACTCAACTAACCCACCACATGCGACATGAAATCAGGATAAAAAAAATAGAACTCCAAAATAAGGGCCTAACAAAAAAAGGCACAGGGCAAATAAAAAAACATTACGAACAAAAATACAAGTTGACCCGGGTTAGCTTGACCAACTCGCTCTCGAAATAATAAAATAGAAAGAGAAAGGAAAAATGTAAAAGATTAAGGGTAAATAATTTAATGCAAAATAGTGAAATTGAAAAAATAAAGTCATCACAAACTGAGGGAAAAAAAAGAGTCAACTCAGGTTAACTCGGCTGACCCACCAATCACAACATTAGATTAGGATAAAAAAATATAGACTTTAGAAAAAAGGACCTAGCAAAAAAAACCGAAGTTAAATAAAAAAAACACCGAGTAAAAAAATACAAGCTAACTCAGGTTAACTTGATTAACCCATACCCGGAATAACCCGACAAGAAGAAAAGTGAAAAAATCACGTTGCTCAAGAACCAATCATTTAACGCCAAAGTATGAAATTGTTAAAAAAAAAATGAGGGAAAAAATACGAGGCAATTATGGTTAATTTGACTAACCTTTTATCCGGGATATAAGATCATGATAACTCAACAAAAAAGAAAGCGCAAAAAACAATGAAGCTAAGGGGCCTAATAACTTAATGTCAAATGATGAATTTGTAAAAAAATTATTTTTCAATAAAGAACCGGCTGTTGGAAGGCATCCACAAAAAACTAACGAAGTAAAATATCAATCAGTAAAACAATTTGAAACCCAAACAATGTAGATCAAACATGGCATGAAAAATATGAAAGAAGATAATAAGGGGCTAAATTGAAAAACAAACAAACAAACAAACAAAATGATAAATTTTTTTTTTGAAAAATGAGGACAAAAATTGGATAAAAAAACCAAATGAAATTAAATATTGAGGGATAAAATTGAAAAATAAATAAATCAAGAAAATGATAAGAATATAGTAATCAAGAGAACGAAGACCAAAAATGAATTAAAAAACAAATGCAATAAAATTAAAAGGGACAAAATTGCAAAAAAAAAATAACAATCAAGAAAAGTATAAAGCACAAAAATAAAGCGATTAAAAGTAAAGGGATCAAATTGGATTAAAAAAATCAAATTGAATAAAATACCTGGGGATTAAATTGAAAAAAATCCAAACTTAAAAAGCATCAAAAGCCAAATAAGCAGTAATTAAAAGAAGTAGGACAAAAATCGATAAGATTACAAACCAGAGGACATAATTGTTTTTTTGAAAGTTTAGACGTGTTTTTTTAGGAAATGAGAGAGAAAAGAGAGAATAAAGAAAAAACCTGCACCGCAACCCAACCGAACCTCCTTTGTGAGCACGTGCCACAACGCTAGAAAGAGGGTGACACGCCGCTCCTAACATCGTGTTGGAAATAGGACTTTGACCACCATATGGTCCCCACATGCCGCTTGAATGGCGTGACAGCCATGACGTATTGACACATGAACAACTTTTTTTGAATAATATTTAAAAACTTAAAATTACCAAGTCACCCCTAACAAAACCTAAAACTAACAATAAAACCAATCGAAAAAAATCACAACACCTTT
>Ga0307514_10004598_pt1 | contig 12655 bp, 14 predicted proteins | sample 16_EM_MG_FD_203088 | JGI IMG/M metagenome (GOLD analysis project Ga0307514, IMG submission 203088) | Populus trichocarpa ectomycorrhiza microbial communities from riparian zone in the Pacific Northwest, United States - 16_EM | ecosystem: Host-associated > Plants > Roots > Unclassified | place...
TTCAGTAATATCTGTGGTAAAATTCTCACCAGAACCCAGTCGCCCAATTGACTCCGATATATGACTCACAAGATGCATCATTGGATATTCGAAATAGATTACGCGCTGTTCAATGGTTTTCCGGAGTGCCTGAATGCCAATTGTTTCCCACCAAGCTTGTAACTCGATCAATCGGATTGAGAATTCCTTCTTCAACGGCTTCTGTTCAGTTGAGGTGATGCCATAAATCTCTCTCTCCAGCTGGTCAGTGACCCGCTCCATATCAGCCAAGCTCCAGGTCGTGGCTTCTGTCTCAGCATCGGATAGGCGGATCTGAAATTGCAGTCGCTTGTCGGCGGTCATGTTTGCCGCCCGGTAAGCCTTGTCTTCAGCGGCAGTTTTCAATAGAGCAAGTTCTTTGGCGACTTTACTTCGGGGACCGGTTGCCGTAATCCCGACGTCCTGCAATAGTTGTCGCTCATGACGTTGGAATGATTTATCAAACAGCTTGCATTTAGCATGTCTTACCTGATGGATTTGGCGCTCCAATCGCTCTATTTCCTGCTGACGATCAGCATCTGACCAAGTGGTTGCCGCTTGTCGGGCTCTGTTCAGGCGCACCTGAAATTGCCTACGTTTTGTTGTGGAAACCGTTTCAGCCCCATACACAAGGGCTTCCAGTGCAGCACAAATCTTAAAAATCTTTTGTTCGCATAACTGATGGGATTTACTTGCCAACAGATCATCCACAGTGGCCTTCGCAGACTTCGACATTTTCTGATCTCAAAAAATACCCTTCTTCTGGTAAAATCGCTTGAGGGCATCATCTAGTGCTTTGAGAGATAGATCCGAGTGATTTTGTTGGCTAACAAGTAGAGAGAATTCACATAATGCCAGCACAGCTCCCAATACCATTTCATCGGAGGCAGTTTCTGCCACAGTTTTCCTGGCATCCTGGGAGCAGTCAAGATTTGGAGCGCAAGTCACTGCCAGTGTTCTGATCATTCCACGGATCTCTTTACCTTGCCAGGTGCCACTTTTCAATGAATCGAATAGTTTAGTGAAGTGCTGGAGGCTGGGATATCGTGGCACGGATGTGAATCGATTGTCAAATTGATCTTTGACATTTCTAGCTCTCAGGTATTTGAGCAGCCAGTGCAATAAGTCTTTAACTAAACCCAGGAGCAGCTGATGCAATTCATCAGGCTGCCAAAGGCGATAGACATTGCAGAGAGGGTATTGCCAGAACTGGTTGCGGATTGGGCGGACACCTAGAGTGTGAAGAGCATCAAGATTATTGTCCTCCAGCAGCTCTGAGTAAATTTGGGGGTCTCTTGAGTTATGAAGTGGTCAAAAAGTTGAATGCCCCATCAGCGCACCTTTAGGAATTTCACACATCGGGCATGAGCCATATGAGACTTGAGCAATCATGACTTGTTCCGGATAATCCCTGACCCAGGCAGCCAATAGAGGGTAACATTGTCACTGGAATCCATCTGCACAATCCCATTTCAAGCCAGGGCGCGCGATGTCAAGATGCCTAAGTTGAGACAGCACAGTTCCAACCGCGGAATGCCATGCTTCATCAATGTTTTTGGCACCTTTCGGGGGACATGGGATCAGCCCGACAAGAATCCAGGCATGCTTTTTAGGTGTGCGGCGGATATCTTTTTGAATATTACCAATTGTGAGATACAGAGGCCAGGCATGTTGGTCGTCCGAAAAATTGTTTAAGTGAGTCTTGTCGGATGCAGATATGACTGGCACAATCGTCGCTCCGGTAGGAAGTTGATTCTTTGTATCCCACCACCAATCACCTGTGTTTATCTCGCTGGAGATTCGGCGACCCTCAAAGTCAGCGAGGTGCACCGGTTCAAAATCGAGGTGTGCCTGAAATGGGAGATGTGCCAAAAGGAACGGGATACATTTGAAAATATCCCTGTAGTATAATGTTCCGAAGATATGTGAGTCATCTTCAATCCAATTATCATCGCCGAGCCCAGAATTCAGTTCAGAGAGGAGCTTTCGCAGGGCATCTGCTGATTGGAATGATTCGATTTTGAAGTTGTCCAGTCCACGCCTGAGATGTTTATCTATCCAGGTTTTTGTTTGCTGGCTAAACGACTGAGCCTGCTGAAAGTCGTGTGCTGACTGAAAAGGATGCCATGGATTCCATTGTTCCGAGTACTTGCAATGCTCGTTGTACAATCCAGTAGCTTTGCCATACGCTTTCCCCCCCCGCATTTTCCACTCCAACTATCTGCCAATGAGCCTTTGTCTTGGTTGGATCAGGGGTCCAGGTGAGATCAGACTGCTGAGGGTCTATAGGTTCTTCGTTGGGCATATCTTCAGGTGGTGGTTCACCCTGTATGTTGTCTCTGAGTAGATCATTAATTGACAGCTTGTCGATGGCCATTCAGTTGCACCTACTGTAGTCAAACCATGATGGCTCAGGGTGATCCCAGCCGGCAGGTGGTAGAATTCTGTTGGGTAATAGCCCTTCATGCATCGATATTACATGATATTGTTGACAGCGAGCGTCCAGTCATTTCTCATTGCATAATTTCTTTTTGCAGATAAAGCATTCAACATGTTTCCGGCGAGTGTTGACCATATTTGAGAAATGCTCTGTGTTCTGACGAATCTCGATGATGCTTCAGGTGGTATAGTTTGTTGCTGGATTAGAGCCTTAGAGATAATTGTTTGAAAGCGAGCTAACTCAGGTTAGCATATCACTTTCAAAGCCACATCACACCCACCAAATATAGAGGAGGGGTAAAACAAAGTCACCTCACTATCAGTTTTCTTCACAAACTAGAATAATATCTACTGAAAATCGTTAGCAGAGAAAGCTTCCTTTGTCATCACTGCGATCAACTTTTAATACTCTTCATCAGGTGCTATTACGATCGGCCTTATTGTATACTACATCATTGCAACATTGTGCAGATTATGTCTATGCTCGAGCCTCAAGCAGTGGATAACATCAGCTCAATGCAATGAATAGGTAAGTTTCCTAGCTGGCTGTATGCCCGCACAATTGATCATTGAGAACTGATAGGCAGGTAGGATGTTTTCGTCAGTAACAATCCTTGACCGGTGGGTGAATCCTGAGGAGACAATGAAGTTTGCACAAGGAGCTCAAAAGGAAGCAATCACTGTTGCTGCTCGACTAACAGGCCTCATATTGAATGAAGTAGTAGGTCGTACAGACACATTTTGAGTGTAAAATGCCTAGTCATGCTAACCTTCCAACCGGATATAGTTCTTGTTGGTTTCCTGGAGATATCATGTCGAATCCCTTCTTTGACCTTTACAGTCATGAACCGAACAAAGGAGAGCTTCTATCACAGTTCCTAGTATACGAATTCGAGCATATAACAAAGAAAGGCAGGATGTGTGTGATTATGATTTCTTTTTCTCAGCCACGTGTTATGGATTACAGGTGTAGTGAAACACCACAGTTCATGACAAATAAGAGGGATATAAAAGGCCTTCATTCCGCCAAAGGTCACTGCTACCTTCAATATCTTCAACTATACTCCGCATCATTCGAAATCACCAATTGAATTGATAATTTGTTTACCACCATCTTTTTTTCACATACAATGTCGACGAACGGATCTCCACCGAGGACAACCATTATGGCTCCACCGGGTGGCCTGTTTGGCTCACAACAACGCCCAGATGACAATGTGAGAGCATCTGATAATAATGCTGGAAATACACAGAGCAAAGACACTCAATTCGGGCAACCCACGAATCGATTTCCTCCACCACCGGGGTATAGTTACCCGCCTTCGCAGCCGCCATTTCCAGGCGCTCCCCAGTTCTACCACCCTGCCCCATTCAACATGACACCAAGCTCGCAACAAAGCTCTGGTGGTGCACCCCAAGGATATCCGAGTTATGGGCCATCGTGGCAAGGATATGACTTCCCCCAAGGAGGATATGGTGGACCTGAAATGTTCCCGCCTCAGCAATTCACTGGACAGGGGCCGTCATCTCCAGGCGCACCTCGAGTGCCTCCAGCACCGGCTGGAAACATTCCAGTCAATCGGCCGACATCTTCCAGCTCTACTCCATACGGACAAATTCCCGGCACACCTGGGAGACCTCCCATTAGCCTTCCAAAGAAACGATTTCAGCCGGCTGTGGAATCGCGCAGGACAGATGTTGCAGGGATTGCGGATTTGCCCCCATTACCAGAGATTACTTATGACGAATTCGATGCAGATGCTGAGAGTGATGATTTGTTAGACTTGGGCGGGGCAGAAGGCAAAGCCCCAATCAGCTTGAAGCAAACGGAATTCTCCTTGAAGCAATTTGCCAAAAGGATGGGGCAGCCCAACTGTAGTACGTTCAACAAGTGGAAGAAAGAATGGGTGGCTGGGTTTCTCGAGAAGAAGCATCGGTCCATTATCCTGGGACAGAACCGTTTGAAACAGATTCGAGACGGACCCCTGCACTGGGAGACGGTGGTTGCAAATCTTTTGGAGACTTTTGAGATGTGGCTGCGTTTGGAAAATTTTGATAATGCCGAATGGATTCAGTGACAATGGGTGGGGATGTGTTTGAAGAAATGTGCAAGTGAGGTTCGGGAGGCGAGGAAGAAGGGAAGGCGAGGCAACAAGCGACCGGCAATGGATTTGGGTGAGCGCGTGGGCAAAAAAGCGAGAGGTAACGTCCCCAAGTTGGCAAAATACAACATTCATGGTTGTGATTCGTTGAGTGCCGAACGGCAACAATGACCAGACATCCAGCAATCAATTTCAAGCTTGGTACACAGATGTGAGGCACTGGGAGGAGCTAATTGATTTCATCGAAACAAAATGTTCCCCAAAAGAACCATACTGTCTGACGGCGATATACAAATGCAACTTGACGCAGGAAGAATTGGACGAAGAGTATATGGGATTATATGCACCCGGGCAAATCATGAATGACCCTCTATATAGTCCGATTTCATACAACAGTTCCCTTTCAAATGCCTTCAAGTTGAAACTGGAATACGATGTGAAACTATTTTTCGTAGACATGATGCCAGCAACAGGAAAGGATATTGTGGAGCACGTAATGAGACCGGCCAAGGTAATCTCCGCTAGCCTTGTTACAGTTAGGCATGCCACGCTGCTAATCAGAATACTTAGACGTCAGAGGTATCTGATGAAAATGAAAGAGTGGTGGATGAGGAGGCAGGTGGGAATGAGATTGATAGTATTAATAATGTAAGTTCAGATTGAGTGAATAGAATTGAGTATATTCCACATATTATTGGGTCCAAATGCTTGTCTGTGAAATACCTAACATTGCGATGAATTTCAGAAGCGCCAGAGTACGAGCCCATCTGCCCAACTTACATCGGAGCAACTGAAAGAGATCATTAAGGACGAAATGAAGACTGACCAAGGTGCAAGAGAGGTCCAGGAGCAAGTGGAGGATGGCGAGGAGGTCCTCGATCCACAAAATACCAGTTCAGTATTGAGCACTGTTCTCAACGCAATCAACAACGAATTTGAACACGAGTGTCTTGATAAGGTGGTCTGGCTGCTGAATGCCCATCCTATTCGCCAATTAACAGATGACCATGTTCCAGGCCACAAGTATTCAATTCCAGGCCTGCCTGGAACTAAGTTTCTGGCGCACCAGGTTTGGGCCATCTGGTTCATCGTGAGGAGATGGGTTTGGGATGCTGATATGCCAAGAGCACTGGTGGCGGATGAAATGGGTCTTGGAAAGACTTTCACCCTGGTGGCAGCAGCAATGATTTGCAAACTGCTGACTGAGAAAGTTGTCATGGGGTTACCGCTGTCAATTTTGTGGGGGAATACCCTTGCAGAGTGGGTGAATATGGTACAGAACGACTTTCCCGGCATTGTCGGTGAAGAGCAGGAGTGGTATCCGCTCCAGAGATTGAATTCTGTGGCCCGCCGCCTGTTGGAGATCCAGACAACACTGCCTCACAGGCATCCAGCACTTAGATCGGCCCATGAACCAATCTTGGTGGTCACAATGCCTGGAGTTGCATAGACCTTCAAGACTGTCATCGACGAGATGACACATGGAACCGATTTCAACCTGGTCAACTTGTTCCACGCCGAAAATGCGAATCTCACCCACAAGGATCTGAACACCAGTATGGATGAGCCCGAGAACCGATGGAATATCCATCTTGTGTCGTATGATACCTTAACATCCAGAGCAAAACCATCACGTAATGGCCGACTCTCACACTGTGCATGGAGTTTTGGGATTTTTGATGAGTCTCATCAGTTCAAGACGAAAAATTGCGTAGGCTGGAGTATTGCGACCAATGCGAAAATTGGATTCACACATGAAGTCACTGCAATGCCGGGATTCCATTCACTCTATAACTGGTGTTATCAAACAATGTGGCTGTTTTCAGGTGCGCTTGACGATCCAGAGGACGAAATGGTGATGGAAATGCACGTTGCCGATGCAATGTATTCCGCTGTGAAGAGTTTGATGCATGCCATCCTGACTGAAGACCAGGAAGCTCAACAGGATGCGGCACACCGGATGATCCAAATAACAAAGCCCTGGACGATAAGCAGTTGGTCAGAATCGAAACTCGTGAATGGGAAACCACTTGTTCGGATACAAAAGGAGCATGCACACCTTGTTGATCTCGAATGGACTGAGGACAAGCAAGGCAAACCAAAGACCCTTGTGGAGAGATACACTTCACGGGGCGCTTCAGGCAGGTGGAGGGTTCATAGATGGCGGCTGGCATGCTTCTCATTGGTATTAGGAGACAGTGAGGATCGGAATGACGTTTCAGGACAATGGTACAATGAATGGCCACTCGATACGTGGGTGGATTCTCCAATTTTCCGATGGCTGAGAGATACAGTTCTGCCGATGCTGGTCAACAAATCTGCAGAGTATCCCGAGCCTGATGAAGACGACGCATTACATGATGCGCTCGTGCACGAACCTGAAAGCCTTAAAAGCACCTTGCCTCCTGCACTTCCTCCTCAAAGGCAGTCCTATTTTGTCCTCTGCCAGGCCAAGTTGATCATTTGAAGTGGTGGCTCACAAAGTTTTTTGCGGATAATTTGGATATATTCTACATGTTTGCTGCAATGGGCAATGATGAGCACACAGAAATGCAGCTCAAATTCCAGGATTCGCCAAATCCCTCTGTGTTTGTAACTACACCCAAAGTGGGTGAGACAGGCCTAAATCTCACAGCAGCAAACCATGCGGTAATAACTGAGAAGTTCTGGGTATTGAATGAGCAGTGGCAGGCATTTGCACGGGTTGTCCCACTGGGGCAAAACAGAGTTCCACACACATGGCTATTGAACACTAGACCCAATGGTTATGATAACAGAGCGAGTGATCTCCACCAGCTCTCTGGAGTAGCTCAAATGAGAGTCCTGCATGGTCTGATGAACAGACCCAACATCACGACAACAATGATATACTGGATTCTGGAGTGTCGGCAGGACCATACAAAGCGGCTTATGGAGCATGGAGACTTCGTGCCGTCAGATGGGGAGGATTAACGATCATGATCAGGGCAGTGAAATGAAGGTATGCCTCTTTAAACATTCAACCAACTCAATCTCACCAACTGATGCAAATCAGGCAAATGGTATGGAGAGTAAGGCGCAATTGAGAAGTCCAGGAGTATTTGTTAGAATTCGATTCCATTTTGTGTTAGATGATCTTAGTGATGAATATGAAATGATGGCAATGGTAACAGATATCTGGTAAACTGAATCATAGCCTCATTTGGATGAACCAATATGTGATGAAAAGCAGGTGCACCAGTTTAATGGTGATCTAAGTGAAATTCCATGGTGCTGTATATTTCACTGTGCGAGAATCTGTTGAGCTGTAGTTCCTGCTTATCTTGATCCCATATTGTCCGTGTGGAACTGCAATTCCGAAATCTGCAAACAAAATCCGTGTGATCAGGTGCGCCTGAACTTCCAAGTTTGATTCCAATTATATGTTGCTTGTCTATTTCAGACACACCGGATACTAGAGTCACGATAGAATTCGGGATATTCACTGAATCATCAATGTTGAATAATTTACAGTCAATTGCACAAGAGAGTCGCTGTCAACTTCTGGACCCACCTGAGACAGATCTAGTGCAGTATATCTCTAATCATCCATGGATAGAAAGACAGTCTAAGCGAAATCGAGTTGATGTATCCTATCCTGAGAAACGGCTCGCGTATTTCAGGCTTGCCCGAAGTATACAGCCCAGTATTTCCTCGCTCAGGAATGAAGTTCAGGCACACCTCAAATCCACTCTCCTGTCGAGGTTGATGGTTTCAGATTTGACACCGCACGCATATTCTATTCTCCAGCCAATTTGAACAAGCTGCTACTCATGATTAACCTATGATCCCACTCCAGGCACGCCTCTGAACCGTGAATACCGTCTTTGCATTATGCTTGAACTATTCATTTTGCTCGATTCCAAGCATATTTTCTCCTTCCTGAACGCTTTGAATCTGTGGCTGCCAGCACACACAGAGTGTCATCTTTCAGACACTAAACTTTTAGGTGCAGGCGCGGCTCATCCCGCTCGGCCAAAGCTAATATCTAAATCTATGCTTGATCGGTATGTGAAGGCCGCCGGTTAAATGCCATAACTGTCACGCTCCGTGCCAACCTATCCTCGGGAGGAAGGTGTCCACCACACGCTTACCGTAGATGCACAGCCCTGGGCGATACGTCACGACACTCAACTGGATTTTGACTAAGAAGTATGTTCAGACCTTGCATTTCCAAGATCCTAAAATAGCTTCTGTCGTTCGGGCTCCATAATCGAGCTGCTGCTTGAGAGAGTGAACCTCAAAAGACAGCTTCTGCTCAGCGATTCTACAGATGACCAGCAAATCCCGCTCACTTGTATACCACACTTCCTCGAGTATGCTTAAATTCACAACACTTCTAATGCAGACTTAACTACATTTTGACTAACTTGTATGGTTGGGCCGCCAAAACCCGCATCTTAAGATAGATTATGTGAACCGATTTCCATCAAGAGAGCTCGAAGAGATAGAATCTGAATGCCAGACTCTGCTCAACGGCACAATTGGTGACCTGCAAGCTCTCGCCCACCACATATCTTGAGCGCCTGAAGTTCGTGACAAATCATAAACAGACAATATCTGATTTCCGCCAATGTCCAATCCCAAGAGTGCATGAAGAACAAATCGTGATGAAAACTCGAGTTTAGAAAAGGCAGTTTCTGGGAGTACAAGTAACTGTCAAAGTAAGGCGAGCCTACAATCCCAGCCATTACATTAGATTGAATCCTGCATGCCGATTCAACGCTCACTGCACCTCAATTCGCCGGAACTGCATGCTGTTATTGGTCTTTCCGCTGTCAGATGAAGCCTCATGATGCATTCATCCCATTCTTACAAGATATTATGCGCAACATCTTAATGTGAGTGACTATCTATGACCCATTTGCTAGCAATCTTGGCATTGACAACAACTGGAATCGATTAGATTACCCCTGAATCTTCATCGTACCTTTACCATTCTTTCTCTATGTTGAATTTCGCCTTTGTTAACCCAAATCCTCTGTCTTCGCTTACACTGACTGCATACATATTCTGAGTCAGCAGACTCAGGACCGCTGAAAGTAAAGTTCTGCACACGACATTGCCTAATCGACCGCTAACTTTGCTGCAAAATCTTAAAACAATCGAGTATCATGAAAATAGGGTGTCCTTCCAAATGGTATACTGCATTCGGAGATTCATATTTACCCACTATCCGCAACAAACTCAGTTTGAACCCATGTAACTTCAACTGTTGCGATTCACCATGATCCCAACTCTATCCTCCGTCCAAGTCCTGCAAGATTGTTCAACACACCGATCATTCTGTGCCACGCAGTCACCACTCATATGCTCGAACTAGAGGCCTAATGAACTACATTCGGCGGAGTCATATGCAGGGGCAATCATGATCAACCCATTTCTCAGTTTCCCATGTCCGGTCCTGAAAGGTAGTTAGCGATACAACCATGTCAATGTCTTGAGTTCTTCAGGTGCGTCTGGTTCAATCCTACGTAAGTTGGCTTGAACAAACCTCCAATTCTTGCATCAATAGCGTACTTGGATACGAGTGCTAACATGTGGGAACTGGGGGCATGAAGAACCCATCTAATCTGGTGTCCCTCACGCTTCCTAAATCACAACAAAGAACTAGCATCAGCAATATAAATATGAACCGCCGACATGTCTTCCGGACTGTTTCCAGGCACGCCACAAATTGCATCCTGCTTGACTGCGTGTTACTTTGTTGCCCTGTTTTCCCATTATTCTATTAAACTTCGTACTATATTTACCCTTATATACTTCTCTCTACATTCCCAACTTCACTTCATCAAACATGGAACCTATGGCTAGCCAGGTGAGGAATCACTATTCACAGAAGAATCAAGAAGCACACCTTGAGAGAGCACTTGCACGTGCATTGCAGAAGACAGCCAATCGTCATTGCCAATCAAATGTTTGAACTTCCAACCCAGCTGTCGAGTATAGTGTTGGAGATAGCTAATGTCCAGGCTATTATCCTGATGAACCAGGATGATGACGATACAGATCGGGAGATCAGCAATGCCGAAAGTGAAGACCCTGGTGAGTCCACCTTTTCATCTGAGATCGAAGAGATGATTTGGACATCTGGCAGGAGGTACTACATCTAGACCAGACGCGCCGTGATAAGACAATGCAAACTACAAGGGTTCCGCTGCCAAAGAAACGGAGCCGTGCTGATACTGTGATTGCCCGCCCTCCACTTCCAAATCTACGACATCCAGTCGCAGCCATAGCACCGCCATTGTTGAAACGCCAAAAGTCAGCCATCAATATATCACGCGGGTCTGACGTTGTACAGGCGCTCCCGCTTCCCAAGGCCGGTGGAGACCACAATGTTCCTCAACCAAAGGCCAGTACAGATCACAATGTTCCTCAACACCAAAAGGCTACTTTTGAGCTAGCGAACAGGTTCATCGAGGCAATCGTATTCACAAAGACTCCCTAGCAAATCATTTCCGATGAGAAGTACTCGATGGTTGTTGAAGCTTGGAAACTAGCCATTGAAGCCCAGGATCGTCAGCGGGCATTAGCTGGAGCTCCTGTTGGTACTCCATCTGTGTGTCAATTGCCCAGTGGTCCATCTTTTAAAATCGATCCGCAAACCCGAGAAGCTGAAAGTGAATATTCTGTTTTCTGCTCCTCGATTGGACTTATGATGATACTAAACCCCCAAAAATACATACTTAAAACTAAAGATTAGTACAATTCGAGGGCGTTTGGCAGATGGAGCTCGTCAAACAATTGTCCGTAGTTACCGGTTGGATTTGGGATCAGAGACTGAGCTTCGAATCCAAATCAAGGAGCTCCTGTTTGACGATGCTTATCTCTCGAAGGTCATCGATGACAAGAAGTCCTGGTTCACGTGGATGGAAGTGCTTGACTTAATTTACCATTAGGTTTTCTATACCGCCAATAGCTTGGGGCGACAACTGACCACATCGCAGTTCTTTCAACCTCTAACACCGCAGACATTAGTGGTGGTGGCTGCAGCTATTCATTGTGCGTTGTCTGAGTATGCCACTGGAAAGAAGGTTACAGTTATGTTTTCTCAAGACGAATATTAAGGTAAATTTTGCCCTTCCACGGTGATAGATTCCATTACTGCAGAGGCCATTGCACACATCAAATTCAAATTACACATGGTGGGGCTGCCTCATACCCCTCTCCAATGGTGCTCCTCTGCTATAATTGGCGCTCCTCAATCCCCGTCGGTGCTCCTCAATTCCTGTCGGCACTCCTCAATCTCTCGGCGCTCTTCAGTCTGGATTGGTGCTTCAATATTTCATTCAGCTCTCCTTACTGCCTTTTCTGTCTGCCCTCCTCCTCTAGGATGGGTGCTCATCAATCCCCTCCTCAACCTCGATTAAGAGCGCCTCAATTTGATTCCAGACTCTTTACCTCCCTCACCTTTCAGTGCTGCTCACCCTGAATGGGCTGCTCCGCTGCATAGGCGCTCCTCAATCCCCGTCCGTGCTCCTTGGCCTGGATTTGCGCCCCTCAATTTCATTCTGCACTCGTCTATTACCATCACCACTCTCTTTACCCATCTCGCACACGACATCAGGCACTCCTCCTTTGCTGCTGGCGCTCCTCTTTTTCCCCCCGAATTCATCATATTGCCTTTCAATCTCCATTGTGATGCACTGCAAGCTAACCTCAATTCCAAACCTTTTAGATATCAAAAATCGAGCCAAATGACATTGGAATTCAATTTCACCCACTCGCCGGGCCCGAATCATTCGGAAACATAAGGAGCGCCTCCAGCTTCTTTGCGCAGTTGATGAATTGTGTGTCCTGCATTTGTCGGCCCTGATGAGATGGGAGATTTAGTGGATGACATTGAGTCTATGTTCGATTGATATCATTTTGATCGCTTAGTTGGGTTATTGTTTTGGTTTTACCTACTCTCATTTTTGAATCACTCGCGATTTTCTTTGGTTCCTCCTTAATGTAGCGATGCAAACAATAGAATGTTGATGAGATGCTGGGTACTATAGTATGATTTAGAAGTTGATAATGAACAATAATCTATGCATCATATGTGGAGGGTATTCTTATTGCTCGTGTACATC
>Ga0307514_10004600_pt1 | contig 12654 bp, 7 predicted proteins | sample 16_EM_MG_FD_203088 | JGI IMG/M metagenome (GOLD analysis project Ga0307514, IMG submission 203088) | Populus trichocarpa ectomycorrhiza microbial communities from riparian zone in the Pacific Northwest, United States - 16_EM | ecosystem: Host-associated > Plants > Roots > Unclassified | place...
ACTGTGGTCGAAGACCTCGGCGGTGTCACGCAACACGACGGCGGTGACGACCGGCAGCGCGTGGGCGCCCATGGCGGCGATGGTCACCACGTCGCCCGCCAAGCCGCCTGCTCCGCTGGGGTCGCTGGCATTGAAAGTCATCACACAGGCAGGGGCCGGAGCCTCCTGGGGGGCGTCAACAGGAGATTCCGTGGGGAGCACGTCGGTGGTCATGGGGTGTCCGTCAGAAGATGCCGTGTTTGCCAGCACTTCTAGAAAAATGTGAGGAATGTGGCGTATGTGCCCACAAACTAACGCCTTTTTGGGATTTTGCGTGGCTACAATCTTTTCTCATTGTAGTGAAGCGATAAAGAATAAACGTGAGCAAAGACGCCAACGCGGTACGTACTTGGATGTGCCTGATTTGCGGTTGGATCTATGACGAAGCCGCTGGCGACGCAGATCACGGCATCGCACCCGGCACGCCTTGGGAAATGGTGCCCATGAACTGGACGTGTCCAGAGTGCGGCGCCCGCAAGGAAGATTTCGAGATGGTGCAGATCTGATCTCGGATCAACCAGGGATGACCGAATTGAACCGACCCGCAGTCGTTGAGGAGACAACCCGGTGAGCAATGAAGCCCCTGCGGCCATCAAGGTGCTGGTCATCGACGACAGCAACACGATCCGCCGCAGTGCAGAGATTTTCCTGAAGCAGGGCGGTTACCAGGTGCTGTTGGCCGAGGATGGCTTCGACGCGTTGTCGAAGGTGAACGACCATTCGCCCGATCTGATCTTTTGCGACATCCTGATGCCGCGCCTCGATGGCTACCAAACCTGCGCCATCATCAAGCGCAACCCCAAGTTTTCCGGGGTGCCGGTGATCATGTTGTCGTCCAAGGACGGGCTGTTCGACAAGGCTCGCGGCCGCATGGTGGGCTCCGAGGCCTACTTGACCAAGCCCTTCACGAAGGACCAGTTGCTGCAAGTCGTTGAGCAGCATCGGCGAACTGAATGATTCAAGTGACCGGCGCGAGTCTGCGCCGGCCTACACGGAGTAGAGCGATGGCAATCAAGAAGATCCTGTTGGTGGACGATTCGAAAACCGAATTGCATTTCCTGTCCGAGCTGCTGACCAAGCGCGGCTATTCGGTGCGCACCGCCGAAGACGGCGAAGACGCCATGCGCCGGCTCGGCGAAGACAAGCCCGACCTGATCCTGATGGACGTGGTGATGCCCGGCCAGAACGGCTTCCAGCTCACGCGCGCCATCACCCGCGACCCGCGTTTCGCTGACGTGCCGGTGATCATGTGCACCAGCAAGAACCAGGAAACCGACAAGGTCTGGGGCATGCGCCAAGGCGCGCGTGACTACATCGTCAAGCCCGTCGACGCCGACGAGCTGGTGGCCAAGATCAAGGCCTTCGACTGACCCGCTCTCATTTGAACTCGGCGCAGCGAATGCAAACCCCCCACGTTCTGCAGGCAGGTGTGAATGGCCAATAAGGAAGCACTGCGCGAGCTGCAGAGCCGCTTGGCTGAGAAGCTTCGGGCTGCGCAGTCGCAAGAACGCAGCAAGTCCTGGCTGGCCGTGGAATGCGGCGGCCATGGCTTTCTGTTCCCTTTGCAGGAAGCCGGCGAAATCTTCCCCTTCGCACCCGCGATGCCTGTGCCGTACACCAGCCGCTGGTTCATGGGCGTGGCCAATCTGCGCGGACGCTTGCACGGCGTGGTCGACCTGGCCGGTTTTCTCGGCATACGCAGCCATGAAACGGGCCGCGATCAATCCTGGTTCGTGGCTTTCAACTCCGAGCTGAACATCAATTGCGCCGTGATGGTGGATCGACTTTCCGGCTTGCGCAGCCTCGAGCAGCTCAAGCCACAGGCCGACGACGGCCAAGCGAGGCCGCCGTTCGTCGGCGTGCACTATCGGGACGAGAGCAACCGGCTGTGGCGTGAGCTGAATCTGGCTGCGCTCGCCAACGAGTCTGCATTTCTGAAGATCGCGGGCTGACGCGCATTGCGGCGCAAGGCTTTCTGACAGTCACACTGAGTACGACGGAACGAGGAACATATGAGCTTCCTGGACAAAATCAAAGGCAAGGGCAAGGGTCGCGATTCCAATTCGCTGAACTCGGACGATGCGGTCATTCCGCTCGATGACGTCATGGTCCTCGACCGGCCCGCTTTTGAGGGAGCCGCCAACGCGCCTTCCGCCGAAGGCGCGGCGCGCACGACGCACATGGACTCATCCATCATCACCGAGGCAGCTCCTTCGGAGATTGCCGACTTCTCCGAAACGCGCCTGCCCGTCGGCGACGGTGCAGAAGCTGCCGGAGCCACCGGCTTGCCCCTGGTCGGCAACCTGCCGGTTGCCACGCAACAACGACTGTTGCTGACGCTGGTCGGTATCGGTCTGGCGGGCCTCGTCGGCATGACGGCCTACTCGCTGACGTCGGCGTCCAAGGGCGCGGCCCAGGTGGCGGCTTCAGGCCAGGCGCTGATGCAGTCGCAACGGTTGGCGAAGTCGGTGTCTCAGGCGCTGATCGGCTCTGCACAGGCCTTCCCCGAGGTGAAAGAAAGTACCGAAGTGCTGGCGCGTAGCGTGCGCGGCTTGGCGCGTGGCGAAGGTGGTCTCGATGCTGCTCCGGCGATGGTGCAGGAATCGCTGGCGCCGATGATCACGCTGGTGGACCGCGCCGAGAAGAACGCCAACACCGTCATGGGTCAGCAGAAGATCCTGACGCAGGTGGGCAAGGCGCTTCGCACCATCAACCGCCAGTCGTCGGATCTGCTGGAAATCGCCGAAACGGTGTCATCGCTCAAGCTGCAGCAAGAAGCGTCGCCGGCCGAGCTGTCGGCCGTCGGCCAGTTGGTGATGCTGACCCAGCGCATCGGCAAGTCAGCCAATGAATTCCTGACGATGGAGGGCGTGAGCCCCGAAGCCGTGTTCTTGCTCGGCAAGGACTTGAATTCCTTCCGCGAAATCGCCGACGGCTTGCTCAACGGCAACCAGGAGCTGCGCCTGCCAGGCACCAAAGATGCGCAGACCAAGGAGCGTCTGCAAGCCCTGTTGAAGCAATACGAAGAGACCCGCACCGAAGCCGGCTCGATTCTGGGCAACCTGCAAGGTCTGGTGTCTGCCCGTGAAGCGCAGGCCTCGATCATTGCCGACAGCGAACCGCTGCGAAAGGGCCTGGAAACCGTTCAGGACCGCCTCGAAAACGAAACCGGCTTCAGCCGCATCGCCTTGGGCGTCTTGGTGTTGTTCGCATTGCTGGTTGCCGCCGGTGGTGCTGGCTTGCTGAAGCTGTACGTGAACGACCAGGCCCAGCGTGCAACGCAGGCAAAGACGCAGCAGCTCGAAGCTGAAAGACAAGAGCAGGAAGCCAAGCGCGTGAACGACGCGAACCAGGCCGCCATTTTGCGATTGATGAACGAACTGCAAACGGTGGCTGAAGGCGATTTGACGCAGCAAGCCACGGTGACGGAAGACATCACGGGCGCCATTGCCGACTCGGTGAACTACACGGTGGAAGAGCTGCGCACGCTGGTGTCGCAGGTGCAAGGCACGGTAGGCCGGGTGACCGAAACGACGCAGCAGGTGGAAGCCACGTCGACCGAACTGCTGGCAGCTTCCGACGAGCAGCTTCGCGAGATTCGTGAAACCGGCGAATCGGTGCTCCAGATGGCAGGCCGAATCAACGAAGTGTCGGCACAAGCCCAGCAAACGGCTCAGGTGGCGCGTCAATCGCTGAAAGCTGCCGAATCGGGTCTGACCGCGGTGCAGAACACGATCGGCGGTATGAACTCGATCCGTGACCAGATTCAGGAAACCTCCAAGCGAATCAAGCGGCTGGGCGAGTCGTCGCAGGAGATTGGTGAAATCACCGAACTGATTTCAGACATTACGGAGCAGACGAACGTGCTGGCTCTGAACGCCGCCATTCAAGCCGCTTCAGCCGGTGAAGCCGGCCGGGGCTTCTCGGTGGTTGCGGAAGAAGTGCAGCGGCTGGCAGAACGCTCCGGCGATGCAACGCGGCAGATTGCGGCCCTGGTGAAGACCATTCAGACCGACACCCAGGATGCGGTGGGCGCCATGGAACGTTCTACGCAGGGTGTGGTGGAAGGTACCCGGCTGTCTGACGCGGCCGGTAACGCACTGGGCGACATCGACCGAGTTTCACGCCAGCTGGCCGAACTGATTTCTCAGATTTCAAATCAGGCGTCGCGAGAAGCCGAGTCGGCCAACGTGGTGGCTGCCAATATTCAGCACATTTTTGCGGTGACGGAGCAAACTGGTGAAGGTACGCGTTCCACCGCCCAGATGGTGCGCGAACTGTCCCGTACTGCTGAAGAACTGAAGCAGTCGGTGGCCCGGTTCAAGATCGGCTGATCACACGTAGAGAGCGCCTCGGCTTCGGCCGCAGCCCCTGACTCGACACAAGGCATCGGATGGACAGCCACGCGACGACGAGCGACACGATGAGCGAGATGAGCAGCGACCTCAGTGCGCTGGCTTGGGTGCATGAAGAATTGCGCCGCTCTCTCGACAACGCCCACAAGGCCCTGCGCCGATTCGTGAAGGAATCTGAATCGGTCAGCGGCTCCGATGTCGATGCCGTGGATCCCGCTGTGTTGCGCACGGCGCGGCAGCAGATCCACCAAGGCGTCGGTGCGCTTGAATTGGTCGGCCTGCCCGCGGTTGCCGTGGTCTTGCGCGCCAGCGAAGCCGCGGTGCAGCGCTTCGTGGCCAAACCCGACAAGCTGACGGCAGCCGACGTCGACACCATCGAACTCGCTTCGTTCGCACTGCTCGACTTCCTGCAGCGCATGCTGTCGGGCAAGCCGGTGTCCGCATTGGCGCTGTTCCCGCGTTACCAGGCGATTCAGGCGCTGGCGGGAGCCGACCGCGTTCACCCCGCCGACCTGTGGACTGCCGACTGGCGCTGGCTCGACCTCGCCAACGAAAAGGGCGTTACGCCCCACGCGGTGGACGAGTCCGCTCGTGCTGCGCTGGAGAAGAACCTGCTGCTGATGATGCGCAGCACGAATGCCCAGGCCGCTCTGTCGATGAGCGACATCTGCGCAAGCCTTGGTGTCGGTGCGACCAGCATGCCGGCCTCCACGCTGTGGAAGCTGGCGGCAGCCTTCTTCGAAAGCCAGGCCCATGGATTCCTGAAGCCTGACAACTTCAGCAAGCGCATCGGTTCTCGCTTGTTGGCGCAGTTCCGTGTGTTCGAGCGCGGCGAGTCGGATGTGTCCGAGCGTCTGGCGCAAGACCTGCTGTTTTTCTGCGCCCAGAGCGCTTCGCCGGGCGACGGCCGCAAGGCCCCGCGCCTGGCGGCAGTGCGCCAAGCCTATGGCCTCGCGCAGTACGCTCCGGCCGACTATGAAGTCAACCGCCTTGGTCGTTTCGACCCGGCGGTGATTGCCCAGGCGCGCAAGCGCGTGGCCAGTGCCAAGGATGCGTGGTCGGCCGTTGCCGGCGGTGAAATGCACCGCATGACGGGCCTGTCCGAACAGTTCTCGCTGGTCGGCGATTCGCTCAAGCGCCTGTACCCCAATGGCGACGTGTTGTCGGACGAATTGCAGCAGGCTGTGGCACAGACCCAACATGCAGGCACGGCACCACTGCCGTCGCTGGCCATGGAAGTGGCCACCAGCGTTCTGTACCTCGAGGCCTCGCTCGAAGACGGCGATTTCGACCATCCCGAAGAAGGCCAGCGCGTGCGTCGCCTGGCCAACCGCATTGCCTCGGTGCGCTCGGGCAACACGCCCGATCCGCTCGAAGCGTGGATGGAAGAGCTGTACCGCCGCGTCTCCGACCGCCAGACCATGGGCAGCGTCGTGCAGGAACTGCGCACCTCGCTTTCCGAGACCGAAAAGCACATCGACCAGTTCTTCCGCAACCCCGGCCAACGGGAACACCTGGCGCCCGTGCCGAGCCTGATGGCCTCGATGCGCGGTGTGTTGTCGGTGCTCGGCATGGACCAGGCGGCCCACGCCGTGCTGCGCATGCGCGATGACGTCGACGGTCTGCTCAGCACCGAAGTCGACCCGCAGCTCGTCGTGCAGTCGGGCACCTTCGACCGGCTTGCCAGCAACCTCGGCGCACTCGGCTTCCTGATCGACATGCTCAGCGTGCAGCCGCAAGTGGCGAAATCGCTGTTTGTGTACGACTCGCAAGCCGGCACGCTCAGCCCGCTGATGGGGCGCAGCGCTGCTGCTCGCAGTGCCACCAATCTTGTCGTGCCCACACAGCAGGCCGTCGAGCCGCGTTTGATCGAACAGGCGCAATCGCTTGCCTTTGCCGCGGTCAGCGACCGCGTGCCGCTCGACGACGTGTCGCGTGACCTGGAGCACCTGTCTCACGAGGCGCAGATCGCCGAACAGCCCGAGCTGCTCGCCACCGTAGCGCAGGCGCAGAGCGCCATCGAACACGCCGCCGGCCCGGCCGCAGTTGCGGCGGCGCGCGAGCAGCTGTCCGAAGCGCTTGCCGATTTCGTGCACACCGCGAGCGAGCCGGTTGGTCTGGAGCCTGTGGCCGCCAAGGCGTCGCCGCCACAGCCTCCTTTGTCTCCGACGCCGACCAGCCAGGCCACTGACCTCGGTGACGACCCCGAGATGCGCGAGATCTTCCTCGAAGAAGCTCGCGAAGTGATCGAAACGGCTCAGGGCGCCCTGGCGCAACTGGCAAATTCGCCTGCGAATCTGGAACAGCTCACGACGGTTCGCCGCGCATTCCACACCCTCAAGGGCAGTTCGCGCATGGTCGGGCTGAAGGAATTCGGTGACGCCGGTTGGGTCTGCGAGCAGGTCTACAACAGCTGGCTGGCCGAGCAGAAGGCAGCCGAGCCGTCGCTGCTGGCCTTCTCTAACAACACGCTGAGCTATTTCGGCGACTGGGTGGAAGCGATCGCGATCCAGCAGTCGGGTGCCTTCACTGCTGCACCGGTCAAGGCTGCTGCTGAAGCGCTGGCGAAGGGCGAGCCGATTCCGTCGATCGTGCCTTCGCCTGGTGCCGATTTGCCGATGATGTCGCTGTCGTTCCCGGTCGACCTGCCGACGGAGCAAGACCTGGTCTTGCCGCCGCCCGCCATCGAGGAGGTTCCGGCACCTGTCGAGGCTGCAGCGTCTGCGACACCTTTGCCCGAACTGTCGTTCGATCTCGATCTGGGTTCGTTCGAGGATCCCAAACCCGCAGCCGAAACTCCGACCATTGATCTTCAGGCCATCGAGCTGCTTGAAGCATTTGATGAGCCGGCTGCTGTCGAGGCCCCTGCCGGTGCTTCGCAGCAAGAAGCGCTGCCCACCGCCGAATCGGTCGAATTGATCGACCTGGATTTCGACGACAAGCTCTTCGCCGCTGACACCTTGCCGACACCGGAAGTCGTCACCGCGGCCGAACCTGCACCCGAGTTGCCGGAAGAACCTGCGCCCGCGATCTCCGACGACGATCAGGTCAAGATCGTGGGCGATCTGCGCATCAGCATTCCGCTGTTCAACATCTATCTCAACGAAGCCGACGAGCTCTCGCGCCGCCTGACCACCGACGTGGCCGAATGGGGCATGGAGCTGCACCGCCCGGTGGGCGAGATGCCGATCTCGCATGCCCATTCGCTGGCCGGCAGCTCGGCCACGGTCGGCTTCAGCGATCTGTCCCATCTGTCGCGTCTGGTCGAGCATGCGCTGATGCGCTCGCATGCCATCGGCCATGGCACGCCCGAAGAAGCGCGGCTGTTCGTCGATGCGGCCGAAGAAATTCGTCGCCTGTTGCACCAGTTCGCTGCTGGGTTCCTGAAACCTGTGGCGCCCGAATTGCTGCAGCGGTTGGCCGATCACGAGCTGAGTTCGGCTCGCCGCCTCGAGGCCGCCAATGCGGCCGAGGCGCCGGAGGTCGAAGAGCCGTTCGTGCTGCCGGTTGCTGACATCGAAGAAGAACCCGAGTTCGTGGCGCCGCCGGAGCCGGAGCGTCATTCCCATTCGCGCCCTGCGCCGCTGGAAGTCGCCAACTCCGAAGCACTGGCTGCACACGTCGACAGCTCGTTCGGCGGGCTGGATACCCACGCCGGCGCGCTGGGCCAGGCCGAGTTCAAGACCTTTGCGCCCTTGCCCGTGGAGGCGGTACGCGCTGCTCCCGTGCGCGCCGATGCACTCGACGGTGAAGACGACATCGACTCGGTCGACGCGGTTGACGCTGAATTGTTCCCGATCTTCGAAGAAGAAGCCGAAGAACTGCTGCCGCAGCTCGACTCCAAGCTGCGCGAATGGGCGCGCCGCCCGACCGATAACGGTCCGGCCGCAGCCTGCATGCGCACCTTGCATACGCTGAAGGGCGGTGCCCGTCTTGCAGGTGCGATGCGCCTGGGTGAAATGGCTCACCGGCTGGAAACGCTGATCGAGCACTTGCTCGCGCAACCCGTCGCCAGTGCGGCCGACGTGGAAGCCTTGCAGTCGCGCTCCGACGCCCTCTCGGCAACATTCGAGGCCCTGCGCTCGCGCGATGCCCAGGCTTACGCCGAGGCCGAAGACTCGTTGCACGGCGTGCTCGACGAGTTGCCGCCGATTGCCCCACCCATTGCCGCGCCGATCCTGCCGCCGGTTGCCGTTGTGGCAGCGCCGGTGCTGACACCGGTCGAAGCCTTGGTGGTGCCGCCTGTGGTTGCAGCAGCACCTGCTGTCGTGCCGCCCGCGCAGCTCGAAGTGAGCGCCTCATCGCGTGATGTCGACTGGTCGCGTTTCGCGGCCGCCGACACCGACGCGCCTGTGCAAGCCGCCGCCAGCAACGTGGGCGCTTCCCATGCTGCCGTACGTGTGCGCGGCCCCTTGCTCGAACGTCTGGTCAACCAGGCCGGTGAGGTGAGCATCACCCGCTCGCGGATCGAATCCGAAGTGGGCAACATCCGCGGTTCGCTGACCGACCTGACGGACAACTTGGAACGTCTGCGCCTGCAACTGCGCGAGATCGAATTCCAGGCTGAGACGCAGATGATCTCGCGCCAGGAAGCGGCCAAGCTGGCCCACGAAGCCTTCGACCCGCTGGAGTCGGACCGCTTCACGCGCTTCCAGGAACTCACCCGCATGATGGCTGAGTCGGTCAACGACGTGGCCACCGTCCAGCGCGCACTGCACCGCACGCTGGAAACGACGGAAGACGAACTCGCCGCCCAGGCCCGCCTGACGCGTGACCTGCAAGACGACTTGCTGCGTACCCGCATGGTCGAATTCGAAGGCCAGGCCGACCGTCTCTATCGCGTGGTCCGCCAGGCCGCCAAGGAAACCGGCAAGCAGGTGCGGCTCGACATCGTCGGCGGCTCGATCGAAATCGACCGCGGCGTGCTCGACCGGATGACGCCGGCCTTCGAGCACTTGCTGCGCAACTGCGTGACCCACGGCATCGAATCGCCCGACAGGCGCACTGCAGCGGGCAAGGATGCGACCGGCAGCATCGTGGTCGCCGTGCACCAGGAAGGCAACGAAGTCGGCGTGGAATTCCGCGACGACGGAGCCGGCCTCGACCTGCAGCGCATCCGCGACAAGGGTTTGGCCATGGGCCTGATCAAGGCGAACGAGGAACACGGCGCCGGCGATCTTGCCAACCTGATCTTCACCCCCGGCTTCTCGACCGCCGAGACGGTGACCGAGCTCTCAGGCCGCGGTGTCGGCATGGACGTGGTGCGCTCCGAAGTGAACGCCATGGGCGGCCGCATCGAAACCGCCACGGCCGCCGGCCAGGGCACGAGCTTCAAGCTCGTTCTGCCGCTGACCACGGCCGTGACGCAGGTGGTCATGGTGCGTTGCGGCTCGACCGTGGTGGCCCTGCCGGCCACGCTGATCGAGATCGTGCGCCGTGCCAGTGCCAAGGAACTCGACGAGGCCTACACCAGCGGCAGCTATCCGTTGGGCGAACGCTCGCTGCTGTTCTTCTGGTTCGGCTCGCTGCTGCAGGAAGGTCCGCGCAGCCAGGAAGTCGTCGGCCGCACGCGCCCCATCATCGTGGTGCGCAGCGCGCAACAGCGCATTGCCTTGCACGTCGACGAAGTGCTGGGCACACACGAAGTGGTGGTCAAGAACCTCGGGCCGCAACTGTCGCGCCTGCCGGGTCTGGCCGGCATGACGCTGCTGGCATCTGGCTCGGTGGCCCTGATCTACAACCCGGTGGCTCTGGCCACGCTGTACGGGGAAAGCGCCCGCGCGGCCACGGTGGTTGCCCTGCGCTCGCCGACGGCCATGCTGCCGCTGGCGCCGACGCCTGAAGAGACGGCTGCCCAGGCCGCGCCGCTGGTGCTGGTGGTCGACGATTCGCTCACCGTGCGCCGCGTCACGCAGCGCCTGCTGGTGCGCGAAGGCTACCGCGTGATCCTGGCCAAGGACGGCATCGAAGCGCTCGAGCGTCTGGCTGAAGACCTGCCGCACGTGGTGCTCAGCGACATCGAAATGCCCCGCATGGACGGCTTCGACCTCGTGCGCAACATTCGCGGTGACGCGCGCCTGCGTGCCCTGCCGGTGATCATGATCACCTCGCGGATTGCGCAGAAGCATCGCGACTACGCCGCTGAGCTGGGCGTGGATCACTACCTCGGCAAGCCGTACTCTGAAGAAGACCTGCTGGCATTGATCGGTCGGTACACGGCGGTGGCAACACCCGCCTGACGCGGCTCGCCGGCGTCAGCAGTACCCAAATCGCCATGTCCGAACTCGTCGACCATCTCGCAGAACTCACCGGTTTTCGAGATCGCGACATTCTCGACGTGACGCTGGTGGGTGCCCTGCGCGACGTGCTGCACCCGCGCACCGTCACCATCTATCGCTGTGTGGGCGAGGCGGGCAACGAACGTTGGATCACCCGTGCTCGCCTCGGCGAGCACGATGCGGTGGCCACGGCGGATCCGGCCTGGGCCGATACCGAGAACCTGCCTTTGCTTGCCCTGTTCCCCGAGCGCGCGCAGGCGATGAAAGGGCAGACCACGGTGGTCACCGTGCAGGGTAGCCACAGCCTGAGCCTCTTTCCTGTGAGCACCGACCGCGAAGTCGTCGGTGTGATGGAGATCGAAACCACCGAACCGCTGAGCGATGAGTCATGCCGCCTGGTCGGCAGCATCCTGCGCATCTATCGCAACTTCCAGGCCCTGCTCGACTACAGCGAGCGCGACACGCTGACCGGCCTGCTGAACCGCAAGACCTTCGACGAAAGCTTCTTGAAGGCCACGAGCGAGGCCACGTCGATGCCTGTCGTGACGTCTGATGGCCGCCGCCATGAGGCGACCAACCACCGCCACTGGCTGGGCCTGATCGACATCGATCACTTCAAGTCGGTCAACGACAACTACGGCCACCTGATCGGCGATGAAGTGCTGCTGCTGCTGTCGCGCCTGATGCGCAGCAGTTTTCGCTTTCACGACCGGCTGTATCGTTTCGGTGGCGAGGAATTCGTGGTGCTGATGCGCTGCGCCAACGAGCAAGATGCCGCGCTGGCACTGGAACGCATGCGCAGCAACACGGCCAACTACCCGTTTCCGCAAGTGGGGCAGATCACCATCAGCATCGGCTTCACCGAGGTCTTGCCCGGCGACACGCCGAGCGGCGCCTTCGAGCGCGCCGACAAGGCGGTGTACTTCGCCAAGGGGCACGGCCGTAACCAGGTGCAGAGCCACGCCGAACTTGTTGCGCGTGGGGATCTCGAGGACAAGTCGAAGATCGGGGACGTGGAGCTGTTCTAGGCCCCCCAGTCGCTTCGCTGCCGCCTTGCAGGCCGCGCTGGGCCAGAGGCCCAGCTCTTCGCCAGGCACAAACAGTCCACTGGACTGTTTCTGTCCGGGCTCAGCCCCCGAGGGGCGCCGCCTGGTGGACCGGCGGAGCCGGATCCACGGGCGTTGCGCTGTCACGCTTCGCTTTGCTCGCTTTCGCTTGGTCGCACATCACAGTTCGTTCAGGCTGAGTCATCGTCCAAAACCTTTTCCGCCGGGGCCATGTGCCGCAGGAATAAAATCGCGCACATGCCCGGGACTGCCATCAACCTCACCAATCAATTCCTCATCGCCATGCCGGGCATGGCCGACAACACGTTTGCCGGGGCTGTGATCTACATGTGCGAGCACACCGACAAGGGTGCGCTGGGCCTGGTGATCAACAAGCCGATCGACATCAAGCTGAAAAACCTGTTCGAGAAGGTCGAGCTCACCCTCGATCGCGAAGACTTGGCCGAGGCGCCGGTCTACTTCGGCGGGCCGGTGCAGACCGAGCGGGGCTTCGTGCTGCATGAGCGGCTGGATGGCGATGCGGGCGAGGGCGGCCACTACAACTCGTCGCTGCAGATCCCGGGCGGGCTGGAGATGACCACCAGCAAGGACGTGCTGGAGGCCCTTTCCAGCGGGGCCGGCCCGAAGAAGATTCTGGTGACGTTGGGCTACAGCGGCTGGAGCGCCGGCCAGCTTGAGGAAGAGATCGGCCGCAACGGCTGGATCAACGTGAGCGCCGAGCCGGGCATCATCTTCGACACCCCCTTGGAGCAGCGCTACGACAAGGCGTTGTCGCTGCTGGGCATCGACCCGCGCATGCTGTCGCAAGAGGCGGGGCACGCATGACGGGTGCGGCGATGTCCGGCCTGACTGCACTTCCCCGTTCTTTTTTAGCTTTCGATTTCGGTACCAAGCGCATTGGCGTTGCCAGCGGCA
>Ga0307514_10004601_pt1 | contig 12653 bp, 11 predicted proteins | sample 16_EM_MG_FD_203088 | JGI IMG/M metagenome (GOLD analysis project Ga0307514, IMG submission 203088) | Populus trichocarpa ectomycorrhiza microbial communities from riparian zone in the Pacific Northwest, United States - 16_EM | ecosystem: Host-associated > Plants > Roots > Unclassified | place...
CGGCGTCAGGCGGTTCAAACGGTTTTGCTTCAGCGTGACTTCGTAGTAGTCATTCAGGTTGTCCAGCCCCACCACTTCGTCGCCACGCGCGAGCAGCTTCAACGTCGTCGTCATGCCGATGAAACCAGCCGCACCCGTCACCAAAATCTTCATGACCAACCCTTCAATTATTTTTCAAAGCAAAACCGCTCGCATGGACCGTCGCAGGCCCCGGCCACTGCGCCGGCAAACGGACAAACCCAAGGAGAATTGGCATGCGGCTTCAAAGGCCTGGTCTATAGAATAAACCAGGCATGCCTTTGTACACACTCATTCTTCTCCCCTTCATCGGCAGTCTCGTCGCAGCCTGGCTGCCCGCCAACGCACGTACCAGCGAATCCGCACTGGCCGGCGTCATCGGCCTTTTTTGCGCGGTACAGGCCGCATTGTATTTTCCCGACATCGCGCACGGCGGTGTGGTCCAGCAAGAATTGGCCTGGATTCCGTCACTAGGCCTCAATCTGGTGGTCCGCATGGACGGTTTTGCCTGGATGTTCTGCATGCTGGTGCTGGGTATCGGTACCCTGGTCGTGCTGTATGCGCGCTACTACATGTCGGCCTCCGACCCGGTGCCGCGCTTCTTCTCGTTCTTCCTGGCCTTCATGGGCGCCATGACCGGTGTGGTGCTCTCCGGCAACCTGATCCAGCTGGCGCTGTTCTGGGAGCTGACCAGCCTGTTCTCCTTCCTGCTGATCGGCTACTGGCACCACCGCAAGGATGCCCGCCGCGGCGCGCGCATGGCCCTGACGGTCACCGGCACCGGCGGCTTGTGCCTGCTGGCCGGCGTGTTGGTGCTGGGCCACATCGTCGGCAGCTATGACCTCAACGCCGTGCTGGCCGCCGGCGACCAGGTGCGCGCCCATCCGCTGTACCTCACCGCGCTGGTGCTGGTGCTGCTCGGCGCGCTCACGAAAAGCGCGCAGTTCCCGTTCCAGTTCTGGCTGCCGCATGCCATGGCGGCGCCGACGCCGGTCTCGGCCTACCTGCACTCGGCCACCATGGTCAAGGCCGGCGTGTTTCTGCTGGCCAGGCTGTGGCCGGTGCTGTCGGGCACGCAGGAATGGTTCTGGATCGTCGGCGGCGCCGGGGTCTGCACCTTGCTGATCGGCGCCTACGCGGCCATGTTCCAGAACGATCTCAAAGGCCTGCTCGCCTATTCGACGATCTCGCACCTGGGCCTGATCACGCTCCTGCTCGGCCTGAACAGCCCACTCGCCGCCGTGGCCGCGGTCTTCCACATCATGAACCACGCCACCTTCAAGGCCTCGCTGTTCATGGCCGCCGGCATCATCGACCACGAAAGCGGCACGCGCGACATCCGCCGCCTGAGCGGCCTGATGCGCCTGATGCCGATCACCGGCCTGCTTGCCATCATCGCCAGCGCCGCCATGGCCGGCGTGCCGCTGCTCAATGGCTTCCTGTCGAAGGAGATGTTCTTCGCCGAAACGGTCTACATCAGCGCCACGCCCGTGGTGGAATGGGGCCTGCCCATCGCCGCCACCCTGGCCGGCATCTTCAGCGTGGCCTATTCGCTGCGCTTCACCTGCGACGTGTTCTTCGGCCCCACCGCCGCCGATCTGCCGCGCAAGCCGCACGAGCCACCGCACTGGATGCGGGTACCTGCGGAACTGCTGGTGCTGGCCTGCCTGGTCGTGGGCATCGCGCCCAACCTGTCGGTGGCGCGTTTTCTCGATGCGGCCGCCCTGCCCGTGGTCGGCGGCCAATTGCCTGAATTCAGCCTGCATGTGTGGCATGGTTTCAACCTGCCCTTCACCATGAGCCTGGTCGCCATGGCGGCCGGCACGGCGCTGTACTTTGCGCTGCGCAAGGTCCAGGACGAATTCGAACACCCGCCGCTGATGCGCGCCATCAACGGCAAGAACCTCTTCGAACAAGCCCTGGCCGTGCTCAGCAGCCTCGGCCGGCGCGGCAAGCGCTTCTTCGGCACGCAGCGCCTGCAGCCGCAGCTGATGTGCCTGGTGGGCGCAGCGCTCGTCGCCGCCGTGGCCTCGCTGTGGGGTAGCGGCACGCAGCCCGGCACCCGGGTGCTGCTGCCGTTGTCGCCAGCGTTCGCCCTGCTGTGGGCCATCGGCATGGCCAGCGCCGTAGCGGCGGCCTGGCAGGCCAAATACCACCGGCTGGCCGCACTCACGCTGATGGGCACCGCCGGGCTGGCCACCTGCATCACCTTCGTGTGGTTTTCCGCGCCAGACCTGGCACTGACCCAGCTCACCGTGGAAGTCGTGACCACGGTGCTGATCCTGCTCGGCCTGCGCTGGCTGCCGATGCGCATGATCGCCCCCGCCCCCACCAGGCCCACGGCCAGAACCGCCGCGCGCCGCACACGCGACCTGGGCGTGGCCGTGCTGGCCGGCGGCGGCATGGCGGTGCTGGCCTATGCCATGATGAGCCGCCCCTTCCCCGACGGCATCTCCACCTTCTTCCTCGAACGCGCCCTGCCCGAGGGCGGTGGCGCCAACGTGGTGAACGTGATGCTGGTCGATTTTCGCGGCTTCGACACCTTCGGCGAAATCGTGGTGCTGGGCATCGTGGCACTCACTGTCTACGCGCTGCTACGCCGCTTCCGTCCGGCGGCGGAAACCATGCTGATGCCGCTGCAGCAGCGTTCGCTGCCGCCCGAGCGCCCGTCCGACCTGCTCAACCCGCGGCATGCGCGCGACACCGCCATTGGCTACCTGATGGTGCCCGCCGTGCTGGTGCGGCTGCTGCTGCCGCTGGCGGCCATGGTCTCGGTGTATCTGTTCATGCGCGGGCACAACGAGCCGGGCGGCGGCTTCGTGGCCGGGCTGGTGATGTCGGTGGCGTTGCTGCTGCAATACATCGTCTCCGGCACGCAGTGGGTCGAAGCCCACCTGTACCTGCGGCCGCGCTACTGGATGGCGGTGGGCATGTTGTGCGCGCTCGCCACCGGGCTGGGTGCGCTGGCCTTCGGTTATCCGTTCATGACCACCCACACCGCGCACCTGCATCTGCCGGTGCTGGGCGACATCCACGTGGCCAGCGCGCTGTTCTTCGACATCGGTGTGTTCACCCTGGTGGTGGGCGCCACCGTCCTGATCCTCACCGCGCTGGCCCACCAGTCGGTGCGCAGCCACCGCCAGGCCGAAGCAACCGAAGCGATCGACACAACCGACGCACCCGCGTCATCCAGCCCCGAAGGAGTCCGCTGATGGAACTGCTGCTGTCCCTCGCCATCGGCGTGCTCACCGGCTCCGGCGTGTGGCTGCTGCTGCGCCCGCGCAGCTTCCAGGTCATCATGGGCCTGTCGCTGCTGTCCTATGCGGTCAACCTGTTCATGTTCAGCATGGGCCGGCTGTCGATCGACCGCGAACCGGTGCTGGTGCCCGGCGTGCCGCTGAACCTGCTGCATTACGACGACCCGATCCCGCAGGCGCTGGTGCTCACCGCCATCGTCATCGGCTTCGCCATGACGGCGCTGTTCCTGGTGGTGATGATGGCCTCGCGCGGCCTGTCGGGCACGGACCACGTCGATGGCACGGAAGGCGGCCAGTGAACGCCCTCCTCGCGATGCTCTCGTCCCCGCTCAGCGCGCACTGGGTGATCGTACCGATCCTGCTGCCGCTGTTCACCGGCGCCGTGATGCTGCTGATGCGCGAGGAGCGGCGGCGCCTCAAGGCCGCGCTCAACATCGGCTCCACCCTGCTTGGCCTGCTGCTCGCCATTGCCCTGCTGCGCTGGGTCGACGACCAGGGCACGGTCGGCTCGATTGGCATCTACCTGCCCGGCAACTGGCAAGCCCCCTACGGCATCGTGCTCGCCGTCGACCGGCTCTCGGCCATGATGTTGGTACTGGCGTCCACGGTGGCGCTGGGCTCGGTGGTGTTCGCCGCGGCACGCTGGCACCGCGCGGGCGTGCACTACCACCCGCTGTTCCAGTTCCAGCTGATGGGCCTCAGCGGCGCCTTTCTCACGGCCGACCTGTTCAATCTGTTCGTGTTCTTCGAGATCCTGCTGGCCGCCTCCTACGGCCTGCTGCTGCACGGCTCGGGCCGGCTGCGCGTCAAGGCCGGCCTGCACTACATCGCCATCAACCTCGGCGCGTCTTCGCTGTTCCTCATCGGCGTGTCGATGCTCTACGGCGTCACCGGCACGCTGAACATGGCCGATCTCGCGCAGAAGATCCCGCTGGTGACCGATGCCGACCGCAGCCTGCTGCACGCCTCGGCCGCCATCCTTGCCGTAGCCTTTCTCGCCAAGGCCGCGGTGTGGCCGCTCAACTTCTGGCTGGTGCCGGCCTACAGCGCGGCCACGGCGCCGGTGGGAGCGCTGTTCGCCATCATGAGCAAGGTGGGCATCTACACCATCCTGCGGCTGTGGACCTTGCTGTTCTCGGCCGATGCCGGCGCTTCGGCCGCCTTTGGTGGCCAGTGGCTGGTGGCCGGCGGCCTGGCCACGCTGGCCTTCGGCGCCATCGGCATGCTCGGCTCGCAAAAACTCGGCCACCTGGCCGGCTTCGCGGTGATCGTGTCCTCGGGCACGCTGCTCGCGTCCATCGGCTTCGGCCAGACCGGCCTGACCGCCGGCGCGCTGTACTACCTGCTCAGTTCGACGCTCGCGGCCAGCGCGCTGTTCATGCTGGTCGACCTGGTGGAGCGCTGGCGCAATGCGGGTGCCAGCATCGCGCCGCACGAGCTATCGGACAACGCGCCCTTCCTCAGCCCCAGCCTGGAGTTCGAAGCCGGCATGAACCTCGACGACGACGAAGAAGTCCTGATCGGCAAAGCCATTCCCGCGGCCACCGCGTTTCTCGGCCTGGGCTTCTTGGGCTGCACGCTGCTGCTGACCGGGTTGCCGCCGCTGTCGGGCTTCGTCGGCAAGTTCGCCATCCTCACCGCGCTGCTGAATCCGCTCGGCCTGGGCATGTCGGCCCACAACACGCCGGGCATCGCCGGCTGGACGCTGCTGGCCCTGCTCATTACCTCGGGGTTGCTTGGCCTGATCGCCATGAGCCGCGCCGGCATCCGCCACTTCTGGGCCGCCCATGACCGCGGCGTGCCGCAGCTGCGCCTGGCCGAAGGCCTGCCCGTCGCCGGCCTGCTGCTGGCCTGCGCGCTGCTCACCGTGCAGGCCGGCAACGTGATGCGCTACCTGCAGGCCACCGCCGATGCGCTGCACACGCCCGACGCCTACGTCGAAGCCATCATGGGCGCCAAGCCTCGGTCGGCGCCGGCCAAGACGAATGACCAGAAGGCCATGCCATGATGAAACGCCTGCTGCCCTCGCCCCTGCTCTCGGCCGCACTGTTCGTGTTGTGGCTGCTGCTGAACCAATCGGCCAGCCCCGGCACGCTGCTGCTCGCGGTGCTCCTGGCGGTCGCCATTCCCTCGCTCACCGCCAGCCTGCGGCCAACGCCGGTGCGCATCCGCCGGCCCGGCGTCATCCTGCGCCTGATGGCTGCCGTGGCGGCGGACGTGCTGCGGGCCGGCAGCGCCACCGCCTGGGCGCTGCTGACGCGCCGGGCGTCCAGCCTGCCGTCCGCCTTCGTGCGCGTGCCGCTCGATCTGCGCGACCCCAACGGCCTGGCCGTGCTGTCCATCATCACCTGCCTCACCTCGGGCACGGCCTGGGCCGAGTTGTCGCTCGACCGCAGCGTGTTGTTGCTGCATGTGCTGCAGGTCGACGATGAGGCCGCGCTCATCGCCGAAGCCAAGCAACGTTATGAACGCCCCCTGATGGAGATTTTCGAATGAGCCTTTCATGAGCATTTTTCTCGCCTGGTCGCTCAAGGCGGCGCTGTTCCTGCTCACGCTGGCCATCGCCTTCGCGCTGGTGCGTCTGCTCAAGGGCCCGTCCGCGCAAGACCGCGTGCTCGCACTCGACTGCATCTACGTCAGCGGCATGCTGGCCATGCTGGTGCTGGCGCTGACCTATGGCAGCAGCATGTACTTCGAGGCGGCGTTGTTGATCGCATTGTTCGGCTTCGTTGGTTCGATGGCGATGGCCAAGTTCCTGCTGCGCGGTGAGGTGATCGAATGAGCGCCGCCCGGCCGCCCGAAGGCGCTCGCACCGCAGTGCAAAGCATGAAGGTACCCGAATGAGCGCCGACATGCCGCTGTGGGCCGAGACCGTGACGGCCATCCTGGTGTTGTTCGGCAGCCTGCTGGCGCTGATCGGCTCGGTCGGCCTGCTGCGCCTACCCACGTTCTTTCAGCGCGTGCATGCGCCCACGCTGGGCTCGACGCTGGGCTGCTGGTGTTTGGTGCTGGCCACCATCGTCTATTTTTCGGTGAAGGACCACAGCCTGTCGGTGCACGCCGTGCTGATCGGCATCTTCATCGCGCTCACCGCACCGGTGACCACGGTGTTCCTGCTGCGCGCGGCGTTGTTTCGCGAGCGGCGCGCCGGCAATCCGGACGTGCCACCGAACATCACCCGGTCTTGAGCACTGGTCCTTCGACTTGCCCTTCGACAGGCTCAGGGCGAACGGTGGTGGTAGGCGGTCAGGAAGCCGCACGCGCCACCGGTGCCAGCGAGCGGAACCGCAGCCGGCTGAAGTTCAGCGCCACCAGCAACACGCCGCAGGCCCCCAACCCAATGACCGCGCCGGTACCCCAGTAACCCACCAGCACACCAGCCACGCCCACACCCGCGGCCTGGCCCAGGAAGAAACACGAGGCGAAGGCCGACACCGCAGCGCCGCGGCGCTCGGGCGCCATCTGGGTGGCGTTGATCTGCAGCGTGTTGTGCAGCATGTAGAAACCCAGGCCGGCGACGAAACAGGCGGGCATGGCCCACCACCATACCGGCGCCAGGCCGATGGCCAGGAGGGACGCCGCGATCAGGATGCCGCCCACCCAGGTCAGCCCGACTTCACCCAGCCGGCGCACCAGCGCCGCAGAGAAGATGGCAAACAGCAGGCCGCCGAAGCCGTACAGCATCACGATCGCCCCCGCGGTCGATAGCGACACGCCGAACACCGCATGCAAATGTGTGGCGATGAAGGCGAACACGCCATAGAGGAATGCCCCCTCCAGGAACACCGTGCCCAGCACCACCCGCGCCCAGGGCTTCGAGAACACCTGGCCGAATTCCTGCAGCATGCGCTGCAGGGCATGGCCTTCCGCCTTGCGCGTCACGCGTGCCATCGCCGGCAGGCGACGGTTCAGCGCGAACAGCGCCACGCTGATCAGCGCGAAGCCACCGCCGATCAGCAGAAAGGGTACACGCCAGCTCAAATGGTCGGCCGCAAAGCCACCAAGCCACACGCCGGTCGACAAGCCCAGGATTTGCCCGATCAGAAATCGCGCGAGGATGGGCTGGCGCCGCTCGTAAGGCACGACGTCACCGATGAAGGCCATCGACAAGGGAATCACCGCCGCCGCCGTGCCACCGGCCAGCAGCCGTGCGGCGATCAGCAAAGGAAAGTCGGGCGCCAGCGCGCACAAGGAGGCCGTCACCGCGCAGGCCACGCAGGCCCAAGCCACCACCAGGTATTTGCCGAAACGGTCGCCGAGCGGGCCGAACAGCAGCTGCGACAAACCATAGGCCACCGAGAACACCGTGATCACGCTCGCCGCATGGCCCAGTGTGATGCCGAACTGCTGCGCGAAGCTGGGCAGCAGGGCATCGGTGATGCGCAGTGAAATCGCACTCAGGAAAGCGGCCAGCGACAGGACCACCACGGCCGTGCGCAAGATGGGCGGCTCTGGCGCCGGCGAAGCATTGTTGGAAATCATGAAACCGATTGTCGCGCTTGCCGGATTACACCGCTGCCGGGCGGAGAATCACCGAAAGCGTGATCAGGTCACCGGCGCCGGGTTGAACAAAACGAGTGCGTTGTGCAACTTCCACTGCTCGGCCCAGGTCTTCTTGCGCCCACTGGCCACGTCGAGCATCAGCTGGAACAGCTCCCAGCCCACGTCCTCGATGGTCTTCTCTCCGGTGGCGATGGTGCCGGCGTTCACGTCCATCAGGTCATGCCAGCGGCGCGCCAGGTCGCTGCGCGTGGCCACCTTGATCACCGGCACCTGGGCCAGACCGTAGGGCGTGCCGCGGCCGGTGGTGAACACGTGCAGGTTCATGCCGGCCGCCAGTTGCAGCGTGCCGCAGATGAAGTCGCTGGCTGGCGTGGCCGCGTAGGTCAGGCCTTTTTGCTTGAGCTTTTCGCCCGGCGCCAATACGCCCGAAATCGGCATTGATCCCGACTTCACGATCGAGCCCATGGCCTTCTCGACAATGTTCGACAGCCCGCCCTTCTTGTTGCCCGGCGTGGTGTTGGCGCTGCGGTCCACGCTGCCGCGCTTGAGGTAGGCGTCGTACCAGGCCATCTCGCGGATCATCGCCTCGGCCACTTCGGGCGAACTGGCGCGCGAGGTCAGTTGGTCGATGCCGTCGCGCACCTCGGTGGTTTCGGAGAACATCACACTCGCGCCGGCGCGCACCAGCAGGTCGGTGCAGTAGCCCACGGCAGGGTTGGCCGTGACGCCGGAAAACGCATCGCTGCCGCCGCACTGCACACCCACCACCAGTTCGCTGGCCGGCACGGTTTCGCGCCGGCGGGCGTTCAGTCGTTCGAGGTGTTCCTCGGCCTGGCGCATGATCGATTCGACCATCGACATGAAACCCACATGGGCGTCGTCCTGCAGACAGACCACGTCGAGCTTGGCTTCGGCGCTCTCGCCCACATCGGCCACATTGCGTTCGTCGATCAGCGGGATCGACCCTGGCGGCAGCAGGCGCTCGGGCTGCAGCTTCTCGCAGCCCAGGCTCACCACCATCACCTCGCCACCGAAATTCGGGTTCAGGCTGATGTTGCGCAGCGTGCGGATCGGGATGATCGCATCGGGCGCGTCGATGGCCACGCCGCAGCCGTAGCTGTGCTCCAGCGCCACCACGTCGTCCACGCTCGGGAAGCGCGGCAGCAGCTCGGCCTTGATGCGTTGCACGGCGAAGTCGGTCACGCCGGCCACGCATTGCACGGTCTGGGTGATGGCCAGGATGTTGCGCGTGCCGACCGAGCCGTCCGGGTTGCGGAAACCTTCGAAGGTGTAGCCCTCGAGCGGCGGCTGCGGCTCAGGCTTGACCGTGGCGATCGGCAGGTTGTCGAGCTCGCGCGCGTCGGGCATCTTCAGCAGGCGCTCATGCACCCAGCTGCCGGCCGGAATGTCGCGCGCGGCATAACCGATCGGCACGTTGTAGCGCAGCACCGCGCCGTCGGCGGGCAGGTCCACCAGCGCTACCTTGTGGCCCTGCGGCACGTGGTCGCGCAGCGTCAGCCCCGATGGAAACACCGTGCCCGCCGGCAGCCCGCCGTCGTTGGCCACGATCGCCACGTTGTCGCGTTCGTGCATGCGGATGTGGAGGGGGGGAGTCGAAACTGCGGCGGACATGGTGGCGATCCTTTGGCCTGTGGGGCATTTTGTCTTGGTGGTCTGTCGGCGAGCGCAAGTGGCCGTCCTGCTTCACCGTCTTTTTAGTCATCAGTTGTCCGATGACTATGCAATGATGCCTCAGGCGTGCGAAATCGTCAAGCCATGCGGCACCGCCAACGCCGCAAACCAATGCAACAGCCGCTGCGAATGCACAGTGGGCGCCAGGGCCGCCAGCATCGCCGCCACGTCGCGGCCATTCTCTTCTAGCCAGTTCGATCGCCGCTGGATGCATGCCGCCATCAGCGACGGGGTGAACTCGGGGTGGAACTGCACCGACACCGCCTTCGGCCCGTAGCGCAGGATCTGGTGCGCGTCGTGGTCCGAGCGGCCCAGCACGGTGGCACCCGGTGGCGGCACCAGCACACTTTGCTCATGGGTGAGGAAGGCGTCGAAGGTCTCGGGCAGGCCGGAGAAAAACGGATCGTCCCTGGCCGAGGCCGCCACGGCGATGGGGTGGCAGCCGACCTCGGGTCCGCTCGGGTGGTAGTCCACCGTGCCGCCCAGCGCATGCGCCATCAACTGGTGGCCGTAACACACACCCAGCAACGGCCGCTCGGCCGCGACCATCTCGCGCACCCAGCCGGCGGTGCGTTCGCTCCAGTCGGCCTTGTCCGTCACCATGGCCCAGGAGCCGGTGATGATGGCGCCGGCCACAGCGTGCACATCGGGCAGGGCATCACCATCGGAGGGGCACACGATTTCGGTCTGCACACCGGCGGCGTGCAGCACGGCGCGGAACCAGTCGGGCTGTTCACCATGGGCTTGGCAGACTTCGGCGGGTGGACGCGTCATCTGGACGATCAGGATGGAGGAAGACATCGGAGGAAAAATTTTCGCAACAAAGGAGATGGAAGAGAAAGAAGGAACCAGAAAGAGGTTCTACAGCAAGGCCACCAGGTCCGTCACGCCCACGTCCACGCCCGCCTGCATCATCAGCGTCGTGACCTGGCCGCGGTGGTGCGCCTGGTGGTTGAAGAAATGCGTCAGCGCCAGCCAGGTGGGATGTTCGCGCTGCACGCCCTTGGAATTCGCGTAGCGCATGGTCCGCACCGGAAAGCCTTCAGGCATCTGCGCAAGCCATGATGCAATCGCCGCGTCGAGCTGCTTGCGTTTGCCACGCAGCGCCGCCCAATCGTCGAACAGCACCGTGGACAAGCTGGCATCGGCTGGCAGGTCGAGCACGTCTTCACCCAGGCTGGCAAAGACAAGACCGTGGTCGACACCGCATTGGCGAAAGCGCTTGAGCCAGATCTGATCGGCCACCACCAGGTGGTTCAGCGTATGGTGGACCGAGCCGAAAAACGCGCCGCGGTCTTGCTTGCGCGCGGCATCGCTCAGACCTTCGCAGGCGTCGTAGAGCCGGGTGTTGAACCACTGGTTGTAGCGGGCCAGCAGACGGTAGTTGTCGATGAAAGGGCTGTCCATGCTTGCAGAAGTAACTCTTTGCACCGAGTTTAGACCGGTCAACCCGCCATCGTCGAGCTTCGTTAAAGCTCGACCGGCCGGCATCTCGCCAGGCTGGACTCACAGTCCGAAGGAGTTCCCCATGTTGAAGAAGATCCTGGCCGTCATGGCCATGTTGTATGCAGCCGCCACCTTTGCCGCGGTGGACGTGAACAAGGCCAGCGCCGCCGACCTGGATGGTCTCAAGGGCATCGGCCCGTCCATCTCCACCCGCATCCTCGATGAGCGCAAGAAAGGCAACTTCAAGGACTGGAACGACTTCATCGAACGCATCAAGGGCGTGGGCGAAGGCAATGCGGCCAAGTTCTCCGCCGAAGGCCTGACGGTCAACGGCGACGCATTCAAGGGCGCCGGTGCAGCCCCCGCCAAGACGGAAACCAAGAAGGCGGCCAAGGCTGACGCGAAGCCTGCCGATACCGCCAAGCCAGCCGCTGCCACGACGGCCGCCGCAGCCGCTCCTGCTGCGCCAGCAGCCACCACCGCTGCAGCCCCCGCGGCCAAGGCCGACACCAAGATGACGGCCGACGAAGTCAAGGCCAAGAAGGCCGCCGACAAACAAGCCAAGGCTGATGCGAAGAAAGCCAAGGCCGAAGAAGCCAAGGCCAAGAAGGCTGCCAAGGCAGATGCCGCCGCCGCCGCCAAGCCGGCAGTTGCAGCCAGCGCTGCGAAGTAAGAAGTTGGCGCATCGGCGCTGACAACAGAAAGCCCGCTTCGGCGGGCTTTCGTGTTTGTGGGGCTGGGAAATCCCCCCTCCCAATCCCCCCCGGAAGGGGGAGGAGCAACAGCCGGGGCCTGCCTTCGCTCCCTCCCCTCCCGGGGGAGGGTTGGGGTGGGGGCAAGCAGCCAATCCCTCAGCCCCTCGCCTTTCCTCCGACCTCCCCATACCCACCGCCACCCGGCGTGTGGATCTCGAAGATGTCCCCCGCGCCCATCTCCGCCTGCCCGATGTGCGCCAGTTCCTCGACGCGGCCATCGGCACGCACCACCCGGTTGATCCCCACCGCGCCCGCGCCGCCACCGGCCAGGCCGAAGGCACCGCGCAGCCGGCCATTCGACAAGATGCTGGCCGTCATCGGCTCCAGGAAACGCACGCGGCGCACACCACCGTTGCCACCCGTCCACTGGCCGCTGCCGCCCGAGCCCTGGCGGATCGCATAACTCTCCAGCCGCACGGGGTAACGGAACTCCAGCACCTCGGGGTCGGTCATGCGGGAGTTCGTCATGTGGGTCTGCACCACGCTGGTCCCGTTGAAGCCGCCGATCACCTGGCCCTGCGCATCGGTGATGGGGCCGGCGCCGCTGCCACCCGAGATGGTTTCGTAGTACTGGTAGCGCGCATTGCCGAAGGTGAAGTTGTTCACCGTGCATTGGCTCGCAGCCATCACACCCAGCGCGCCGAGCAGCGCGTTGGTGATGCAGGTCGAGGTCTCCACATTGCCCGCCACCACCGAAGCCGGTGGCCGGGGGTTGAGCATCGAGCCTTCGGGGATGATCACGTTCAAGGGTTTCAGGCAACCGGCATTGAGCGGAATGTCGTCGTCCACCAGCGTGCGAAACACGTACAACACCGCGGCCATGCACACGGCGGTGGGCGCGTTGAAGTTGTTGATCTGCTGCGGGCTGGTGCCGGTGAAGTCGATCTCGGCGCGGCGGTTGGCCGCGTCCACACGGATCGCCACCTGGATCTGCGCGCCGTTGTCCAGCGGCAGGGTGAACTGGCCGTCCTTCAGCAGCGTG
>Ga0307514_10004602_pt1 | contig 12649 bp, 10 predicted proteins | sample 16_EM_MG_FD_203088 | JGI IMG/M metagenome (GOLD analysis project Ga0307514, IMG submission 203088) | Populus trichocarpa ectomycorrhiza microbial communities from riparian zone in the Pacific Northwest, United States - 16_EM | ecosystem: Host-associated > Plants > Roots > Unclassified | place...
CCCCACTCACAATGACCTCTTCGGCCCCCCCCCCCCCGCAAAATCGTACTCTTAATCAACTACCCCTCTACCAGCAACCTCACTTACACCCCCTCTTCCCCATTCCAGTCTATGAAAACATACCCTCCGCCGTGTGAAATGAGCTACTGTACATACGAATTTTCCATACAGTATCAGGTATTTGGTTCCCTTAAAGATTCTGCTGGGTACTTAGGTAAGTAGTCAACCCCGGTGTGGGAGCACGGAAGTTGATTTTAGAATCAAGCCCTAGCCCTTCGCCAATCTAGTTAGCTGTCCCTATCCGGCTAGCCATCTACCGATTTGCTTTGCCGGCTAAACTATTAGTGATTTACGACCACGTGGAGGACGAGGGTTTCAGGACACAACCCTGTGGTTCAATTATAGTACAGCCGCGACAGTAAATTTAGTGACGTTTTCGGACTAAGCACGGCATTTGGACGTTACATATATACATTCTGTCCGGCACAGTACAATTAACAAGATAAGCTCTCTACACACATCTCGTCCACCTAATACTCCAATCGCTAGACCTCACTAGCAACTTCACCAATCAATCCCAAGTTCCGTCTTGCACTCGCATGTTCTGCGCCTGTCAATTCTTGCACCGACCTCCACCGGGGCTTCTCCGGACAGGGCATGGAACTGTACGGCAGTCTTTTGACTGCTCCACTCATCTAAATAAAACCTGCAAGGCACCCAACGGTAATAATAGCGGGTAAAATACATCACCAAGTTTTCAACCGACCAATCCAATCCTATAGCCACATGCTGAGCCAACCCATAGCCTCAAGCCAACCTGCAACTCCCCGGCGGCACAATCATGATATCATCTCTGCTGCTCCAAGTGGCGAGAGAAAGCATAGAACATATGCAAAGAAATATCCAAAGAGCGTGTAAAGGAAACGCAAACAAGAGCAACAGAACAAACTAAAGAAAAGTAGTAACAACGGCCGTCGCAAGTCGTATGCACCTAGTGCAGGCATTTGTAAATATGCTTCAACCGTCTCTCAGACTTAGACTTCTTAGCAATTTATGCAAAAAGCAGCCCGTCTTGTTGCTGCTGTACAGTCCCCACGCCCTGTCCGGAGGTGCTTTGAAAGATAGCAAAGACAACCGCAACCTACGACAGTGAGCCACCAGTCTGGCATTCGAAAGTAACATACCACAAGAACAAACGCAAACAATAGAGCCACACCCAAGCCCAGATCCGTGTTCGTCAGCTCCCTCTCGGGCTTCAGCGCAGCCGGGACAAACTACGCATACAGTCAGCAATAGTTCCAAAGAAGAAGGAAGCAGCTTACAATGAATCTATAGATGTCGACAACCAACGTTCTATCGACGCGATGGATGACAAGCAACGTATGCACGCCGGGCGGCGGCTCCTGGTAACGCTTCATGGCTTGATCTTGCTTTTGCTTTTGGTTCCTCTGGAAGTGGTTAGCGGGGTGGTCGGAACAGTCTGTTTGCTTGTCGTACCCTCTTCTTCGACATTGTGGCGGTGGGGAGACGGGAATTGGTAAGTATTAGGTAGACTCAGTTCCGTGAACTGGAACGCGTCTGTGGAGGGCTCGGAAGAGCGGGGGCGGGAAGAGAACATAAATCGCAGCCGTCTTGGCTATATGAGTGGCAAACGGCACGAGTGGGGCCAAACAACGCCCTAGCCACTTCCGGTGCTTCGAAACACGGGAACCAGGCATAACTGGCTCATGCATACGGCTTCCCGAATGAAACCGGCCAAACAGCGGGATTGGAGCATAAACATCGTAAGTCACCGGCATGTGTGTTTGGCCGGTGATGCGGTAGGAAGGAGCGCATAGCTAGTGCCGTAGTTGGTGCCGAGCACAAACGTGCTAAATTGTGATTTGAGGAGTTGGGCGTCAATTTTTAGCATCCTGAAAGTCTCTGGACATATACCACCAGTTGGCCTTTGACTTCCACCTTAACCAGATAAGGTGGTTAATTTATGCATGGTTAAGACATCACTTTGCCAAATCAGATTGTCTGGATCTTTGGCTGGCAATTGTGGTTAATCGCAGCCACTTCTCACGTCCATTAGAATCCCCTAGACTTACCAGGAGTTCTGGATAGTGCTGCCACAGATCTCCCAGTATCATACTAGTTCGTATCTTCCTCTTCTGGGTATAGTGGTTTTGTTTAGCCATCTCGCTTAATTTGCCAGAACTATTGATGTCATATACATAGTCATTGTACCATCTGTATTTCAACTTCTTCCAGTTTAGATTTCTTTCTGCAAAGTTCAATAGCCATACAACCTAAGCATTGGAAGCATTGGTGGTGTTATCAAAGAAGCCATAAATCTTGAGCATGATTTACTTCAACCGTCTCCCTGGCTTAGACTGCTTAGCGATTTATGCAACGAACAGCCCGAGTTGCAGCCCGAGTTGCAGCTATACATCCGCCGCGCCCTGTCGGAGAACCTAAGAGCCCCGCCAAAAAGCGTAATAGACACCCCAAACCTTACAACAATAAGCTGCAGCATTACCACTCCAGAGTAAGGTACATACCACAACAACCCCCGCAAACAACTTGAGAACATGTCCCAGAACCCAATCCGTAGTCTTTTGCACCCGAGTACGCTTAACCACAAACGGGACAAACTATCTCGTCAGTAACCAGTTCCTGAAAGAAAGAAGAAGCAAACCCACAATGAAGTTATCGACAACCAGCAGTGTATCGACGCGAGATGGTTCGCGGTGAGCCTGCTGGTGTTGAAGTTGCTTCTGCTTTTGCTTTCCCTGCCGAGTGGTTAGCGGAATCGCGGGACGGTACGGCTGTGGTACCTTATTCTTCGCCATTGTGGCTGCGGGAAGCGAGGCGAGAGGTTTGTAGAGTGTTTAGGTAGACTCTGTTCCGTGAACTGGAACGCGCCTGTGGGGCTCCGAAGAACGGGGGCGGGAAGAGTACATATAGGTCGCAGCCGTCTTAGCAATATGAGTGGCAAACGGCACGGGTGAGGCACAAACAACCCCACTAGCCACTTCCGGCGCTCCGAAGCACCGGAGCGAGACATAACTGGCTCATGCGTACGGCTTCCCGAATAGAACCGGCCAAATAGTGGGGTTGGAGTATAAACAACGTAAGACACCGGCATGTTTCTTTGGCCGGTGATGCGGTAGGAAGGTGTGCATGGCTAGTGCCGTGATTGGTGCCGAGCAAAACGCGCTAAATTGTGATTTGAAGAGTCGGGCGTCGGCACGGACTGTATCGAGCAACAGGGGGGTCGTGTCGGTTCTTTCCGCTACGTTCTTCATCTCGAGCGACCCGTATGCTTCGAAAAACGTGGATTCCATCCCGCATGTTTCGTGGTCCCCGTGCAGAAGGCGGTGCTCGACTTCTTGTACCGCCACCGAATTAATGAAGTTAGGGTTTGGGTGGGAGATAAATCTTCCACAAGGTAAGTCGCTTCAAACATTCCACCACCTCCGCCCGTAATATGTACCGATGGTGATAATCGGCGCATGCAGTCAATTAAGCGAGCTAGTGATAAGCGCTGTATACTTTAGCGTCTCCGCTCGGAAAGTCTAATTAAGCGAGACCACAGTCAGACGTACTGTGTACTTCAGGAGTTCTTACAACACAAAACGTTCGAGTTGGGAATTGGCACGAGTTTCGCACTCCTTATCTGGCAACTTATGGATATCCTTGCAAGCGATATTCCGAACTTTCAGATGTAACTGAAAAGGGCAGAGTGGGGCGGGACATTACACACATCGAGGGATCTCCATATCTTGCAATGTCCGGGTGCCAAAAAGTTCCAGCGGAATATGGTTGGCGTGGCCTACCCCAAACGCCAGCAAGGTATAAATAACAGTTACAAGAGTTCCGAAAGAACCGGTAAGGAAATCATTTACCGCATCTAATAAAGAAGCTAGTGCGTGTAAACGAGAGCTAGTCAAGGCTGTCTTTAGTTAGTGGAAATCATCTACGAGTAATGAGGTATCTTTTGGCCTCTAGACCTCGACGATATCGAGTATCTGTAATAGTAGCGTCAAAGATATCGAACCGGAATATAAAGGTTCTTAGTCACGGATCCCAACGCGTTGCGGATGTCCGGTGGCTGGGAAGGCTGATTGCATTGCAGCCGCTCCAGCCGTTCTTGTGAGGGTACGTTATGCGAATGTTACGTAGGAGCGGATTCAAGCTCACCTCCGGACCCAAACAGTTAGTGTTCATCACCCCACAGAACCCCTCTGCATTCCAACGGAGAACTCTAACGATCAAGCCTATCCACGAAAGCCAAGACCCGTGTCCCAAACTCCGGGAAGACGTCAGTTGGATCTACAATGAAGAAGTTACGTCTAGAAGCCCGTGTGAAACAGAACGGAGTGATTGAAGTTAAAGCAAAGAGCTAGCAAGACCACAGAATTATGTCACTAGCAGCAGCTTGTAATATTTCGGGAGTTTATACATGCGTCACCAAATATCACATGATCACCTCGATCTTGTTGATGTTGCATGTGTACTTGGATCGTGAGTCTCAGCACTGTCTGATGTCTTGTATGAGAATGAAGACTTGTATGAAGATGGTGGCTGTATCAGGATATGCATCAGGACCAGGGTGATGCGTCTCAGAGCATACGCGCACGCATATTGGAGATTGTACATATATGGGCCTTTGGCCCTCGAGATAGAGAGAACCAATCAAGTCAATCAGAAGTCAAAGAAGTATCCAAAGTAACAGTTGATGTTGCATAAATAGATCTCTGCCTTCTTATGGCCGGAGATGATGGCTCGTATGGGATGCTGGAAGATTGCTCTCTCAGGGATGGTATTCAGCCAGATCTATACATAGATGCGTACGTACGCATTCGTACTTGTGTGATCATATATATATGGTCTCGTGGCCCTCTTAGATAGTACACAATCAAGCTTCTCTATCTCTATGTTGAATAGTTGAATATCTGAGTGGCGAGTGGTGTGTAGTGGGTAGTAAAGGACGGTAAAGGAAGTTTCTTCCCAGATTCTCTGTATATATGCTGGGTCTTTCTCCTTCTCTCTTCTCCCTATCACAGTCTACGTTTTTCCTCTTCATATCGCAACAGATCTTGTTGCATTTCTAGTGCAAGGGTGGCAAAGACCACACAACTGTCACTACTTGTACTATCTATCTCGAGTCTCTCCTTTTCCTTCTCTCTTTACTATAGAACACATGCACACGGTTCTCCTCTCTATGTCGCAACAGGTCTCACGTACTAACACGTAAAACCCATCAATCGTTGTAGTAGATTAGCGCGAGCATGTGCTCATCAGATGAGAGACCGCATCCAAGCACTGATTGTGAGCCGTAACTCCAATTATTGGCAGCCTACACTCTCAGAGCAATCACCAACCTCGCCACGTAGGCCGACTAGTCTGTAAGGACCACTAGCATCCGCCACCTTAACCCAGACTTCACGATAGAAGGCCAAAATAGGTATTTCAATAGTCAGTCCCGTCCGGGCAAGACTCTGCCGCAGACCGGACTACAAATTTCGGGGCAGATTGGAATGTTTGAGTCTAGGGCAAAACTTCCTTGGACTATGTACCTACTGGTACGGGGCCGTACAGTCTTCATGATACTAGTTCGAGATTGCAAAGACAAGTTTGGGGAACGGAAACCACTCCATTTTATCCTGATCTGACTCTTCACACCACTCCTCACAATCCAAAGTTACAAATTACATCTGATGTTGTAACTGCAAATCTTAGAATACTATATATATGCAGTTGTATGCGTGTATTAGCATTTTGACATTTCCAGGCGAGAATTCAAGATCAACTAGTATCTTTACAGTGCTGACGTGGCGGTTCAATGGGACGACACACGCCATCTCGAGAAATTGAAAACCCACAACCCGTACATCGCCCCTTTACTACAGCGTTGCAGATGAGTAGGTATTGTACACTAATCGACTAGAGTATGCGCTGACCTTTGGGAACAGTTGTGCGACGCAAGGGAATTTAGGGAATGTTGTCAAGACATCGCCAAAGGGAATGGGTCACATAACAGTTTCAGTACTCGGATCCCGATTCTTTTCAATAAATTGTGAGTGCAGAAGTAAATTTTAGGATTGAACCCTAGCCCTTTACCGATTTTCTTGAGCAGATTAGGTTATTGACTTCTACAGATTAGGTTAGCCAATCAAACGACATTTAGGACCTTGATACTTTTCACCCAATCTCGTCAGCTCGTACTGATACTTGGGAACATTGCTTCGGATGCTTTGGAAAATAAATTGGATACGGTTCCGGGGATGGTCTTGGCCTCATACCGGCTGAATCAAGGCCCCGCGCACCAGGATACTTAAATTTCGTAAAATCACACTAGGTAGCTTCCGAGAGTGTCAGGCTATAAGTAACAATAATTGTGACTTACAAGGGGTTTCATTTTTGCAATGTCGGAGGGGCTTCGATCGGAAAGACCAGATTGCAGGATTTGGCAGAATACCTGCCGGCACGCTTCACTGCAACAGCGAAGGACCCCGACTCAGGCAATGTATCTCAACCAACAGATGGGAGGTCAGCGGGGAAAGATGGAAGTTTGTTTTCCTTGCTCTCTAAATTTTGAAGAAGCAGCGTAGTCGACGAGTTTGATGGAGGCGAGCCTGGCGCTATTCTGTTGACGAATGAAAAGCACAGAAATACAGTGCCACACTGGCTTGGTTGCCAAGAGCGCTCCGTCGTGAGGGTTGATAGCTTTAGTCTCGGATGCACGCTTTTATCTCCCCCGTATCAACCCAGATGGCAGACCCTCTCAGCACAGGCGCAAGTGTTGTTGCGTTCATCGACCTCGCAGGACAGCTCCTCCAAGGAACCTGGTTTCTCGTCAACTTCTTTTCCGTGCTCAAAGACACTCCAGACGATGTCAAAGCCTTGCAAAGAGAGCTTGTCCTGCTGCAGGCGACCTGATGGGATACCGATAAACTGCTAACTCGCCTCCAGGGTTTGGTCATGGCTCGGTTGGCAGCGGTCTGGAGATGGCACTTAACCAGTACAAAACGGCGTCGATAAATTGTCTAACGTTATCCAAAAACACTCACCCTCGGCGGGTGCAGGGAGATGGGAGCGTGCTTGGAAACAGGTCTCTGCCACGGTTCGCGCCGAAAACTTTTCGAAACATACGCAAGCACTGGAACGAGCGAAAAATACCCTACAACATGCATTACTAAATCTGTCTAGGTACTTAGCCCAACGATTCCTGGCACAGTAGGCTGATATATTTGTTATCGGTAGTGACCTGGCGACCGATCGGTGAGCAACATTGCAAACACTGAGAAGCTCACTATTAGCGAATGACACGGCTATGCGCACATCTATATCCAAAGTTAAGGCAGATGTCCAGGGTGGGTTGTCCGCTATTACTGCGGTATACGATAGCCTTCGATCCAATGTAGTCGATATGACAACTTCTTTTGGCGAACTTCAGTCTTCCGTTTCCAGAACCGCCACAATTACCACCGGCTTGTATGACAGTATTCGGGAGGTTCATGGTAGCACAAACAGCATTCAACAAGGCTTGAATGAGCTATTTCGTCAATCCGACGTTCCCCTTCTCGTTAGCATGATTCGATCGACAATTGAAGAATGCATACGGGAGGAATTTCGGAGAAATGGTTATGGAAGTTCATCTTCGGTCGATCGTGGTATCGCACAAGAGATTTCCGAAAATAATCGGCACTTGAGAGTCCCTGCGAATCCACACAGGTACTTCCTGTCGTGGGGCTCCTCATCTTTAAGAGATGACCAGCCATGGGTGGTGAAACGCAGAATAATTGCAAGTCCGAGGCACAAATACTCCGCGTGGTTCGGCATTGTCTCAACTCATATGAAGCGTACCATCACATACGAAGACGAAGCAGACGGCCAACAGTTAAACCAGAGAGGTTAAGGATCTAGAAATTGTCTTCACGCCTGCACCATCTATCCGTAATAGGCAACTAGCAGTACAGCACTTCAGTGGCTTAACTTCAGGTTTCAGAGACCGGAGTTTATTATCGACCTCCAATGCATAAACGTTATTTCAGAAGATGAACCAATTTGGAGTGCATTGAGGGACTGTAACCTCCTAGAAATCAGGCGATTGTTTGACCAACGTCAGGCATCTCCGCAAGATAGGGACGATGAGGGGTATACACTAATGCATCGGCTACTGATAGTAAGGGACAATTTAGCATTAATGTAATAGGTGTAACCCTGCTAATGTTCCTGCCTTTCATAGCACAAATGCACCCGTATACATCCTGGTACACTTGCTGTCTTTCGGTATTTCGCAAGCCATGGCTTGCATCTTGTTGCATGCGGCCCTAAAGATCAGTAGGTATATCTAAAAGGAGCTAGCGAAAGCATTGGACCCGACCTTTTGTAAAGTCTGCCAGCAGTGCTAATCCGGGATTTTGCAACCGACATCTCTTTGGAACTACTGCGGCTGTGTGTTGACGATTACGGGTGGAACGATAGTTGCATGAAGACAACGATGATTGTTATGGCGGGTACTTTGCGGGCTTTGTCTTCTCTTCGCAGTACTTCAGTCACTGCGGCGCACAGTGGAGCAGCACACTCGTCTCAGTTTCTCGCCAAATTGCCATGTGGCCTTCGGTGTATTCATACATGTACCAAAAAAGCCTACGCCAACGCTTTTCAAATTCCTTTTCTAGTGCGTCTCGGGGGTTTTTCGCAGACTTTTGTTACAATTGTTAAGGTCATGGGTCCCGAGGCGTTTCGTCCTAATAGGTGCCTAGTTGAAGATAGTTATGGAAAACCGATACTCGCAGCGGTGTTTGTCTTCTATGATCCGTACGGAAAGAAGTCGGGGGTGGGGAAGACTTCGGTGAAGACACTGTCGGCGGTGAAAACAATACTAAAGTATCTATTACAACAAGGAGCAGATCCAAAAGGAACATGTTCTCGAGGGCATGGACATTCCGTGCCGGAGTATGACTATCCCCTGGATCGTAACGGTTCCCGGCCCATACGGGCCGCCCACGCAACCACCTCACCACACGTCCAAAAATGGTCATTAGAGGCCATCCTTTTTATCAAGTCTTCTTTAGTAGCAAATAAAACTTTCTGTGAAAGTGAATTGTAAATTATATGTGATGTGACTTTGTAAGTCTTACTGCCCCACCAAAATTCGCTCTCTGAACTGGCAACCCACCCCATGTCTATGCACCACCACCCACCTTTCTCCTATACAGGTGATTAAATTCCACAAAACGATGCCTTTCATTATTGAGACACCACAGTTACTTGCATTTTGAACATGCTTAGCAAAGTTTGGGTGGAGATTTGGTATTTCTGGCTGGGCTTTCCTGCTGGCAAAGCCACCATCCCAGCTACTTTCCCTTCTCAAGGTGTACTGAAAATTGCCCATGACTCCAGCTCTGGCTGAGGGGTAAAGATATGCCCTCTTTGATATTTGACAAAGTGGGTTTTAGCCTTGTTCACTATGAGAGCTGTGCGATGGGTATTGGTATCCCCCCTCTGAGCCTCAACTCTTGGGTACATTGCAGATGGAATTCCTTGTGTGTAATGATATTTGGACTTCAGGGCATGTCCTTAGCACTAAGCTTGAAAGATATTTTGGGGTGTTATGGGCAGAGTTGTCCATCTGGGCTGCAGAGTGACATTTTCGAGTTTTTGGGGAGCTGATCTTGAGACAACCCTCCCAACAAAAACCACACTTTTTATCGGCATCCCATTCCTATATAGTCCTTAATTTTTGCCAAAATGCTCTCAAGACATAAGAAAGTAAGTTTAAAATGCTCCCAGGCCACCCCTACAGAGTTGTGGTTGCATTGCTAAATATTTGCAGGTGGGGAGTCGGTTGCCATGCCCAAACGGGCCGGGAATGCCAAAGTTACGATCCAAGGGATAAAAGAAAAATCATAACTGACTTTGCTCATAACTTTGGTTGTTTCAATCTATGGGCTGAAGTGTTGAAAGAAGGTGGTTTCGATGTAGATGATATCATACAGTATCGTCCGAAAAGAACTGTGGTGCCCTCAGCAGAAGGCTCTAAACGTACCTGTAGCATACCAAGGTTACAACGTAGCTCTGTCAGAGGCGACGCGGTGGAGAACTCGACGGTGCGAGAGGAGGAAAAGGTGCCGGAACCGCTGGTGACGAGAGTTGCTAATGTGGTGTGTTCTGTATTGTCAAGTTTTATTTGACAGCATTTATCGGCTATGTTGGTATTGGAGGTGGTTTAGTCTCAGGGTATTACAGGAGGTAGTTGTCTTTAACAGTGGTGACGTACGGCGTCCGATTTGTTAGGGGTCTAGGTTTTAGGTCTTGGTTAGGTTAGCTTCCGACAAATTCTTCTTGTCAAGTTTCCGCTCGCGTTGCGATACCTGTGTGCCGCTGTCTCTGTCTCTTATCGCCTGGTGCTGCAAAATTTTCAATAATACTTACCAAAATCGCCACTATGTGCGATATTAATGAATTGTTATCCAAATATCCACGAGTTGTGAGCCAAGAGACTTTATTATTCAGCCAAAACTCTATAAGCATCCAGACAGCCTTTTACATTTTCTCACTCACGAACTTAGAGATAAGGTGTTCGCAGCCTACCGGGAGCCCCGTTGGTGATCTGCAAACACATCCTCCCTCTCTGCGTTCCGGTTGTTTGTGCATGTGATCTCTCCGGCTACCGAACTTAAATAGTGTAGCGCGTGAAAGAAGCTCTGAAAAGAGAATTGTCTCAATGCCGGCCTTTCAGAAGCGAGAGTTTAGCCACGTTTTCAAGCTGACATAAGGTCTGTCGGCAGCAAGTTTAATGATAGCCTCGGTCTGCTGTCCTCTATAATACACATGGTGGCCAGCCTTCCCTTTGCTTTGCTTCATACCACCGCCAATTCCCGCCACCCCCATTTGTTAAGTTTAAAGTTCTAACCCCACCCCCACTTTTCGGAAACATCCGTGCATCGGCCAACTCTTCTCCGGAGTTCGGGCACGCTTGAGGAGTAACGTATTGTACCGCTTTCACCCGAGTCACACGTTCCCCACCAGGATTCCTAGTTGTAAATTACAAAGAAAGCGGAATTCGGTAAACAACTTATAAAATGCACCGGATCGGTAGTAGCTTGCCATATCTGGATGACACAGCAGTCCAGTAAACCATCGCGTGGTGCAAAACGGATATGGGATTGGTTTTTGATGTTAACGTACAGGAAACGATCGAATGTATTTTTTGCATGGGTAGTTCCAAGGTCAGCGAAAGGAGAAGTACTATTCCCTGCCGTACATAAACACATATTCGTCGCTTCACTTGGGCGACTGGTTATAATACTGGATACGATACCACCCTGGATAGAAGGCAGATATCGATTCTTTTATCATTAAGCGGTTAAGCGGGGAGGACGCCCGCTTGAATCAATCGCTGAAGCTTCCTTCTCCGTCCACACGGTCATCACCTCCTCGCAGAAGCTAGCAAATAAACGCCAGCTAAGCAGTGGAGAGTAACTTGCTGAAGCTGAGCGCGTATAATTCGCTTCGGCGGCCTGTGGGATGTCCGGTAATTTAAAAGAAATCCTTCTCTGGGATGTTTTGGAAGAGGGTTCTTTGATTAGAAAAGACAACTTTACAGAGTAAGAACCAGCACACATATGACAAACAACGTAACATTGTTTCGTTACTTAAACTCTACAGACCTAGTCCCCACCGCCAATACCTCGCTTCAGACCCTCATCCATCTCTAAGTCCACCGTGCCAAAATAAATCCCACATTCTACCGCAAGGAACCCGTTAGCAAATGAAACACAAAAGAAGAGAAAAAAAAGACAACCGTAGCTATGGACCTGCCCCGAATTGTAGCAAAACCACAAGACTAATGCATCATACCGTAAGACTCTCGGTCGCGCTATCCGTAAGAATCTCGGTTTCATCGTTTGTGCTGCTTTCATCGGCCTATAACTATAGCGTTAAATCTAATAGACGAAGGAGGGCAGAGATCATACTGATAAGGCTGTTGAGTCGACGGCCCCCCACTGTTCCAGAATTCGAACGATACCATCTTTGTTGCCTTTACGGGCAGCTTGCAAGGCGTTGCCGTATTCACCACCCTGAGCATTGACATCGGCACCACGCTCCAGAAGAGTCTGCACAATCTGTTCATGGCCTCGGTATGCCGCCACTTGCAAGGCGTTGCCGAATCGACCGCCCTGAGCATTGACATCGGCACCACGCTCCAGAAGAGTCTGCACAATCTGTTCATTGCCTCCGGATGCCGCCACTTGCAAGGCGTTGCCGAAATGACCACCCTGAGCATTGACATCGGCACCACGCTCCAGAAGAGTCTGCACAATCTGTTCATGGCCTCCGTATGCCGCCGCTTGCAAGGCGTTGCCGTATTGACCGCCCTGAGCATTGACATCGGCACCACGCTCCAGAAGAGTCTGCACAATCTGTTCATTACCTCCGGATGCCGCCGCTTGCAAGGTGTTGCCGAAATGACCACCCTGAGCATTGACATCGGCCCCACGCTCCAGAAGAGTCTGCACAATCTGTTCATGGCCTTCGCATGCCGCCGCTTGCAAGGCGTTGCCGCATTCACCACCCTGAGCATTGACATCGGCACCACGCTCCAGAAGAGTCTGCACAATCTGTTCATTGCCTCGGTATGCCGCCGCTT
>Ga0307514_10004603_pt1 | contig 12648 bp, 15 predicted proteins | sample 16_EM_MG_FD_203088 | JGI IMG/M metagenome (GOLD analysis project Ga0307514, IMG submission 203088) | Populus trichocarpa ectomycorrhiza microbial communities from riparian zone in the Pacific Northwest, United States - 16_EM | ecosystem: Host-associated > Plants > Roots > Unclassified | place...
ATCCCCCCATTCACGTCCAACAGCCGTGCTTAACCCGTCCCAGGAACAACCCACCGGGTGTGATGAGTGAAACACGAATCGTGGTGTACCGGACATCCGAGGGACCGATGTCGGAGACTGCTTGTGTTGTGTCATTCCCCACTCCACGTTGCCAACTGTCACGGATATCCGGGCGGAAATGAAAAAATCTGCGAAAGTGGCGAGCAGGTCACAGAAGCTATCCAACCGTGCTCGTGCGTGACTGGACATGCCACGCACTAAAACTAGGCGGCCGATTAATCAATAACGCTAGAATCCTGGAAAAGGATGAGTAGAAGGGAACTAACCGTACCTCTTCGGCTTATACAGTTGTAACCGGAAATGCGGATACGCCGACCTGGAACACATGGGAGGGCCACCACTTGTTACTTTTGGAATGAACCGAAAACGATGTTTCTCCGTGCGGCTTTCAGGAACGTACCAAGCGGAAGGAAGAGAATTCGCAGTGAAATATGGTGATCGTTGATCGTCACCGACAACGCCTGACCGGCTTGCACGAGGGTCCAGAGGCTCAGGACATCCACTCTTTTCCCATCGGAAGTACCCACCGACGAAAGTGAGAGGTAACAGTTCTCTCGACGGGACGGGGTGGCGGTTTGCGGTGACGTTTAAATTTCATGTCGATCTCCCGAGACAGACGATCAGCAATAGGCTCCTTTGACGATCTTCATGCGGATCCACCCTCGCACGAATTCGGCAACATTGCTGACACCGCCCGTCGCAAGAAATACCCCCCAGTGCTTTGTGCGAGTCATGAGATCGAGATATACTTCTGGACATTAGAAGGGATACAGTGTAATCTAGGTGGGCGGATTACAGCGCGGCTCGGCATCCGTGAAGGTATTGCCTTTCGAAAACCTTTTGAAGAGCGGTGTTGATACATTACAAATGTGGGGAGAGAAGAAAACACAGGTGGGACGTGACAAGGGTACCGAAACCATGAAAAACACATATATAAAACAGATAGCAGAACAACGATAGCAGGGCAATGAGTCTATCACTGGAAGATTGATCTGGCGACCTTTTGAAGGCAATCCATACCGTCAATGGGGTCAATCGTGACTTCCACGAAGTAAACTTACGCTTTCGAGTAGGAGTGTAACCTCAGGAACCTCCCGAACAAAGTCCTTGCTCCAGAAGTCATAATCCGGGTTGCGGAGGAGCTCGATGAACGTGAAGAGAGCCCCCCAAGGATGAGGACGGTGAACGATGAAACGTTCCAAAAGAACTCTGGCAACAATTTCTTGAAAGCGGCCGGTTTTGATCTCTGCGAAGAGGTGTAGCATCAACGAACGGAACCAGTAGGTATGCGCATTCGGGTATCTCAAATGGAGAACAATAGCGCTGAGAAGGTGGTGTTGACCTGGGGTTTGGGGCATGAGCGATCGAGTTAGATCCTGGGGTGGATCCACTAACCTTCTGCATCTAGGTCTTCTGCGAGGAAGTTGAGCAACACCACCCCCGGGTCTTCTGGGTTGAAGAAGGAAGAACCACTCCTCGCTTTTGTTTGGGCGACAGAGGAGACACCGATGTACATGACCAGTGCATTCATCAACGATATGTTGTACGCTTCGGATCCGTCTTCAACCGGAGTCGTCAGGAGTAGACGATTTTTGAGTGTCGTCGGGAAGGATGGGCTTGGTCTTCCAAGAAGGTACTGGTCAAGATACATCCGAAGGTCTCCAGACTTGAGGATAGAGGAAAAATCCGACAGGATGGGGGGAATGGTGCCAATATCAAAGACGGGGTCGTTAGTGCTTAAGGTACGGTGGGGATCTGGGAGGGTGACGTGGAGGGGATAGGCGCTAAGTATGATGTTGCGAAGCTGGATGCAACGGGGGGGAACGACGTCGCAAAGCGAGAAGTAATACTCGCTCAGGAAGTCGGGGAAGTCGTGAAGCAAAACAAGAAGAATGCGGAGAGTCCCTCTATATAAGTCGCGGGACGCAGGCTTGAGGTCCGTGGACTTTAGGAACGGTGCGAGGAAGCGCAGCAGAAATAGGAGTAGTTTGTAGAAGGCGGCCCAGCCCTAAGATCGTTGTCATAAACGATGATCCAAAGTAACAAAAAATAAACTCACTTCTCGATTCTCGGAGAGTAAGAGCTTCGGCATGAACATTCGATGAGAGATGAGGCACATCCATGAAAACGCGAACCCGGGGAAGATGGTGGGTTGAAGAGAGCTAAGAGTATCGCTGTATCGAAATTAGATAGAGATCAATCTCATAAATGGCGCAAAATACCTTATGGCGATCATGAGATTAAAATACGCCGTCCCGAAGTTTGTCTCCATGTAATGCAAGTCATTGATCAGGCTGGAAAAGAAACGGAAGAACGGCTTCTGCTGGAAATCTACTCCTTGCTCCTCATGTAGGCTCGCCAACACAAGCACAAAAATTGACAGGATCTTCGTAAGGTAGTGAACTTTAGCCTGATCGTTGTTGACTCCAGAAGCATCGCCATGGTACTTGATAATGTACACAATGAGCCTCGAACAGGCGTCCAGTGACTGGAAGGCATTTTCTTCATCTCCGGCTGCAACGCTCTTGTGGTATCCTTCCACGCTAGCCTCCGCGCAAACCCGGAAGAACAGGGAAGACAAATCCTCCGCTTTCAGAACACCCTGCTTCGTCAGCTGGGTGATAAAAGGGATAAATGACTTCTCGGGAGTTGATGAACGCTGGAAAATTTGAACCCATTGTTGGAACCATATGAAGAGTTTGCCTCGAAGAACATCGGGTTCCGGCTTCTGCACGCTGCGCCGTGATCCTTGGAGGTCATTTAGCAGTAAGTGCACGCTATGTGAAGGTCAGATTCATTCATCGACGTCATAAACACATCATGCTTACTCTTCATTGGCCTTTCCCGTAGTGACAAGCTGGGGGAGTACCTCAAGACAGAAGGGAAATTGCTCTCTGCCAGCCAAGGGAGGATCAGATGTGAGGCACTCTCGAATGAGGTTCGCGGTGAACGTGAGCAAGCTCGACCGTGAGTGTGCGAACATGAATTTCGCGAGTTGCTGATCCAGTTGCTGAACGGTAATCAATCCACTCTTGAGCAATGTGACGGTGACAGCAACGTCGTATTTCCGCTGAAGACAAGTCAACGGCGTTCAGATTACCTAGGCGACAACTTACCTCGTCATCAGAGTAGATCAACCAGCTGATCGCCTCCTTTGCGACCTCTTCAAACGCGTGACACAACTGATCTAGGATGGCAACGTAAATCTCACGTCCCAATTGTGAGGGAGTCTTGTACATCAATTGAACGATCTTCTGGGACATGTGAAGAGGAGTCTGACGGCGGTCAGCAGATTCTGCAGCGAGAAAGATGATCTGTCGGAAAAGGAGGCGGATTTCGTGGCTTGCTGGCAGCTGAGTAAGAGACTGATAAGGCAGTTGTAACACTGCCGCGTCAAGTTCTTTGCATATAATCTATGAGTTGTGTAAGTTTACAGAGGAGCGATCTATACGTGTGAACTTTGGACTCACGGAGAAGCGCTCCATTGCATCCTGCGTACTGATGTAACCACCGTTGGCCCCTTCTTGACCGCTCGTTGCGTCATAAAGCGTAGCTTGGTCGCGGGCGAAGGATAGGGTCGATCCAGGCCGGCTAGTCACCTTCCGCTTGGTGTCTGCGCAGAGTGATGAGTTCGCATTTTTGATGGGTTGGCGGGACGTACCAAAGTCATCGTAAACTGCAGCTTGGTGGGGTTGTACCCCTTGGTTCTTTATTCTCAGGGGTTCGGGCAGTGTCTGAGAGAAGTGAGGTCGAGGAGCGGCTGGGTCCCAGAACGGTTGGCCCATTCGATGCTATTGGGAATTAGTGAGCGGATTCCGTGACAGGGGATAACAGGACAAACCTCCGCATGGGCACGCCTGACTTCATAGGCCGACCCAAGCGCCTCGTCGATCTCCACGATGGCTCGATCCATGGCAATCTTCTCAATAACTTGACAGGCAATATCAACATTGTCCTGGGTCAGCAATAGGAGTACTTGCTCAGGGAAAAGTTGCTAGAGGTGGATGAGCACCGCATCAACAAGAGAGGGCGGCCGGCAAACCTCAGAGAAACCGTGTTCCACGAGACAATGACGAATGTGAGCAGGAAGGTTGCTCCTCAAAGGTTCCTTGCAGGTGACAAGGGCAAGACTACCAGCCAACTTCTGAGCCATGAGGTGCCCAGCCTTTCGGATCTTATCTTCGTTAGGATCCGTGACGAAATCCTTCATGACAAGTTCCCGAGTAGAGATACCCGCAATTGTAACCGATCTTTCCACTACAGGCAAGATGATCTACAGGAACCGATATCAGCGATCGGTGCACTCAGAAACTAAAGGGGATTTGGACAAACTTCGCGAACTGCGCGTTCGATCGCAAGGTGTACAGCCCTTTTGAAATTGTGATTGGTTGCCAACGGGCCAAGCTGCGGGTTGATCACTACATGGAGCAGTATGCTTGACAGGATAGAGTCGAGGTGCGGACCCAAAGCACGAGATATGTCTGAGGAGGATACTGGACCGAGCGGAAGAGCTTGGGTTTCTTCGTGTATTTGAGACGAATGTTCATACCCACCGAGAGGCAATGCATTGATATCGCCTGTAGCGTATTCCGTTGGCAGTCCAGCCAGAGTATCTTGGTGGGGCGGCCGGTTTCGAAGGATGGTGGCAGCCTCAACGTTTTCGAAGTCGATTTTGAGGGTCTTGCACAGCATCTCGATCTCGAACTTGAGATTGAGCTTCAGTTCCCCGAAGTGGTATAGTTCGGAGAGCAAGCTCAGAACCGCAAAGAGCCATGGGTTGGGGAGTTGGAAGACGGTCGAATCCGCGCATCCATCTAGAGTCCTGCAAACGAAAGGGATCGAGACGATCGACCTGCCGTTCTCGTAACCCTCAATAAGGAGATCTTTGAACGAGATGTTGCTGTGTTTGACTGGACGGTCCCTAGCGAAAGTTATCGATCCCAACCATTTAGCAACGTTTTTCAACACTGCGCGCTCCGTCGTGGACTGCATGGTCTTCTCCGAATTGAGGAGCGAGTACGACTTGGCAATGGATTCATATAAGATGAACTTGTTCAACGCCCTTCGGCCCAACGCGTCCAAAAACCTGCGGTAGAGATCGTGGTTGTTCGGTTCGGTGCTAATTCGTTGATCGACAAGGTAGTTGGCGAGCCAACGGGCGTACTGATCCTGGAACTGATCCTTCATGTCACTGAGTTTCGCGTCAAAATTGGTGGGAGCGAGGTTGTTGATGATAAAGAGGATTTTGTCAGAAACCTCTTCCGGGGGCTTTTCTATCTCCCCTTCCAATTTGTCTACATGGATGGCAGCGAAGACCGGGGGGGCCTCGATGGTAGGCGTGCCGCTGAGGCCCAAGTCCGTCGCAGAGGCAGCTTGGTCTCCTGCGGCAACGGCGCGTTGGATGCGGGTGGCGAGTTCGAGATGAGCGGCGTGGAGGTGCGGGATTTTGAGGAGAGCCTGACAAAGAGGTTGCCATTCGGACAGGCGGGATTCGAAACGCGAAAGGGCCTCAATACCGAACTTAAAGAGGTTGGTTTCCGGGGGACAGTTCAACGCGTCTAAGACGTAACGGATAGCAATACCGAGAGGGATGTACTCGACGAGCCTGTGTTGGATGATGGAACCGAAGAGGTAGCCGGTCATGACTAACTCTCGCGCCGGGTAGAAGGACTGGAAGAACTTGTATTCGTCGAACAAGAAGTGCAGCATGCAAGAGAAAATTTCGTGGTCGTGAGCGGAGGAAGAGGCCTTGGTCTTTTGCAACAAAGCAATGACATCGTCGATGGTGATCTGTTCGTCGTACATCTGCTTGTAGATGCTATCCACTTCGGCCTCAATTTCCGCGGTATAGCTGACGACCGAGAAACCGGGCTCAGCCTCATGGCCAGGCATGAGGTTCATGAGCCTAGGGTGGATCTGGAGACACGCGTTCCTGACTTCAAGACAGTAATCGACGTCCAATTCGTTCATGATGCTGGAGCTATCCAGACTAGCATGAGCGGAGACTCCCGTTATTAGGGAATAGTTTGCTTACCTATTTCGCAAGACCCGGAGGAAAATAGCAATCGTCTGCGGGTTCAATGGCATTGTCCGGTGGTCCACCGCAGGATCAGAAACGCGCGTAGCCTTCTCACTCTCAGTCTTGAGATCCAAGAAAGTGATGACCGCGTGAAGAAACTCCGCCCCATGGGTAGCAATGTTATCCGCAAGCCACTTGTCCAAGTTCAAGTACTCTCTCCTGGATGCCAAAGACGCCACGTCCAATGCGAAAGTGAATGGTCGTACTTCCAACAATGAGTCCAGGATTTGAACCTCGTACTGGAACAGGCTGCGGTTCGTTAGCGGGTGTGAGCTGACTTTGAGGTCTTGGGCAACGTCGAGAATTCTGGTGATGTTTAGGGGGTTTTCCTCGTAGAAATCGCGGAAAGCGTTCGTCAGGTACGCCGGCTTGATCTGCCAGATCCTCATAAACACGAGCTGGTGGTTGGGGTGACCTCCGAGAAACATTGCGAGAAGTCTTTGAGTGTACTCGAGTCGAATCTCGTTCCAGGGTTCTTGCTGATTCTGTAATCAGAAACTGTTATTCGGGATTGAGGTATCGAACACATACCGGAACTTGCAACAAACCCATATGAACCAATTCAGCGCTGATCCTGAGAGCTTTGTCGAGCATATCCCTCACGCAGGTGCGAATGTCCTGTAAATCTGAGTCCGCCAACCTGACAAGCACCTCGAAGAGATCCAGAGAGTTCCACGTGTGGCCCTGGACATTAGCGGCTAAAGACTTGATCGTTGGGCTCGCACCGGAGACATCATCCACAGTTACGATCCTTCGTCCCGGAAGTGAAACGAAGTTGAAGGTATCCGCAGGAAGAGATAGGAGGGCATCCAGGAGCCTCAGCTGATATAAGGGATTTGACCATTCCTGCCAAAAACCCGTAACAGCGTGCGGATTGGCAGTGGCAGGACAAGATAGTAAGATGGCAATCAGGAGCTTCAGAGTGGGTGTGTCGACACCGGATCGATCAGAGAGGTCGAAGGATTTTATCATGCCAGCCCAGTCCAGGTCAACGTTCTAGGACATATCATCAGCATTATAAGAGACAGGAAGAGAACACGAAGTACGCACGAAACTCGTGAGTACTGTCATTAATGCGTTCACATCGCAAAGGGTGCGCCCTTCTACTGCAGCACGGGACAGGGAAGAAATCATTTCCATCGCTTGGACAACAGTCGGTGGGCTCTCGGCTGTGATACCGAACCTCGACATTAGCGCGTGAACGGAATCGGGGTCACTGGTAATGTCTGGCCCGAGGTCGAGCAAGGTCTGGGTGAGAGTGGAACCAGGGGGAAGGCTAACAGAAGAGGTAAGCCACAGAATTGGGCGCGGGGCGTCAGTGTGAACTTACGAAATGGAGGGGAAAACGCGTTGAAGGATGGGTGAAATCACTTCTGGGCCAAATTTGGCTTGAGCGGACACAACCAAAGCTTGCCGCTGGGCAACATCCAAAACGGGATCGTCCATGGGTCCGAGTAACAAATTTTCCATTAACTTGGCAAGCTGAGAGGGGCTCAAGTCCCCATGTTCAAACGATACTGGCTGACACAAGCTGACAGCGGCGTCCTCGAACTCGCTTCGGATGATCGCGGCGGCTTGACCCTCGAGTTCCTTTCTGGATAGTTGTGCGGAAGACGAGACGAAGGAAGAGGCGAGAATCAACTGTTCCAGTGGGCGCAACCCCACACGATCCACGAATCGAGCGAGATCAAAGTTCCTAAACACGTCCCCTTCACCCTTATCGACGCTTTCCCTGAAACGGTCGGCGAGGTAGGGGTCGCGAGCGAGCCTCTGAGTCTCTTGCACGAGTAATCGGAAAGTAAGCGCGGTCGAGGTATCGAAGGTGACGTTCACGGCGAGTCGGCCTTGGGAATGGACTATAAGCCTCCGGATGAAGTGGAGGTAAGTGCCAGCGCCATGTTGCTCCGCTAGCTGTGGCAGGATAATTCGATTGTACACATGGGATCGCGGTGGCGAACACGGGGGAAACACGTCAGTTCTGGACTCTTGGACAGCAGAAGGATAATCCCGGCCACGCACAGTGTGTATTTGATTTTGATTGAAGTCAAAATTCTCCTCGGTGAGGGTGGAGAGGAGGAACACGATCTGGGCCTTGACAATGGTGTGTATGTTCGGATTGGGTGGATTGTTGTTGTCCATTGTACCGCCAGGAGTTCGTGCCCGAGTGCTGGCCGTCTCCGCGCGACGAGGAGTCACGCCTGCACTGGAAGCCGTTTTCGTGATAATGTCGTGGGGATGGGCTGGAAAAAGGTTGGGTGGAAAGCTTCCGTTCGTAGGACGAGAGTCTGGACGATCCCCCCTCCACAAAACCTGCCCAAGATTCAGGCGTGCAGCCAAATACGGCCACGGCAATCTCCCGCCGACAATCCAGCCCCACGTGGGATTTTTCAGTCTGAGATTCAATTTCTGTGGCGTCTCCCACAGGTCGGGGTCAAATCGATGGTTTTCCGACACAACATTATATATTATATACGAGACAGCAGTAATATAGCACAACAGGAAAAAGTTACAGCGACATAGTCACAAGCCCAAAAAAGAGCGCAAAGAAGACGATAATCGCGGAGCTGCATTTGTACATCACCTTGGAAGCACCACTGTTGTCAGTGCTACCGCCTTGGACACTGGTCGAGACGTTGGCGCTGTATCCGCAAAGGCCAGAACCGGTCATTGATTCTGAAGGGACGAGGACGGTTGGGTGGCCACCGAGAGAATATTCCACGGTGATGGTTTGATTTGAACCCACAACAAGTTGCGTGCACGAAAAGATACTGTGCCGACATGTCAATTGAGATGGAAAAACAAAGGCGTCGACTTACTCGGTGAGTGGCATACTGTTGGGAAACGGGGTGTAGACTCCTATACTGACGTTCTGGGGCTTGGTTCGGACTCAGCAACCTGTCAGCGTTTTGTCGCGAGAAACCTACAGGAGAACCGATGGTAGTCATGATGGATACGACATTTCCTTTCATGATGGAAATTCCAACAGGGGAGGTAGAAATCACCTCGGAAGGGGATGTGAGCCAGTCGGGAGAACTTTTGATCATGAAATTGCGCAGCTGCAGGGAATTTAGTTGACAGCATTAGGCGAGCTCTAATCCGAGTCGCACCTTGTTGAGCGTCGTGATGAGCTGGTAGGTCGTCGTGTTCTTGTACCCAGAGGGCCACAACGGTTCTCGGTTCATCTATGTGAAGCGCTCATGAAAATGTGGTCCCAAGAAATTGGCGGAGGGATGCTCACGGGATCGGCTCCACCAGAGAACGACTGTTCTTGCCCATAGTAGACAACAGGAATGCCGTCAGACATGAAGTTGAAAACCATGGCGTTACTAAAGTAGAAGAAAAAGATCAGTCACGCAACTGCATTTAGCCGCAGGTGCAGGCAGAGCGCACTGTAAGCTTTGAGGGTCGGGAGAAAGGCTGTGCCAGCGGGGAATATCTTGATTCTCCAAGAAGTTGCCCAACACAGTGACGTCACCGAAGTTAGACTTCATAGCGTCGTGGACACGAGCTAGCTCAGCGGTGCTAGCATTACCGGGGATCTTGAAAGCCTCAACGAGAGCGTTATATACGGGGAAGTTAAGGATGGAGTCCAATGTTCCGGGACCTTGGTATTGCGACGCAAGGGCGATGTCATCTCCGAAGACTTCGCCCATGCACAAAACGCCAGCCTTGGTGCAGAAAGTGCCCCAGAAGTCATTGTTCACGTGTTTGGCAGCTGAAAAAAAGGTTGAGATCAAAGAGTGACAGACGGGAAAGCAAGATACATACCGTCAATACGAAGACCGTCAATGGAGTATTCCTTAACGAGATTCCCGATCCAGTCCCCATACACAGCTTGGACTTGTGGGTCCTGTGTGTTCAAATCCGGGAGCGGGACATTCTTGTCGCCCAGCCAGCAGTCCATCTCGCTCTCTCTATCTCCCCAAACAACGGGGCAATAGCTGTGGTACTGAGACTACGGAGTACTTGTTAACGAGGGAGAAAGGGGGTCATGGGTCACAAACCTTGTCTTTGAACATGTACTTGGAATAATCTGGATTAGTCGAGATAGCCATAACATTGTTGACAACAATGTCGACCATGAGGTACCTGATGTTGGTTAGCTATCCGGCTTCAATGATTGCAGGGAATGGGGAACGTGCATGTCTCTCCGGTGAAGCTCAGCAGAGAGAGCTTTGAGGTCATCAGCGGTACCAAAACGGGAATTCAATTGAGTCGCGTCTTGGATCCAGTAACCTTATGAGTGTAAGGATATGTTCGATGGCTTCGCGAGGGAGGTGGTGACATACCGTGGTACGGGTCGCCGTAGGCGGTTCGAGGACCTTCATAATTCTGGTTTACGGGACTGATCCAAACCGCGGTGAAGCCTGCATTCTGAATGTAGTCGAGGTTCTCCCGAATAGTGTTCCAGGTGCCACCGCACCTACAGGAAATGAACAAGATGAACAGGGATATAGGGAAACAAAATACCAGGTCTGGGCCTCGGGTTTGCAAGCATTTGGGTCTGCACCAGCTGGAAGTGCATAACGGTCCGTAAGGAGTCTTACCGGTGTTCGTCAGAGTAGTTGAATCGTCGTGAGAATATACTGCTTACTGGTAGATGGAACGTGATCTCCATTCCTTGGCAGTGGCAGCGGTAGTCAAACGAACGAAAGCCAAAAAAGAAAGTAGAAGGGGGAGTGAGAACATTTTACAAGAAAGGACAGTGGTTTCGTGAACGAGTGGTGGGTTCAATTGTTTGCTGGCTCGGGGTATCGAGGGGTATCACGAGCGGGTACTCAGCAGGAACTAGCTGATGCTAAGACGAGGGAAGGACAGGAAAGAGGCCCAAAGGTCTCAAACGGATGCCTAGCAAAGCCGTTGTCAGCAGAAGTCGGAGACAAGGGATGGGGATACCATGGAACCATTGCTTCTCCGCAACACCTGGTCGAAACTGTTGCATACCCGACGAAGATCGGTATTCGCTTCGGAACAGGAACGGACAAATGATCACGAGGACTGGGTTTCCATATTGAGCGATATGATTAAGGTCCATGGACCGCAGAAACATGTGATCCATTGACGGTAGCGTCCCATGGACCTCAGCTGACCACATCCCGGACACGGATAAACTTAGATGTATCCTTCCGTTGATCCTACAACTGTTGCGAGAGTATAGTCGTTCGAGTGTATAGCGCGCCGTACAAATACGCGGAATACATGTGCTTTGCTCTGGGGTTAGAGAGGCTCGTTTGCCCCGGATCTCGGTGCTGGTGGCGATGGATTGTCACCCGACAATGACCTGCCCCAGTGGTAATACAATCCCGCTCCCGTTCCCAACCCTGCCCCGCCCAAGATAACTGGAAAAGAGTTCCGGTCTGATCACGGGGGCGAACTAAGCGCATCAGGTGACAAATCACTCACGGTTGGCCACGTTGGCCTGTTTCCAGAAAAATGCTGGGGTTAACATCGCGAAAAGTATGGCGCCGATGGTCGCATGGTCATCAGCGCGGATGGAAGCGGTCTGGGAGAAGCGGTCACTTTCACGGAGGAACACGAATCCGGAGCACACGCACGTCGTAACTCGCCCGGACCCTGCGATTCCGTGCTGCCATTTCGTCGCTATGTGCTGTTCGGATGTACTCGAACCCGCCACCGGTTGCCAGACCTACCGTGAAACGTCAACCGGAACTTGGCCATAAGCGTGGAAGCTCGATTGTATCGAAACCTACCAACTGCGCCCCCTATCCAGGTGGCCCTGAGGAAGCGACTCAGATGCCACGCACCGCGACCCCGTCGTGTGAGAATGAAGATGGTGTAAAGTGGGGGCGTCGCGAGCGACATAGCCTGATAACCCTTGGTCATCCCCCGTCGCACAAAAAACTCGATGTCTGCCGCATGGGTTTCGCTGTGTGACACAAGCGTGGATTCAGTCGTAGACATCCTCGTGATCGAAGAGCAGAAGAAACAGCGACGTCATGGCTCAAGACGACGTCAAACAAATCCTCGACACTCTTCAATCTCCCATCTCCGACCTCGAAACCCTCCTGATCTCGCTCGCCAGACCACTCGAATCCATTGGACTGCTACAGACACAATTCCAGAGATATGCGTTACAAAAGTTGCCGAAGGGAGCGTTCAACATTCCAAAACATCTCCCCGTGATCCAAAGGGCATTACTTCAGAGCATACTCCCGTCCTGGGAAAACACATTACATGAGGGAGACGCGTTAAAAATTGCAGATCAATTCTTTTGTCCAATACCGTCCACTTTGCAGAACGCAGTTCGGGTGGCGTTGGAAGCATACACCACCATCTTGTCTACCCCATTCGACACCCTCTCCGTCAGATACCTCTCCCAGCTAACAAGATCCTATCCTATACAAACCCTCTTCGACTATGTGTTCGACTCAAATCCTCCAAATACTGCTGCAATCCGTTGGGAAGATTGCGTTCGGGCGGCGATCTCAGTACCTACCAAGGTTGCTAACTTCTGCGGACGCGGGCACCCGGTCCCAGAAAACCTCCAG
>Ga0307514_10004604_pt1 | contig 12645 bp, 10 predicted proteins | sample 16_EM_MG_FD_203088 | JGI IMG/M metagenome (GOLD analysis project Ga0307514, IMG submission 203088) | Populus trichocarpa ectomycorrhiza microbial communities from riparian zone in the Pacific Northwest, United States - 16_EM | ecosystem: Host-associated > Plants > Roots > Unclassified | place...
TTGCAGCTTGGAGCGGAAATGCAGAGCTGGCAAAACTTCTCTTGCGCAAGGGTGCGGAAGTCGATAGTAACAACAACTATGGTAGCACGGCACTCCACGGCGCATCATCTCAGGGTAGTCTGGAAGTTGTGAAAGTACTACTTGACCACGGGGCTGACGTCTCCCATGTTAATCACTTTGGGAATGATGCCCTATCATTTGCAGCATGGTGGGGCCAGTTGCCGGTTGTGAAATTACTAGTCGAAAAGGGGGCGAATAAAAACAGTACTACACTATGGGGGGCTGGCATGCTACACTACTCAGCTACAAGTGGCAACGTCGACTTGCTCCGCTACTGCTTGGAACTGGGACTTGATGTGAACTGCGTCAGTAAGTTGGGGAATACTGCACTCCACATGGCAGCAATGGGTGGCAAGGTAGAAGCGACGGAATTTTTATTGGAGGAGGGAGCGAAACACAATATAGCTGGCAACTATGGTACAACTGCACTTCACTTCGCCGCAATGGGGGGTAGTGTCGAAGTCACTCAATTACTTTTGGACAAAGGATCTGAGATAGAGGAGAAGGACGATGATGGAAATACCGCTTTGCACTTTGCTGCAATTTACGGTTAACGGGATGTTGCATTTTACTTGCTATCGAGAGGTTCTCAGATAGATCTTGCCGACGAGTTTGGGAATACGGCACTGCATCTTGCCGTATTGTCCAAACGCCTTGAAGTGGCCACGATGCTACTTGATAAAGTGGCGAACGTGCACCGCGTTGATGTATTTGGGAACACGACACGCGACCTGGCATTGCGGACAAAATCCCAAGAGATGATAGCCTTGATGGACAAACATATAACCATGCAGGAGAAAGGGAATTCACTGGAGAGACAAGGGAGGTAGATATGAGTTAGGAAATGTTAGTATGGGGTGTTTTGGGCGAGTTTTGGATTGTACAGTGCGTAGGGGAAAGTTATGTACTTAGTTTTTGTTTCGGATTTGTTCTTATTTTATTTTTTAGAGCCTATGAAATTTAATTCTCTGATTTCGCTAGACAAAAGGGTCAAAAGTCCGTCACTGGTTAGTTCGATATTTGTGTATTTTTCTTTTGAGTCTATACGCCTTTCCCCCGACGGGAATGAGGCGACCCCGTTCCCGCACGATATTGGTGTATGATTGAACTATCCTGCACATATATGCTGTTGGTGTGCAACCATATACAAACTGACAGTAGCATGGCGGGTGGTACATTCCTTACTTTACATATTCCCCCTCTCGTAATACTAAATCAGGGTGACTCAAGAAGCGGTTGTATGGGCACACAAGCTACTGTACTTGGTTGTAACGAAGTAAACATTATTTTCGTACGATATTTATACAGTATTCATACGATCGGGACCGGAGGTGCTATGCTTATATCAAATTTATGCATAGTATATCAAGAGAAAATTACGTACATAGCAAAATAAGACAGGAAATCGATATAGGAGTGATGTAAGTAGTCCGTAATCTGGTGTCCTAGGCGGTCCATCATCAGATATCCATTGCGTAAATACCAGGTAGTTACCCTCACAGTACTACTTAAACGGCCTTCTGGCCGCAAGCTAGTCTGCAGAATAGCTTCCATTCTACCCCCCGAAGCTCAGTTAACCGTCGAAAGGTCGATTAGAGAGATCAATGCTCCATATCAGATTTCAGGTGAATTGAATAATTCTACAAGTTTGGGTAGTAGTCAGGTGCTAGGCTTGCGCAGGATGCGATTGTAGTGCGTCGCATCCCTGTCACTTACGTTACGGTTCTAGGTCGTCCTAGGCCCCAGCTGGGAACATTTTGCTGGCTGCTGGTAGTAATCTGGCTCGACCAGATCGATCAGGGTGACGCTATTAGGATGTATAATTTTTGGTTACAATTCGGAAATCACTCACAACGCCGGTCTGGAGAATAAAGAGCGAGCATCAGTACGGTGTATGTATCCCCGAGAAGTCCCAGAAAAGTAATTAAAGGTCTCTTAGAGCTGCGAGCGATAGCTTTCTGCGGTCTTGTCAGCAAAGCTGGTTGCGATCCATCTACAGGCCTCCTCAGCTGATCCATATAGACAGTAACTCACCCAACGTGAGTCTACACAGCTCAATCGAGAGTCAGATCCTTCACTAGCCAGACTCTCCCTACCCAAGCTGTAAAGGTGTTGGTCTTGTAATTTATAAGGACTTAATAAGTCATTTACTTATGAATTATCAAGATTAAATGAAGATAAAGTGATAAAAGGTGTTGAGGGTAATAGTCCCGAAGGGACTTAGAAATTAACTGGTTGATCTCTTGTATTTGAGTTGCTATCTAAGAAATGATCTGGAGAAAGAAGTCCCAATTTTAGAGGGAAGAACAGGGTCTATTTAATCCTCTGTCCGACTCCGCCAAGATTGCTCCAATGTCCCGAAAACCCCATGGTTCTGTTCTGTGAACCTGAAACTCTGATTTCAAGAACAAGAACAGAAACAAGAACAACTTCAAGCGCAAGAACAAATCTGATAAGAAATAAATCATGTGAGCAAATTATCTGATTCTTAAGGAAATCCTCCTGTCAAGGTAGTGTCGCTTGCTTGTTACATAATCCCTGTGAAATAAATGAAATTATAGTCTTTCCCGGTGGTCAACTTAGGCAAGTGTATGGAAGAAATAAGAGAGTGATCTCGTGCCCAGACTCTTATCTACCTACGCTAAAATAAAATAATTATGCTCTGGGGAAAATGTTATTTTATAGTGTAGGTAGATAAGAGTCTGGGCACGAGATCATAAGAGAGGTACAACGAACTTATGTCTGACTCCACTACAGCCTCCGAGCCCACAGCGGCTCCCATCCAATATGTCATTATCCTCAAGCCCAACCTATCAGAGGACACTGTTCAAGAGCATTATCATCAGCAATATCTCAGGGACGCCTCGGCTGTGAAATAGTAGTCAGAGACTACTAAACATGCGAACATAGTCCCGAACCATGTGAACAGAGATATATGAGTTGACCCATCAGGGTGAAGATATCCCTCTTCAGGTGTGCTAGCAATCCTAGTTGATAGATAGCAGAATGGCAAGTGGTTGTCAATGACGAGTGCGTAATATCAATGTGTGAATTAGCACTCAGGGCAAGGGTAGTATTCCATAGGATTCTTATGACTTCGATTTACGCACCCACACAAATAAATCGGTCTGGGCACGAGAACAGCCAGCCAGGGAGTTAGGGCAGTTGAGAGGTGAATAGGTTTTTTTTTATTTTTAAGTAATCACTAATCACATTCAGCCTATGTAGACTATTGACGAAGGTGAATAGGTCCTCTGTAGGTTGTACACTCGGATGTAATGTTTGCCGCAACTGCACCAGTAACTAAGTTACGTGCTTCGGGTGGGGCTATGCGGGCATACCCGCTGATACCAAAGTGACGTACTCTACTCGGTACATTGCAGTGCATGCAGCTCAAGTGTTTTATTTGCCGCTGCAGACTGGGGTTCATTGACCAGTCCGATAATTAACAGGCGAGGCTAGAATTAGCTAGCTGCAACCTGCGATCAAATTACCTACGCTGGGTGGTGTGCCAACCCTATTTCAATTCCGTTTTGGGAATAACGGGCTTGGCATCATCTGCTTTTGTGGAGTGGTTCAGGCAGAACACGCTAGTAACTTCACTAACTAATAAAGTTGCGAGGCTTTGCCAAGCTCGAGGGTCGGGGGCCGAGACTACTGCTTATAGATGCAGAAAGGGGGTGAGCTCCTCATGACGAGTTGCTATTACCTAGATAGAAAATTAATTAGCAGAACCGGACGGCATCCAAGGTAGAGGGAGTCGGGGCCCAGAAATCCTTAGGTGATGCCTGAACCTTATGTTTCTGTTGATAGTATTTAAGTCCTTCTTGCACCTGACCAATAGTGGGGTATATTTTGGGGTTTTGTTTTCATAGATTCGGGAGGCAGGGCGTTTAAGCAGCATGTTATTCCGTGTGTAAACGGGAACGGGCCGCCTCGTAGCCTAAGGCTCCTTTTGGGGGAAAGGCGTATAGACTCCAAAACGCACGCAGGGGTCAAGTCAACAATTACCTATACTCCTGGTAAGCCCTTCAAGGCCAATAAACTAAATATTAAACTGCAGTGGCTGAGGCTCATATCACTGTAATTAACCATTTAATACCCTTCCTTTTGTCCCAGCGAATCGAACTTGTGCTCCATGCACCCCAGCCATATTCTGTTGGAGAGTATTACTGCTAGGACAAAACGTGAGTTTGCCTGATCTCGTGCCCAGACCACACCAATGGTATACTCGAGAACAGGTTCCCTACCTCCAGAACCTATGAAAGATAAAAGAGACCTGATATCGCACCCCTCCCCCTATTCCTGGTCGCTCCCCTATGAGTAGATACAAACTGACAAAGGAGATTCATTAGGTCATCTCATGTCGAGAACGTATCTACGTCTTCCCCTGGGTCCCCCACCTTCGCCCGACTGCCTCACCACCAAAGCGACGTGCCTGCCTCTCTGACTACATAGTTGCTTAATCAATAGTATTGCCAAGCCAAGCCAATCTGCGTGCCATTGGTCTTACGTTTTGTTCTAGCCAACATTCCATCCGTCAGGGACACTCTATATACTGTACGTATAAACTTCAAAAAAAAAAAAAACCTGCACTGCCCCCCTAGGCTCCACAGGCATATAGGTTAAAAAAAAAAAAAAAAAAGAAAAGAAACCAGCACCACCAAGACAATTAGGATTTTCCCGAGGTCCATATATATCAGCTTTATTTACTCACGTTATGTTTGAAATTTTTTAAAAAATACTCATATCCCCCATCCTTGTGTGAAAACCTACAGAAGATTGACCCCTTACCACGGAAATAGCCTTGGTTTTCATCCAGTCCCCACCTTCCCCTGAACGAGCGGGGTTATTACACGATTTGGGATATGTTTTCGATACCCCATGATCACCACCCACTGTGCGGTGATGGTGCGGTCTCCTCAGGGAAGCCAACTGAGGAGCCGAATCATATTCCAGCACAATTGCCGTCAGCTGATATCACAGAATTGGCTCCGGCAGTGTACCATGCACCTGGGGCTGTCCCTGACCCACTGGTTCTTGCACGGGCTGCCTCAACCAGCGAGGTCGATATGAACCATGACTACTTCTCCCCTGTTGCACAAACCCAACTGGACCTGTTTTTGAGGTCAGAAATTATGCAACAGCAGAGGAAGGGAGTGCCCCTTCGAAGATTAGGCATTTTGTTTAAAGATATCACGACATGGGGTGCACCTACTGATTATAAAGCGAAGACTTTCGCGAGGGCAGTACAGAGAAGTCTGACAGGGCGGGATTTATACGAGTCGTGGTTAAGGCCTTGGATCCGTCGATGGGTAACAGATACAACCCTTAAGCAGGTGCTAATCAGAGATATCACTGGGTTGGTTAGGGATGGAGAGATGATGCTGTGAGTTTACAGGTTTATCTTTGGCCTCGGTAGAGACTTTAGAGTTGGGTGATTAAGAGTTGGGGCTGATGGGGCCATATAGTGTTCTAGGCCGCCCTGGATCGGGCTGCACTACCTTCTTGCGCACCATCACATCAAATTACAACTCATACCTTGGTGTTGACGGTCATATGTCTTACTCCGGAGGTCTGACTCCGCGTGACATTGAAACCCGCTACCGTGGTGATGTGGCCTACATACCAGAGGAAGACAAGCATCTCCCATACCTAACTGTCCGGCAGACCCTGGAATTTGCTTTTCGATGCAAGCAGCCTAGGTCGGATCCAGGTCATGTTGACAAATATGTCTCCACACTCGCCCGGATTTTCGGTATCTCTCATGTTTTGGACAATATTGTCGGTGATGAACATATTAGGGGGATATCGGGGGGGGAAAGGAAAAGACTCAGCTGTGTTGAAGCCCTGGCCACCGATGCCCTGGTTTTTGCCTGGGATGGTTCGACCCGGGGGTTGGACTCAGCAGCAACATTGGACTATGTCAAATCTTTACGGGTCCTCACAGATGTCGGGAGGAAGGCCACCATTGTGTCGCTCTATCAGATCAGTGAGGAAGTCTGGGCTATCATGGACAAAGTTATGCTCCTAGCGGAAGGAAGAATGATATTCTCGGGTCCGATAATGGAGGCCAAGGCCTACTTCTTGGAACTCGGCTATGAGTGCAGGGAGGGGGTGACAACGGCAGATTTTCTAACGGGTGTTACCAATCCGTGGGAAAGGAGGTTTAGAGCGGGGTGGGAGGGGAAATCACCAAAGGGGGCTATAGCACTGGAGCAGGCCTTCAAGCAGAGTGTGCATTATCGCAATTTAGTGCAAGAGGTTGATCTAGCGAGCAGGGAGTTTGGTGTTGGCGTGACCGACGATCGCCACAACCCCGCAAAGGGTCCTGTCTCAGATTTTAGGATAGCGACACTAACACAAAAGGGGCAGCGTACCCCCCCAATGCCGTCATACACCACTTCGTTCGCAATGCAGCTTGTGGTCTGTAGTAGACGCCAGTGGCTTTACCTACGTAACAACGTCTTTGCAATGGGAATCAGACTTACCAATACTGTGGTCAATGCTCTGGTAATTGGCTCTGTCTTCTGGAGACAACCAGCGACGCTGGATGGCGCATTTCCCCGTGGTGGGCTCATATTCTTTAGCAGCCTTTTTCTTGGGTTCATGCAGCTCGCGGAAGTTGAGGCAGCTTTCCGTGGGCGAGAAATAATTGAACGGCACCGGAACTTCGCTTTTGTGCGCCCGAGCGCTGTAGCAGTGGCCCGCTTTGTTGTGGATTTTACTATTTTGTTTTTGCAAACAATCATTTTTGTCACTATAGTATACTGGATGGGGGGGATGAAGGCTACCGTTGGAGCATTCCTTACCTTCCTTCTGTTTATCTATGTTACTACAATTGTCTTTACTGGGCTTTACCGAATGTACGCAGCTATTTCCCCAGCATATGAGGTTGGGCTCAGATATTGTACCTTGACTGTGTTGGTTTTTATAACTCTCAGTGGCTATACATTATCCGTGGATACCATTCGGACAGATGCTCCTTGGTTTGGGTGGCTTTCAGTATGTGCTCTTTCAACCCTCGTTTCACACCCCGAGCGTGGACTAACTAGCTAACTATCACGCCGCTCTAGTACCTCAATCCTGTCTACTACACCTTCAGTGGACTAATGGCCGCTGAATTCCATGACTTGCAATTAATCTGCACCGGTAGTGCCATTTTTCCAACTGGACCAACCTACAATGACCCTCGGTACCAAACCTGTGCTATTTCCAGCAGCGCAACCACCCCACCGCAGCTAATTGTTTTGGGGGACGACTACATCTACACAAGCTTTGGTTATCAGTATCAAGACGTATGGAGCAGCTTTTCTGTTCTCCTAGGAATGGCTGTTGCGCTTGCTGTTATTGGTAGTGTAGCCTCTGAGTGGTTTCATTGGGGAGGGGCAGCTGTTGGACCTCTGGTTTATGCGAAGCCCAGGGCCTCGGAAAAAGGTGCTGTACAAGACCGAAATGTGGAAGGGTCAGTCTTGTCAAGTATGGAGTTTGAAGTTCAGGGTGATGATACGCCAACTTTCATCCCACCTTCCCAACAGGCGGGATTGCAGACAAGCACAGGGACATTTTCCTGGCAAGATGTTACTTGTACTGTACCTACCAAAAATGGGGAGGTTCACACTCTATTACATGATACTGAGGGTATATGTCGCCCTGGGGAAATGACTGCCTTCATTGGCGCTAGTGGCGCTGGAAAAACAACTTGTAAGTCTTTTCAGAATACTTCACCTTGTTCCTCATTCTCCTAGAGACTCTACTCACTTTAAATTGGCGCATTTTGTTGAATATGATTACCCTCGTTATATATGGCGGACGTCTACATCTTGCTGGCGTAAAACCAGCGGTCTTCGTTTTCCACACCATACTAAATATGATTCTGCGATTCTAACCCTTCATGTAGTACTCTCGGCTCTGTCATGTCGTGTTAAAATTGGGACAGTAAGAGGTTCAATAAAGATTGATGGCCTCTCTCCACCGCTCCACTTTCAACGATCCATCGGCTTTTGTGAACAAACAGATACCTATGACCCCACCGCTACTATTCGAGAAGCATTCACCTTCTCGGCTCTTCTGCGCCAAGACTCCTCCATCCCAGATGAAGCCAGGATCGCCTATGTCAATGATGTCATGACTGCCCTTGAACTGGAAAACCTTGGCGATGCTCTGATTGGCTCACTCACTCTCGAGCAAAAAAGGCGGACTACGATTGGAGTGGAACTTTGTGCACGCCCAAGCGGATTACTATTTCTGGACGAACCCACAAGTGGGCTAGACTCTCAAGGGGCGTATAACATTGCGAGGTTGCTGCGAAAGCTAGCAAATGATGGCCACGGAGGTGGTATGCTTTGTGCAATTCATCAAGCGAGCCCGCAGATTTTGGAGATATTTGATCATGTTCTTGCATTGAATCCGAGGGGTAGAGTATGTTACTATGGCCCCGTGAAAGACGTTGTGGGGTACTTTGAGAGGCGAGGGTTATATATTGAAAAGGAAAAGAACGTTGCAGATCTCCTTATTGAAATCGGAGCAATGATGGAGAAGAATGGTGATAAGCGGAAGGTCATGTGGGATGAGGTCTGGAGGAACTCCCAGGAACGGCAAGCTCTCCTCTACACCATTTCCAGCTTGACTCCTTCTGGCAATGCCATTTTAGCCACTGCTCATGGTGCAGAAGAATTTGCTTCCCCAACAATAACCCAAATAAAACTACTCTTATTTCGTCTCAGTCGCCAATACTGGCGAACACCCGAGTACCCGTACTCCCGACTATTTTCTTCCATACTGCATCCTCTCTTTATCGGATTCACATTCTTCCAACTGGACAATTCCTTGTCTAGTCTCCAAGCTCGGGCATTTGCAGCCTTTCTCATGCTAATGATCATGCCTGAGTTCGTCAATTCTGTGAGCTTCCGATTGTCACTCAATACAGCACTTTTCAGGGAGAGAGAGTACCCTGCCAAATTTTATTCTCCCCTGGCGTTTGCATTGGCAAATATAATCGCAGAACTCCCCTATGTCTTTCTCAATACGGTGACATACTGGCTCATGTGGTACTGGCCTATTGGGTTTCCTGCGGGGAGAGCGGGGTATATGCTTTTGATGATCTTCACATTTCAGCTATTCAGTTCAAGCTGGGGACAGTGGATCGCTGCCCTCACCCCAGATTACACTATTGCAGCAAATATTATCCCATTCTTTATCATTATATCCGAGTGTTTTAATGGCGTTGTTCGTGCGTGGGAGCAGCTTCCGGCGTTTTGGAAGTACGGAGTATACATGATGAACCCGATAACATACTTTCTACGGGGAACACTTGCCGGAACAATGAGTGGGGCTCCAGTAAGATGCAACTCAGATGAGACATATCGGTTTCAACCGCCGCCGAACGTGACCTGTGAGGAATATGCATTGGATTGGTTCAATTCTGGTGCACCTGGGTACCTTACTAACCCAGGTGCGACAAGTGACTGTGACTACTGTAGGTATAGAAGTGCAGATGAGTTTTTGGCTACTTTGAATGTAGATCCTGAAGGGAAATGGAAGGATTTAGGAGTGTTAGCAGCATTCACGGTGCTTAACTGGATAATAATGCTTCTTTTGGTATGTGGTGGGCGAGGGGATGGGGTAGAAGGGATTTGGCGGAGGGTGAAACAATGGTGGAGGAGTAACCCTAAGGGTAGCAATTAGTTGGTTTGTAAGGGCAAGGCGGCGGAGAGGTGTGGACAAATCTTTGCGAGTTTTTCAAAGGTAGGGGTTTGTTGTTCTGCCGAAAACTTTTAATATGTTCCTTTACTTTATATTCTGATATGATTTTTTTTTATAAAAAAAATACCTATTACTGGGGCTGGTGAGTGAGAGCAACCAAGCAGGCCTATGATGGCATCAACATCAGTGTACTGCTCAAATGTCCCCTACCAGTCCCCAACGACATCCCACAATACCTTCATGTCACACAACTTGCGTGGTTCAAGCGTACTAATAAAAACCTTATAGGTATAAAACAGTCGGGGAAGCAAATGTATTGGCACGCCCAACAGTGGCACCGCACTATCGTGCCCATGCCAGATACTGCACCCATACCACACCCATACCTAATCCTGAAAGCTTTTAATTTTGGGGGAGCACATCAGACCTTACATTGTTACTATCTAGCATATGGCATCCCCAGGTGGTTACCTGACTGATCGCCCAACCCTCGAGTCGACGTCCTGCCGGCCCCGTTCCCCAACCCCCTCGCTCCTTATCCCAAGAGATCGGTTACTACCCTGTACCATTCCTGCTCTTAAGCTATTATTTGTATAGCGAGCACTCAAAGCTCCCTATATTCTGATTCATTATGAACTCTAGCTCCAGTGGGAAAAAAATGCCAGAAGCTGGTGGGGTTATTTAACCTAAGAATTAGGTAAGACAGACTTACAGTTGACGTTGAGTTAAGGTTAGGTTCGACAGTAGGTAGCCGTTGCCAAGCCTCGTAACCTAGCCTGGTGCAGAGAACAAACAAAACTATGCATACTGCTCTAGGTATGTGAACTGTTAAAACCCTACTGGTACATACGTATCTAGCTATACCTATTAGGTGGTATGAGCAGGGGAGATCCGTATGCATGTCTCACGATAGCAAGCACACATGACATCGAGGATGATATTTTGGCCATCATGTTGTTTCGGGCCCTCACAATAGTGAGAATGGCGGTATGATACACCAGAAGCAACCCATGCCTCTTGTGTCAACGAAACAGCCCCAGACATGGCAAAAATGAGTATAGACTGGCAGAAACTCTGACATCCTCTACATGGTATCTCTACCTCTCACTGAACTAATTACCAAATCCATTCCGCTATCAATGGTCGTGCATGGCGCAATATCATCCCCTACAACACGTACTACCAACAGTTTCTCTTACTTTTTACCACCGACCTTGCTCCTCGTTAAATCGGCCAGTTTAATTTCTCGGGGCAAGACCCCAATTTCTCAAGGTTGCTCGTGTATTTTTCATGTGGGTATGAACAACCCTCAGCTCGATATATTACCATAAGTCCCTTGGCAACTCAGCTCAGCCTCGTAGCCACTGAGATTGTTCGATTGTAAACGTAATTGCGCCTCACAAAATTCAGAAATACAGTGTGTCCATGATTACAGATGTTTGCATGCATGGAATGATGTGTGTCACCCGTATATATGTGCTCCACGCATTCGTCTTAAACCAAAGTGCTCGACAATTTCAAAAGAAAAAAAACTAATGTGCAACCAAGCCGAGAAGAGCCAGATGATTCCCCAGAAGCCCGAAAGTAAAATGAATAGCATAAGGAGATTCTAACAGTAAAATTAATGCCTGCTTTGTTACGGCATGCATTCTGTGCACTTACTTGTGTTACTTTCCTACCGAGTCATGCCGTTATCCATATTTATTTCGGGCATTCTATATAGTCATTTGTTTCTTTTATTACAATATCTTATCCCGGTCTATTCCTATATCTCTCTGTCCACATGGGTTTACATTATGCAGCTACTGTTGAAACATGCATATATCTTTCCTATCTATCGATTCTTTTTTCACTGCGCTCATGCATTTAGTACGGACATCTTGCCCTCTCTCTCAGATAGATGGAGCAATAAAGCTCTCTATGCTCGCCTCTGCTCTACTACTCCGCTGGTCACGCTACATACACCATACTCTTGCATATATTTATCATGTTAGTATATCAAGCTGTCCTACACGTTCGCCTCATAGCCTAAGGCTCCCTTCGGGGGAAAGGCGTATAGACTCAAAAAAAAAAAAAAAAAGCTACCCTACACCCATATCCTACACTTTAATATGCTTTTGGCTATCCATCGCGACACTGGTGCTTCATCCACTAAACGAGAATTTGGTGTTCACGGCTGCACCCACAATGTCCCCATCTTCTAAGTTCTGTATGACTAGCTTCGGGGGTGGCCTGTGGGGCAAGGCTAGTTAGCTGAGTATCAAGAGCTAGTGGTAAGGTGTGCAGGTTACATACAGTGTCACAGGCAATAGTAAGAGTTGAGCCAAGAGGCGAATGCAGCTTTGCCACATTCTGGTCAATAGGGGGCGCGTCCACAGATCTGCTTATGTTGTCGTGGGACCCCTCACAAGACAACCGCCCGTGGACTGGAAGTCTACATGAATGCGCCCCTCAATATCTCGATCAACCACAGAGGTGATGAAAGTTCCAGGCAGGGGCTGTAAGCTGTCAGAGTCAGTCAGACCTACTACCCGTCATGTTGAGTGACAGTTCGCTACCGGCCAGGCGACCATTCAGGCCGCCGGACGCCTGGCCTGAGGGCCGAGGTCCGTGCTGGCCTGAAACAGCCTGGGTCGGCCCCGGTGGAGGAAGTAGTGGCCTGGGGCAGCCTCCAGGCTATCAAGAATCATTAATCGCATTCGTCCTATCTAGAACATGGCGATGGACCGCATCCCCGAGTGGAAACTCGGCAAAGGATTATCACAGCCACTGGGCCGGTCCCTGCCCCTAAAAACCCCCCCAAGAAAAAGAAGAGTACTACAGAAATCTACTCCCTACACATACCCTACGTCTCCGGTGTCACCCCCATCTGATCCACCA
>Ga0307514_10004605_pt1 | contig 12643 bp, 15 predicted proteins | sample 16_EM_MG_FD_203088 | JGI IMG/M metagenome (GOLD analysis project Ga0307514, IMG submission 203088) | Populus trichocarpa ectomycorrhiza microbial communities from riparian zone in the Pacific Northwest, United States - 16_EM | ecosystem: Host-associated > Plants > Roots > Unclassified | place...
GACAGAGAACTGCCCACCATCCACCAACGCCTCAGGGTACAACCTCATCGACAACATTCGCACCCTAGCAAGCCAATTCGGGGCGGTCAACGTCTTCAAGGCATACCTCCAACTCCCAGACAAATCCTCTGCAAGACAATCCGCCCTTCGATCCGAACTTCAGTCCTGTGGCTTGTCCCTAACCGGTCCGCACGCTCCCACCATCTCATCTTCCCGCTCACATTTCACCCCACAGATTGCCCACACAATGGAAAGAACTCGGTAGACTTGATGATGATAGGCGAGCTGTTCTACCACGTCCGAAACCCCGCTGCGTCGCTGATTATCTTTCCCAGTGGATATCATGGCATTCATCAAGGACAATACTCCTCCGGCCACAATTGTCCTCATCTCCGGCGATCGTGATTTTGCCTATCTTCTATCCACAATTCGATGGAGAAAGTACAACGTCGTGCTCATCAGCAACTCTTTCATGACTCATGAGAGTCTGACCGCCCAAGCCTCCGTTGTGTACGACTGGCAATCTGACATATTGAAAGTACGGCCTCCATCCAGGTTACCGTTGCTCAGATCTCGCCGCGAGGCTTTATCTTCCGTTGCGTTTCTTACCACCCCCCAAGAGTCGGATAACTCCTCCGTATCTGATCTTCATGCCGTTGGTCCCCTGGAAGAGCACATCACCCCCGCCATCCAGCCTCTTGTTCTGTCCCCTCGTCCAGTTAGTATAACTACGATAAGCACGATTCGACCTACACATGCAACCCTGCCACCGGACGCTCCCTTTGTGGAATCAGAGGCCACACCCGTACCTCCCAAGGTAGAGATTCCCGCAGAGGCTGCATCTGCCAGCATTCCGATGACCCCCACCTCCGATGATTGGATTGTGGCCGACCTGACGAGTGAATCTGCTATGGTACATCTCTCGATCGTTCATGGTGCCCCCATTAACCCCGGAGCTCAATAGGATCAGTCTTCACCCAAAACGATCGATGCGGTGGACGAAGACGGTGTCCATTCTCCCGCATTCGTGAGTACGCCTGCGAAAGCGCGCCCCAATTCGACCGCTGATTCTAAGATTGACAGAGTTCTCCGGAAATGATTCCATCAGAGGGTGAAGGCGACATCCCGTCATCTCCAGGATACCTGCTCCTCATCGGCGAGGAAAGTTCTGTCGAGTCCAGCATTCAAGACCTCAAGGAAATGAATCCGTCGGCTGCCATCAAACCGGTTCCACGAGTCTGCGCCTGCAAGATATGTGTGAGATCACCTGTTCTCCGCGCATCCCGGACTCCGGCCCCGGATATCCCGGATATCGTAGGCGGACATCAGGCTGAGCCCACCCCTCGGTAAGAACTTCCCCGCTACACGCGCTCCAGGCTCAATGTGTACTCCTACCAGTGAACCGCCTGCATCACTACCAGCCACATCGGTGCCAGTCGAGGCTGTTCCTTTCTCGGAACTGCCTCCCGCTCCCGAAGTCCCCTTCAACATCCTCGCTCCAACATTTACTCCTAGGTCTTCCCGCCTTTCCTGGGTTGAAGTAGTGAAATCTCCTGCAAAATCGGACACAAAGCATGATTTCAAGGAATTGATTGCTGTTTTGGGCGAGCTATCCGCCAACGGGAACCCAAGACCTCGATTTTCTACTGTCTCCTCGTTGTTGAAGGATAGGAAACCAGACGCATTCGAAGCCGCGGGCGTCACTCAATTCAAGGCTTATCTTCAGCTTGCCGAGTCAGCTGGTATCGTTGCCGTAGAACAGCACCAGGAGGGAGATGGGTGGATTACTCTCCGTCAGAAATGGAACACCGCTTCCAAGGGCCCCGCACAACACACCCCGTCACAGGGCGCCGAGTCACGATTTCGTGATCTCGTTAAGATCCTAAACGACTTACGACTTGCGGAAGATCCTGAACCTCGATTTTCCGCCGTTGGTCCACGACTACTAAGAAAAAATTCTTCTATCTACGAGAACGCAGGTGTCACAAAGTTCAAGGAGTACGTCGAGGCGGCGGTTGAAGCCGGTATCGTTACTGTTCGCGGGGTGAAGAACGGTGATGGCTGGCTCAAGCTGTGCCCTGCTTACCGCAACCCCCCTGTGCATTCTTCAACATCTCCAAGCACCGTTAACACTCCACCCGTGCGCGCAGCTGGCGCCCCTTTCCCCTTCGCCCCGCTGGTTGACTTCTTGAAATCCAAGCAATCGACGAGTGCTCAGCCCATTCCGTTCTCCGACATCCTTGCCCACCTCATTTCAACCGTCGGCTACCCTGACTTACTTTCCTTATATAGTAGCGTCCCTGGTGTGACGACCTTCAGTCAATATCTTGATGCAGCAATCACTTCTGGGGTTGTTTCACTGGTCAGCGGTACAACGACCTCCAGAGACGCCCTGGTTTCTCTTCGCGATGCAATGGCGACCCTGGGTGTGGGGCCACAGCTTCCCGTGCCCATTAATCCCACAATCTCCCAACACGGTCCATTCGAGCCATTGGTCAGCAACCTAGTCAAGTTTTGGCACGATGGCAAACAGGAACCAATGCTTTCCGAGATACACCCTCTTATATTGGCGCAAGATATTATGGCATACGGCCGGGTTGGTGCCATGACCATCAAGGACTATGTAGTGAAGGCAGCTGCGGTAAACCTCGTCATTTACGATCCTCTCGTAATGCCTGGAGCATCATTCATGGCTTCGACAGTCAGATTACGCGAACCCCCTCCCCAGTTACCGGTCAATCCATTACCCTTGGCACAGCCAGATGCCTCTACTATATCTCTACCCTCGCTCCCTCCCCCCCAAGAAACCACGGTTCCCCCGGCTTCCGTAACCGTTATCCCAAGCTCTTTTAGGGACCTCGTCGCGGTCCTGACAAAGCTTCGGGTGTCGACCGGTGAATCGGAATGTCGGTTTTCTGGCGTGGTCCCGTTGCTTCTGAAGAGGAAACCCAACGCTTACGCATCCGTTGGCGTCACAAAGTTTAAGGATTACATCATCCTTGCGATGGAGGCTGGGGTAGTCAGGATCAGAGGAATGAAGCAGGGTGACGGCTGGGTGTCGCTCAATGACCCGAAACCGGGAGGACCGAAGGCGACGTCGGCTGTCTCTCCCCAGTCCAGCAAATCATCGGAAGACGGGATGGTCACTGCTCGGTCCTCATTTGTCAGCTTGAAGGGTGCTGGGGTTGACCCAAAGTTCGTGGACTTGGTCGAGACGTTGGGGGAGATGTGGAAGAACGGGGAGAAGAACCCTCTTTTTTCCCTCGTTGCACCTCCGTTATTGGGGGATGAGAGGAAGAAGGCGAGGACGCTGAATGCCTGCGGCGTTGAAAAGTTCAAGGCGTACGCAGAACTCGCGAAGGAGGCAGGAATCGTCAAGATCTGTTACGAGCGGGTTGGGGAGGAGAGAATTTCATTGGATCCGACGATACGAGTCAAGGCTGGCTATATCTGAATCATTTAAGGATTCGTTCGGGCTAGTTTCTGTGCTGGATTACGGGCTTTATGCGGACCACCTTTGTTCATGATTACGATCACCCTTGTACTAAAGTATCAACCTGCACCTGTATCTAATGTAGTGTATACTCTCAAGGTATCTTCATGTTCTTCTAGTGCTTCTACGAGGTTTGCGACCTTGCCTTCCATCTGTTCGTCGGCCGGTGTGGTTTCGGTCGGGGTGTAGACTAGTTCGCTTGCCAAGAGTTCGCGAACAAGTTCCGGCTGCGATGTTAGGACGGAGGTCAATTTTCCCAGATTCTCTGGTGGGCAAGTAAACTGCAGTAGGGGAAAGTGAGAGCCGGGACTGAAGGCAGAACATTCGTCATACCTCAAGCTCCACTGTCTCTCCTGACTCAGAGTTCTGGGAGAAGTCGTCGACGAATGGTAGGGCAACCTCTATCGCATTCTCCACGCGGGTATCTATGGGCTCATTCTCGGGCTTCCCAATGGACACCCGCACAAGACCTTTCCGGGTGAAAAGGTATTTTACGGGGGCGAAACGGGCGCTGCGAAGGTCGGACTCGAACGGTTTTCATGTCAACAGTTGATGGCAGCGGACTCACTTGTGACTGGTCAGCGATTCTCTTAGCTTGTGGACGGTACGGTTATAATTGTCAGTCAAGCATTCGCTGGGAACGATGCTCTTCAGGGAAGAATGCGTGGACCTCGTAATCGAGTAAAAACGTACATGATAATGCCGACCTCACCAAAGGCCATGGCTTCATAAATTGCCAGTTGCGAGCCTTTATCCTTGTCTCCGCTCGCCTGGGATCCGTGTGTTCACCCAACTGAGCACCAACCACGGGTCACGCGTGGGATCTCTCACCTTTTTCAACGCGTTTTCGATGTTGGACCTAGGAACTCCAGACGACTTGGCGGCTTTGAGGACTGCTGCAAGCGCAGCATTTGTGTTGGGATCGGTAGAACCACCGGCTACGGGGGAAGGAATGAGACCCATAGGGGGGAGCCTGAATCGAGGGGCATACACCGGACTGCGACCATGATGTCCTAATGGTATAAGCAACCAGTACAAACCCGTTATGCGAGCATCGGAGGAAACTTACCCTGGAGGTTTTGCTGTATATCATGGATTTCTTTATATCATTGACACCTTTCTTGGCTGCAATTTTGGACCACTGGAGGAGTCGGCACTGAGTCCCGGACGTATGTCAAATAATTCGCCTTCTCACTTTGTTGTGACCGGCGAGCGCGGGAGCGGTTGTTGAAAATGTGCGTTTAACAAGGCTACAGTGGGATAAAACCACGGCTCTGAGCATGACGGAGGACCGGAAGGAAAGGAGCGGATCAAAGCTTCGGAGTAACTCCGCACCACTGACGGGTGTAACTTGTACACGAGAAACATTTTTACTCAAGGCACTGCAGCTCGGAATCAATCTTCCCCGCCAATCGCACTTCCAGACCGCTTCACCAAATCTCGCTTCGCTCCGGCCAACTCCTTCGACCTCCCCTCCAATGCGTTCCTGTGTTCATCGATTTTTGCTTGGATATCAGCATATAACGACATTTTTTGCCTGCAATATCGTGTCAATATCTCATAACGGTTAAGACATCCCTTGGCTCACAGCATATGATCTTTGACCTTGACAACGAACGCATCCTCAGATCTATACACACCGGGCGAAGGTTACAACGTACCATGTCTAGAATTCCAGAGAACTTGTTTGCGATTTCTAAACCAACCCCAAGTCAGCTGCACGGACATGCCGGTCGATCCAATTTACCTTGAGCGCCAGCGTTCCATTCTTCCATGGACGAACTTGCCCACTTTTCCTTCAGGTCCTCGTACTTTCTCAAATTTTCGTTGGTATACGCATCAGAGTCGAGTCCCAGTAAAGTGTCCAGCACGTGCTGTTTCGTCCTGAGCTGTTCCTGCGGTACAGGATGCACGTAGGAGGATGGTCGTGATCTGTTTGCGGAACATGACGCCTGCTTGGGACGCCATCGTTAAAAGCCTCCTCATCGACAGTAACAACTGAGGACCTACCTGTTCTGGTTTGAATCGCTTTGCATTGGCGTTCTCCGCATCTTCAACATCATTGTCAGCCCGCTGAGGTCGCTTTCTCGACCCAGAGTCGTCCACGTATCGTCCTGTGAAGAAAAGCGGACCCGAGTTTGCTGTGGGGGCATTCACCAGTTCCGCGTCCTCATCCACCTCATTAATCATAGGGAGAAGATGCTGAGAGTTTGCCTCCTGAGCGAAAAAGGAGCTAGTGACGCTCCCATTATCTGCAATCGGTGAAGAGGGTATATCTTCGACCTGTGCAGAAGACATTCCGCTGCTCTGATAGGTGGGAACATTGGGCAGGCCAGATGCGGAAGAAAGAACCGGAGAAGGAGCACGAGAGGGATCGAGCTTCGGAGTATGTGAGCTGGCAGACCAAGAGTTGTGTGAGATGTTCTGGGGAGGCACTTGGTGGTCCTCGTGAGACTTTGATTTTCTAGTGGGAAGAGACCGATCGCGTTTCTTGGGATTAAAAAGACCAGAGAGATTGAAAGAATTGTTTGTGGTGTTGCCGAGATCAACATCTACCCTCTGAGAATGTAATGTTTTCAAAGCATCTGACTGAGAGGATGAGAGCTGAGAGTCTGGACGAGGTGTCGGACGAAAGGGTTGCCTCGCGCTCATGTCCTGTACTGTGGTTGTGGGTGGAGACTGAAAGGGAGACCGCGTCCTTTCACGTGATCGAAAGCTCGATGAACTCAGATTTCAATTCCCTGCTTGTTCCAACGTACTACGAGTACAACGATAATGTAAGGGTTATAAATACAGCTGCTATCTACTAGATGAAAGAACGAAAGCGGTCAGAATGCAAGAGGAACTACAGGAGAAAATGAAAGGAATCTGATTCACGGTGAGGAAAAAAAGTCCTGTGGTGCAAGGTTTGAGCACGAATTTGCCGACTGGTCGTGAAGCGGCTGTAGCGGGAGGCGATGTCGTCACCAGAAGTACAGGTCACAGTGATCAGCCCCGTCAGACTTCAGACGGCTGCAAGCCTTACCCATCAAGCATTGATGCATGACGACGATCTAACGGGAGCATGCCGTTCCTCGAGGTGCACCAAAGCGTTTATGTGGCATTCGCAAGGATTGCGGCCAAGTCTGACTGACTCGCGGCAGCCAACTGCCTGGACCTTGCCTTCAAACGTACTGAAATGGACGTTAGCGACGTCGAATACCGAGCGATTGTCACTACACTTACAGTTTCGATCCAAAGTCAATAAGACAACTTTTGCGGCGTTCTTGGGATCGGAAGTAGTCCCGCTAGGCTTGAGCAAGCCGGAGCGGTCGAACCAATGCTCGTCATGCCAGATCGCAGCCCTGAGGATGAGGTCATCCATGTTCCGCTCCCAAGAGTCCCGATCACTAAAGTCGACCTGTTCCGTTCGCACATTAAGTGAGGATAGATAGTTGCCCCTTGACGTTTGGATCTTGAGGGAAGTGGACAAAGCCTTGAGGTTAGACGAGATAAATGACAGAGCGGCCTTTGACGTTTCTGCGACTTGAGGCGAGTTGGACGTGGACAAACCATCGAGCTCCATAATGACGGGTAGGGGGATTATCACCGTCCAACGGAGACTCTCCACGAGTGAGGTAAACACCGATAGGGATGACAGCAGGATATTGGTATCGACGACCAGTACGGTGTAACCCGGAACGATGACATTCGTTGGCTTTGACGTGGGTTTCTGGTTGCGCGGTCGGCGTCGGGAGGTCTGTGGAGCTGCATGGAATCTCTCGCCCGGAGACTGCAAGATACTGCGGAGGTAACGGCGTCGTTCCTAAAGAAGTCGAATCAGTCGTCCATTCTCAGGATGGTTATCGAAAAGAGACAAACCTTGAGTGCCTTTACTTCCTCGCTGTCGTTCTCGTCGTCGACATCGCTATCCTCGGAGACATCCTCCGCAGGCTCTTCGTCGACATCCATAGAATCGTCCCAACGACGGCGGATCCTACGCATATCCGCTTCCTCGCGCTCCCTCCTCTGTTGTTCTTCCCAACTCTCCACCTTGTCGGCCAATCGACCTTCGACCGACCACACTCGTTTGCCATTCTGCTGTTGCGTGCACATGAGTCCATCAACATACTTGGTGATCCTCATCCCAGAGCGTAGCACTCGGATCCACCTGTTGTCCTGATCGCTGATATGGGGAGAGTTTCCTTTGCCGTTGTCGTCGTCATCGTCGTCGTCGTCCTCGATGATACCATCGCTGACTTCCTCGCCTTCCTTCACGTCGAGGACGGCAGTCTCGTTGATGCGACCATCAGTAGCCCGGCTCCAAAAGCCCCTCTCGTAAATCTTTCTTCCACCCCAAGCCATCCCCCTGAGGCAGGCATCTTCGGGTAGGGGAGCACACCCGGCGGTTATGATTGACGGTTCTCTTGAGCCTGCTGTCTCATCGGAAAGCTTGATGATGGATCTAGGTACACTGCTTAGGAAGACAGCGAGGTCGCCCCACGGGATTACACGCTCGAAGGTGGACCAGTGATCACTCTTGATAACCGTAGACACGAAGGTGAGGATGATTGTGATGTAAGGGTTCAGCGTGTCTCTTTGGAATGGAATACTGCGCATCGGTCGGGAAAGAGCTTGGGAGAGCATGGAGAAGGTGAGCTGAAGTGAAAGTTTCAGGTGCACAGGGAGATCGCCGCCTAGGTTAGCATCGGCCTTCGCGATTATCGGCGATGAGGTGACCCCATCGACGACGGCCATCTTGATATCATCTTCTTCGGCGTCAACATCCATACGATCGGAGTCTCTTCGTTCTTCCCTCTTGGAGGTAGTACGAGATTTTGGTAGCGGGGGGATTGCAGGGACTATACCGCTGATCTGCTTTAGTACGGCCGTCGGACGACCGTACTCAAGAAGGGAACCGATATTTATCACAGCCATCATCATCCAATCTCGCTCCTCGACCTCCTCGATCTGGAGCCGCTCCAAAAGTCTCGAGAGCGCGGATTGAAAATCGTCGAGTTGAATGTTGGTGAAGAGCATCCCATGGAGTAGGATGAAGAGGTCGGAAACGTGAGCTTCTGGAGAAGAACGGCGCAGTTGAGCAGATGGTAACCAGAGCGCAAGGATGGACTCTCGGGCAGTGGTGAAGGGTTGAAGTGTTGTCATGCTGCAGAAAGATATAAGTGTGTGGGGGCGGATTCGGGGAGGCTGGAGGCGTACCTTTTGATGAAATGATACAAACCTCGCAACTCTTCACCCTCGCCAAACTCTTTGCACAAGAAGCCCATGTGATGATGTAGCCTGCCGGTTCCAGGATACTCGATGAGGCCGTTCGAGTACCATTCCCTGGCAATGTTCCTCCACTTTTCACGCTCTGGCAAGAGCTCCATCGCTCTCGCAGCTTCGATTCCAACGCTTGGACTGTTTCCCTTGGGTAAAACCGGATTATCGCTGATCTGACTAGCCTTCGTATCGTCCGCGGTGGTCGACATGGCGACATCGTTGTAAACGTTTGCTACTTGAGATACAGCAGATTGGGTCAGTGAAGTGGAGTGGAATGTCTTGCTGGTCACGAGTTCGGATACAGCCATCCGATACCGGGCAAGGTCGCCAAGTGACTCGACCCAGCTACTTCGGTAGACCGACAAGTTCTCCTCCTCGAACAGGCAGGAGTAGAATGTGTAGGCGTAGTAGATAAAGTCTTGGAGATGTTCAAGGGCGGCAATGGAGTTGTTGAAAGCACATCGGCGAAGGTTTTCAAGCGGGCGATGGAAACCGTGTAGCCAGAGTCGCATGATGAGGTTGTACTTATCAGGGACGGCTCTCAACGACACTGGGACGTTGTGGGCAAGGGTTAACCGGAGTAGATTATGGATCATGTCTGCGAGTCTCCAGTGGTCGTCAAAAAATGATTTGTTGGTCGAGAGTAAGACCACCTACTTCTTGTGATCTTCGAGCACACGCTTCCAGCGATCCCTTTCCGTCTCTTCTTCCTTCTTCTCCTTGCCTTTGAGCATCACCCTGGGTTCATCTAGGGTCTCATCGCCGTCTTCACGAGATACCTTGGCTTCCAAGAGAGAAATTTCACGGTACAGCCGTTTGAGCTGGGCGGAAAGAACAGTGCCTGTGGTCTCCGAACGGGGTTTACCTTCAAACAACACTGAGGAAGCGGATGAAGCGTCTGTGGAGAGGGTGAAGTTGGACGATAGTGTCGACTGCGCATAAGATGACGTCGATGAAGCGGAAACGTAGTCCACGGAAGATCGGGGCGAGGGTGTTGGTGGTTTGGGTGTTTGAGGAGTGCCATTGGGTCTTGCCATATTTGAGAAACGAACGGGATCATCCTTGCGATGATTGAACAGCTGCCGTTGCTGCGCATTCTCGCGTTGAGGTGAGTGCTGTTGTGGGCGAGATAGGATTGCAGGACGGGAAGAGAGGTGGGATTGGGCACGTTCGGCCAAGAGTTCAGGGTCTTGATGCTGACGCGTGGGGATGGTATCGGTGTTTGGGTTGTAGAGTTTCTGATGTGGTCGCGGGCTCGAGTGGGGAGAAGCAGATATCTTGAGTCGACGAGAGAACTCGTCTGGGTCGGCCTCTTGGAGATGGTTAGAGGGGGTAGGGCCTGATGTGGGTGTCGCGTGTGGTCTTCTGGGGGAGACGGATGTGGCGGGGAGGGTGGGGGGGATGGCGCGCTCAGTCCGATCCCTGGGCTTTGTCGATCTGAAAATTAGATTGAGAGAGTGAGAAATGGGCGAAGTTGACGTTGGATAGATGCATATAAGATGGTGGAAAATGCAGGGAGGACGTACGCAGCATTTCTACGCTGATGAGCAATAAACTTTTCTGCGAGATCTGTGGGTACGACGGGATCTCTTGTCTGCTCGCGTTCCTTGCCCTTTCTCGAAGGGCGAGCGGGGGTTATATCGGGCATGGTCCGGGAGTGTGGGGAGGGGGAGGGGGATGGAAGATGGGTGGAAGAGAACAGAGGATGAGTTGTGTCACCGGTGCTTGACTGCAGCAGCGGTTTACTCTACGGTCGGGCTGCGCATTAAGTCGATCGTCCGATCACGTGAGAAATGCGCAGCTTTGACGCGGCCGTGTCCGAGATGGGTAGACGATCACCACGAGGGAGAAGAAGAAGAAAATTCGTTTGTTTACAAGTCGTGTCGGGAGAGGAGGAAGAAAAGATATACAAGTATACGCCAACGTCAACATACAAACAGCCATTAACCCCCGTTCTGCGCGTTGCCTTGCCAGAGCCCATACGTCTTGCCAGGAGTCGTCTGCCACAACCTGATTGTGCCTGCGAGTGAGGATAAAATTAGTATAAGAGCGAGCTCTGCCCAAAAATACGTAAAACTGACCATCCTCTACAGCGGACGAGAGAGGTGGGAAGATAAAGTCGGTAAATTATTTATCGCTCGGTCAGAGGCAACTTTTACGCACCGCTTCCGCTCGCATACAGTTCACCGTCCGGGCTAAACTCAATGCAGTGGACCGGGCCGTGATGACCTTTCAAAACATCACGCTCCTCACCATCGATCGTGTGCACGCGGACCCATTCATCCGTGAGGCTACCGGTAACGAAGCGATCTTGTAAGATGGGATGGATGGACGCCGACGAGGGCGAATAGGGCAATGTGACACTATGAGTTTGTGGACCGTTGGGAGCAGCAGAGATGAAGGCGACGGTTTTGCCAGAAGTGACGACAAGTCTACTCGTTTGAGGGGATAATTCCATAGAGGTGACCGGGGTGGGAAAAGAGATGCTTGCAACCACTGCTCGTGATCTGAGGTCCCACCACCTGAGATTGTCGGTCAATTAATGGTTTGGTCAGGTTACAAGAGGTTACACACTTGATGTTGCCATCCTCTCCGGCAGTCACTCCAAGATTTTCGGCTACCCAGATGACACTCTTGACGGTTCCCTCGTGGGCCAGGCCGTTGGTATCTTCCAAAAAATCTGGAGGGGCATCGGGCCGATTGATGTCAAAAATTCTGGCCTTTTTCTCTTGACCGCCGGTAAGGAGATGAGAAGAGTTTGAAGATAGGCCAACGGTTCGAACGATATGATTGTGGGGGAAAGAGTGGAGACACTGCCCTGTGTAGGTATCCCAGATCTTGCTGGCAACACGATTGGATGAGAAGATTGCGAAGTTTCGGCAAAAATTGGGTAGGTGAAACGTACGCGGTAAAATCAGCACTTCCGGATGCGGCTTTAGAGGTGTCTCTCGAGATCTTGCTGTTCCAGACGGCACCCTTGTGGCCGATAAAGGTACCAACCCAATCGCCGGTCCACTCTCTGAGCATCGGGTTTCCATCCTTACAGCTGGATATTAACAAGAATGTTTGGTCGTCTTGAAGAGACGAAAATGATAAGTGGGTGACGGGGCGTGTGTGGCCGGGAGCGACGAGTGGGACGGACTTGAAGGTGGTGGTCATTAGGGAGACGTGAGAAATGGGGACAAGTGGAGAAGGAAAAGGAAGTATGTGGCAGTAAGATTGTACGGGAGGACGTTACAGGCGCACCGCGCACTGAGAAGCAGAAGGAGAGGATGGAAATTAAAAAACAGCCGCGGGAGATGATGTTTGCCACGTGTGACGCTCGCGCTGAACAAATGTGTGCTACGCGTGCTACTACTCGACGATCCATCCTCGGTCCACAATGCAACGAGGGCGGGGGCGGGGGCGGGGGGAGAGAAGCAAGAATGGGGTAGAATGTCCTTGTTGTGTCTGAGTATCACGTCCTTCCGGCTGACACAGGGCATAGGAGGTGGATGATGACAGGAATCGAGAACCGAGTTGGTCTGGCTACTCGCACTATAGTCTTAGCTTCGCTAACGGTCACTTTGATATCCAGGCCCGTGGAAACGTTGTGGACCATATGCATTTCACGCTTAGCCAGATATAATAAGCAGGGTGAGGGACGACAGTCTGGAGTGACAGGCACCTGGCTCCAAGGCACCAGGGGGGGATGTGGATGAAAGAGGTTAGCGAACGAACGAGCACGACATTCCTCACTAAAACTGCGTCTTTCGTATTCAGATATCCCCCCGGTGAGGTGACCAGCGCGAACGCTTGGTCAATTTGATCCGTCGGTGCGCCGATCACTGATCGACTCGCATTCTCCGCTTGCGTCAAACCTCCCGTAGATTGCGTGATACTGAATTC
>Ga0307514_10004606_pt1 | contig 12641 bp, 7 predicted proteins | sample 16_EM_MG_FD_203088 | JGI IMG/M metagenome (GOLD analysis project Ga0307514, IMG submission 203088) | Populus trichocarpa ectomycorrhiza microbial communities from riparian zone in the Pacific Northwest, United States - 16_EM | ecosystem: Host-associated > Plants > Roots > Unclassified | place...
CTTCCATAATCAGTGGCGCAAGTAGTCAAAATATGATCGATTTATTGTCAATGATCATTTCTTTTTCTTTTTTTCCATTTGTTTCTCTCTTACCCCTAGAAAAGCACTATGGTCCTCATTATTTTTGGCATTTCAAATTCATTCTTTTTAGTTTTGATTTTAGTATTTTGGTCATTTTTCCTTTTGTGAAAGGTTTTTTTATTTTCAATTTAACCCTTGATTTCTAATTTGTATATGTAATATGTTTCAATTTGGTAATTCTTCTTTTAATTTATTTTTTTTCCTTTGTTCTTTTGTCAAATTTTGTATTACTTTCAATTTACCCTTCAAACTAAATTTATAATTTATAATTTTTTATTTTTTAAATGATAATAATAATGATTTCAATTTGCTCTATTTTCTTTTGATTTCATATTGTTTTTCTTGGCTCTTTTGTCAAAGTTGTTATAGTTTTCAATTTTATTCTTGAAATCAAGTTTATGATTTTTTATTTTTTCAATGATAATAATAATAACAACAACGATGATGATAAAGGTTATAGTAGTAGTAGTAGTAATGTATTATAATGATAATGATGGTGGTGATAATAATAATTGTATTGATAGTGGTAATAATAATAAAAAAAATTATAGTTATGATATTTGTAATAATGGTATTAGTAATAACAATATTATTATTGATGGTGGTGGTGGTGAGAATAATAATAATAATAACAATAATAAGAATAATATGAGGAAAAGGAAGAAGAAGAAAAATGGTGATGATAACAAAAAATAATAATAGTTGTGGTGGTGATAATAATAATAATGATCATAATAGTAGTAATAGTAATAGTTATAATAACAATGATTATATTATTTATTAATAATAGTAGTAATAGTCATTTTGATTTTTGTGTTTTGAATTATTATTTTTTAAAAATATTTTTGTATGATTGAAGTTTTTTTTTAATTTCATTAATTAATATTTAATTTATTAAAAATTAAAATTCATAGTTTTTATAAATTAAATATTTCGGGTCTAATTATGTAAGTTATAAATTTAAAATTTTAATATATTTTTTTTAAAAAAATTATATATTTTTTTATTAAATTATTCTAATCATATAATATGGCGCTATGGATTTAACATCATATCTTATATTGACTAGCTTTAATTTAAATCATTATATATTTGTAAAAACAGATTTTTTATGTAAATTTTTAACCATATTTTAATATCTAAAAATATTTTTTTATAAAAAATAATCCAGCACCGCTATAAAACACGGAAACCAAGGTTAGTGACAACTACAGCTGGTCAGACTATAACAAAAGTGGTCACGGCGACAGCTCCTAAGTCCTTTGACCCATTAGGCCCATTACCCACTTTCTCCCTACTTGTTCTCGAAGTAGCCAAAAGATTGTTAACGAAGCAGTTGACAATACTTTCAAAATATACAAAGAATCTTCTGGAAAGCAACGTCTACTTTTAAACCCAAATTAAATTAAATTAAATTAAATTAAATTAACTTTCTAATTTTATGTTATACTTGAAAGGGGTGTTGTGGTATGATTTTATTTATTTTTTAAAGTAGTTTTTGTTTAAAAATCAATTAAAATAATTATTTTTAATATTAACGTATTAAAAAAATTAAAAAATATTTTTTCTTTTTATGAAATACCGTTTATAACAGATTCCAAGCCGCGCCTTGATTATTATAATTAGCTGATTATGGGCGACAGCAATTAAATGACAGTAATCAAGGGTATTTCGGTATTTATGAACGTGCAGCCTTGGTCACGAGAGGACAAAACAGGTGTCAAGTGGATGGAGCGAGTAGGGAAAATGGAGAGTAAGTTAGTGGGTTGCGTGTTTGTGAAAGACGAGTCATGGCCAATCATGCGGATTGTATAAACCTCGTTGCTCTCCCCATTTTTATTTTCTTAACTTTATCCATTCCACCGCACCTTAACCCACTAACCCTTATTTTTTTACTCCTACTACATTGTAACAAAACCCTTAACCCACTAACAAAATCTGGACTCTAATAATTAATTCGAATAGATTTAATAAATTCGGTTAATTTAATAATATGATTATAAATAAAAATAAAAAAAAATAATAACTAATAAAAAAATCACTTGTCACTATTATAAAAAAAAAGCTTAAAATATTTTTAAAATATTTCAACAATCTTATTTGATAACAAAATAAAAATTAAATAAGAATGAGATAGTCTCTATTAAGAAAAATGACAAAATCTAAAGTTCAGTTATCAGCAATCTTATTCGATAACGAATCAAACATTGGAGGACTAACCGGAAAAAAATAAATATTAAAAGAGGATAAAAAACTAATTCGAGTTAGTGTGCCAAATTCGAGACTCAATCGTAAAATTATAATAATCCCATATAAAAAATAAAAAAATTAATAGAGGTCAACTCCTAGGTAAGTTAAATGATGAAATGCAAGACAGATAAAAAAAATCAGGTAAAAATAAGCCAGAACAAAGCTTTAGTCAGCCCCGACTAACTTGACTAACTCGAGACTTAGAACATTAAATTGAAAAAATCCCATATAAAGAAAATTAGAAAAAATCACGAATCTCAAAGCCCCAATAACCTAGTGTTAAATTATAAAATTAAAGAAAAAAATAGACTTAAAAAAATTAAAGTCAAATTATGCTAATTTTCGAAACTCAAGACTCGAATTATGGGATTAAGATTACTTCATATAATGTAAACACAAAAAAATCATAAAGTAAAATCCCCATTCATCTAAATATCGTTGGATGAGATTGAAAAAAAAATCAATCAATAAAAGTATTAAAAACAAAACAAAAAATACAATATAAAAAATAAGCATCAAATCTAATATAAAAATTAAATGAAATAAAACAGCGAGGAGTGAGGTTAAAATATAAAATAAATCAAGAAAATAAAAAAAAATAGCAATAAAAGGAATCATAACAAAATTTCATACAAAAATTAAACAAAATCAAATTTTGATAGACAAAATTGAAAAACAAAATAAACTTCAAAAAATACTAAAAGCAAAACCAATAATAATAAAAAAAAATAAAAACCAAGATTTATACCAATACAAACTGGTAAGACACAAAATTTTCTTTAGAGGGGCATGCATGGAACCTAAGTCAAGGAAAGAGAATAGAGGGAGAGAAGAAAAAAAAGTTCATCATTACGTTGTTGTGCACACATGCCTAACCACCAGGAAGAGGACGTCAAGTAACTTCTAATGTTGTTGTGAAATGCAGCTTCTGGTTGCCGGAAAATGCTTCACACGCCGCCTGAAAAACACAAATATCTTTTATTTGCTTGATGTTTGCAGTGCCTGCACCAGTCACTTTCTGTTTTTAAACAATATATTATATTTATTAAGAGATTAAATTCCCTTTAATCAATTCATAGCTAAAAGATAAAGATGAAAATAAAAAAAAAGCTCTTGGATTCTGATTCAATGTTTTCCCCTTTTAAGGGTAATTTAGTAATAAGTGAAGCAAGTTTTGAGTTTAAGGATAATATAATAATTTTATTATGTATAAAAAAATATAAAAAGATATAAGCCTGCTTGAGAATGTGGTTGTGATTGCTTTTCAAAGTGCTTTTCGTGCTGAAATATATCAAAATAATATTTTTTTATTTTTTAAAAATTATTTTTGAGATCAACGTTTTGATCCAAAACATACAAAAAAAATTAAATTTTAGCAAAAAATTTAAATTATTGGAAACACGGTTTGCACCACGTTTCTAAACAGCTTATAAGTTACTTCCTATTAATTTAGTAATGATTAATTAACATTGATAAAAGATTATATTATCTTCTATAACCAGGTTATTAATTTTTGTTGAAAATAGCAAAATAATTATTACACAGTTTACTCTGAAATGAAAAACTAATCTCCTTATTTTTTTTTAATTTATAACCAAATTTATTATTATCAATTTAACACTGTATGTTACCACATGCAATTGGTTTTTTTGAATGGCCTCCCTAAATCTACTTAAATCAGTTATTCAGTTTCGATATTTCATAGGTGCGCATGTTAACTGTAATTTTTTCCAAGTTAGAAAGTCGTTGATTGGGTTTGTGACATGTGTACTTCAACATTATGCATTTCTATTTATTTTATAAACTAAGAAAATTACTGTCTTTAGATTTCTGATGAAACAATCGATTTTTTTCACCTGTCATAATGTGAAACAATTTGTATTTTTTTTTTATCATACATTGGTGTGAAATCGATATTTCATAGGTGCGTGTATATATATATATATTAAAAAATTATTTTGATTATTTTCGAGTAATGTTTATTTAAAACAAGCATTATCAGACACCAAATAATCCTTTATTATGATGTAAAATGTTTTTAATTAAAAAATATATTAAAATAATTTTTTTTAGATTTTTTAATATTAATACATTAAAATCATCGAAAATAATAATAAAAAATTATAAATTTAAATTTTTTAAAAGTAAATACACCTAAACACAAATGAAAAAGCAATGCAAGAGAATCACTTAAACTCAATAAGAATGTGTTAGAAAATATCATAACAGTTAATTTTCAAAGTGTTTTTCACTCGAAAATATATCAAAATAAATTTTTATATTTTTATATTTTTTTAATTTTTAAAATTTATTTTTAATATTAGCACATCAAAATTATAAAAAAACTAAAAAAATAATTTAAATTTTTATAAAAACATGTTGAACCTTAGCTCCGAATTGCCCGGAATATCTTTTCCTTCTCCCCTCTTGTAAAGATTCACATTGATAATATTGTTGATGCCTTCTTTATTTTATTTCTTTTTATATAATTATTCCGACTGTCCCATTATCTACACAAACACATATATAAATATATATGATTTATTTGAGAACTTTTTACTAAATACATACAATAGATAAAAACAATAATTCGTCTTCTACCATGTAAAATATCACACCACCCAATATTTCCTTTAATTTTCCTTTTTTTCCCCTGTAGTAACACCTTATATCCTAAAAATATAACTCGATATCAAAAAATTAAAATAAATCAATTCATATATTCCTTTTGATATGCGACAAATAAAGATCCGGAACAACGAAGTCTCATAACTCCAAACAAATAAAAAAGAAAATAATTGCCACGTCACACAATCCCAACAAGTAAAAAATCTCAAACCATCCAGCTCAGGATCTACGTGTCAAATGTTAAAGCAACAAAAAGCCCTAGCAGTCTGGCACTGCTCCCTTCTCTATAAAGTAGTGTAGGGACAGAGTTGTCATTTTCAAACACCTAACCTCTCCTTTATAACGACCATTTTTGTAGATTTCGGTATTTTACAAGGAGCTCTTTCTTTTTTCTTTCTTTTTTTTTCTTTTTTTATTTTATCTTTTCTCTCTCACTCTCTCTACACGAAGTGCGCTCATAGTGCTGTACGGTCACCCTTCTTTTTGTCGTTTTTACTCTCCGGTGACCGAAAAGTTGATTTCCGATAACTGCTATCAGGTGATGCTACTTGTTCTCCTCTTCCTCTCACTACCTGTTGACTCTGGATCTACCGTGTTTGACCGCTTTCAGTGATTTCGTACTTGTTTCAAACAGATCTGTTTGGTTTCAGTCACTGTTTGCCTCCTTGAGCTGTGAAATGCAGTGTTCTGGTTTTGGATGGCGAGATCTTTTCGCTGTGGCTATGTAGTGGTTTATTTTTTGGATTTTAAGTGGTTTTATGGAGTATTGAGCGACTTTAGTGTAGATTTTTCGAACTAGGGTTTCTGTTCTCGTTGTATGATCAGTGTTGCGTTCTTATCACCTAAATTTTATTTGGCATTTTTTTGTTGTTTACGAAAGCGAACTCTGGAATTTTCTTTTGTTTATTTTTTTGTGTTTAATGCTTGATTATGAACTGAATGTCTATTTTGATTTTGTTTTTACTTTTTGAAATCTTAGGGTAGTTTTATCATTTCTATCGTGTATATGGTTGAAAGCTTGGGGCTGTTAGACTGTTGTTTTTGTTTTTCTTGAGAATGAGTTTTGTTTTGAAACTTGCTGCTAACGTTCGATTTACTTGTTAGTCCGGGGAAGCTTTTATTACGGAGCGGAATTAATTTTTAAGTGTTCACTCTTGCTAGTTTAATTATACAGCTATGCTTTAATGTTCTTGCTTTTTCATAATTGCTTTTTGTTTTTGGTCCAATTTGTAGGTGTTGCTTATTATGTTTTCTGCTGTTTGGCTTGAGATTTGCTATTATTTAACGGGATTGACTCATGTTAGAAGTGTTTTGCTTTTGTAGGTATCATCATGGTGAGGAAGAGAAGAACCGAAATTCCTCAAAGTGGGGGTGAGAGTTCTGAGTCGCAGGAAACTGATACTGGTCGGGGTGCCCAGCCCCCAGCAGAGAGGAGTGGTCCACCTCAACAGGGAGGAGGTGGAGGAGGATACCAAGGTGGAAGGGGTTGGGGTCCCCAGTCTCAGCAAGGAGGTCGTGGAGGTGGGTATGGTGGACGAGGCCGGGGAGGGATGCAACAACAGCAATATGGTGGAGCCCCTGAGTACCAGGGCCGGGGAAGAGGGCAACCTCAGCAAGGAGGTCGAGGATATGGTGGTGGTCGTCCTGGAGGTGGCCGCGGAGGGCCATCTTCAGGTGGATTTAGACCACCAGCACCCGAGCTGCACCAAGCTACCCCAGCTCCTTATCCAGCTGTGGTGACCACTCAGCCCACGCCATCTGAGGCAAGTTCTTCGATGCGACCACCAGAGCCATCGCTAGCAACTGTATCGCAGCAGCTGCAGCAACTATCTGTTGAGCAAGAAGGTTCTTCTAGCCAGGCGATTCAGCCGCTGCCAGCCTCAAGTAAATCAGTGAGGTTCCCTCTTCGACCAGGAAAAGGTAGCACTGGCATTAGGTGTATTGTAAAGGCCAATCACTTCTTTGCTGAGCTACCAGATAAGGATTTGCACCAATATGATGTGAGTGACTGTTTCTACATCCATCTTCCGTTGATAATTTGTGTTCCATCAATTATTGTTGCATGTGGTTAATTGGTTTTGTTGATGGGAATAGGTCACCATAACACCAGAGGTCACATCAAGGGGTGTTAATCGAGCTGTAATGGAACAACTGGTTAAACTGTACCGGGAATCTCATCTTGGAAAGCGTCTTCCTGCTTATGATGGACGGAAGAGTCTATATACTGCCGGAGCACTTCCTTTTCAGGCGAAAGATTTCAAGATCACCCTCATTGACGATGATGATGGATCAGGCGGGCCAAGGTTCCTTTATTTTCTGCTTTTTTATGGTTTCTTTTCATGTACTGTTTTTCATTCTTGGGGGGCTTTTTTGGTTCAATCTCTGGGATTTGCATTCTGGTTCTTGTCTGGGGAGAAACAGCACTTCAAAATGCCAAATTGTATGCACTTTTTCTGTTATCCAACTTAATATTCTCTCGTGGCATCATAATGGGGTGATTGCCTTTGCTTTGTTTCTTTGTTCCATGCATTTAAATTTCTTTCATCTTGCAGGAGAGAGAGAGAATTCAAAGTTACAATCAAATTGGCTGCTCGTGCTGACCTGCACCACTTGGGACTTTTTTTGCGGGGACAGCAAGCTGATGCGCCTCAGGAAGCCCTTCAAGTTCTTGATATAGTTCTGCGTGAATTGCCTACTGCTAGGTAGCCTGTAGCCAATGTATTCACTTGTGCACTGTCACTTCTGCATGCTAAAGTGTGGTTGCTGATAAACTGTAGGTATTGTCCTGTGGGTCGATCATTTTATTCCCCTGACCTAGGAAGGAGACAATCACTTGGTGAGGGCTTGGAGAGTTGGCGTGGTTTCTATCAAAGTATTCGTCCTACTCAGATGGGACTATCGCTGAACATTGGTATGTTCTATTGATTAAATTTGTTTTCACATAGGGTCTTGTTAAAGTCCATCTCTTGCACGTGTGATTATTTTTCTGTATTGACAAATATGTAGCGAATTTTCTTTGCAATTTAATGGCTTTTCTGTGCTGCAGATATGTCATCCACGGCCTTCATTGAGCCACTGCCAGTCATTGATTTTGTGACTCAATTATTAAATCGTGATGTTTCCTCTAGACCGTTGTCTGATTCTGATCGTGTAAAGGTTAGAATTTATTTGTTCTTTTGGTCTTATTTTTTTTATTACAACTCTGGCTCATCTGATCTAGTTGTGAGGTATATGCCATTTTATAAAACAGTTACTAGTCATTTGCTACAATTTCTATAACACATGTCGTCTTGGTTTTTGCACTCTTCAATTTTCTCAAATTGATTTATCTATTACAAGACATGAACACTTTCTTCTCTATTTAAAGATTAAAAAGGCACTAAGAGGCGTCAAAGTTGAAGTTACACACCGTGGAAATATGCGCAGAAAGTACCGTATTTCTGGCTTAACATCACAGGCAACACGGGAGCTGACGTGAGTTTCATACTCTATGATAAGTATATGTTGTTAGAATCTGGACGCGCTAAATTGGTCTTAGTGGGTGACATAATTTTTTCTGTTCTAGTTTCCCGGTTGATGAAAGAGGAACCCTGAAATCTGTCGTGGAGTACTTCTACGAAACCTATGGTTTTGTAATTCAACACCCTCAATGGCCTTGTCTACAAGTAGGAAATCAACAGAGACCTAATTATTTGCCTATGGAGGTAATACATGTCTCTTCATTTCCATTGTGTAGTCAGTTTATGGGTGTACCTGCTTATGAATTATCCCTTGAAAACAGGTCTGCAAGATTGTTGAGGGTCAGAGGTACTCCAAAAGATTGAACGAGAGACAGATAACTGCATTGTTGAAGGTGACCTGCCAGCGTCCTCAGGAAAGGGAGAAAGATATTATGCAGGTAAGATTATTATGCTGGTATAATGTAGTGAGTATGTTTGTACTCTGATCGCAACCTTGCTGGATACTTAAAGTCCTTCTGTTTAAATGGTTCTCTTGCTTTCTTGAACTTTTATGCATTGCTTTTTTTTTAAAAAATATTTTTTCATGCTCAACTATTTTTTAAAATTACCGGTTCCTTTTTGTTTTTTAATTGTCAATAACAAGTGTTAATATATTTATATTTTAGGATATGGATTGCCAATTGTGCTAATGTTGGCATAATTTCTTTTGACTTGAGGTGCTCTAGCTATGAGTTAGGAGCTTCCTTTAGCTAGTTATTTATGCCTAAAAGTTTAGTAGCAAATTGTGAAATATTATTCTCCTAACATGCTTGATTGCTTGAGCAGACGGTTTATCACAATGCATACCACAATGATCCATATGCAAAGGAGTTTGGTATCAAAATCAGTGATAAGCTTGCTTCAGTTGAAGCTCGCATTCTGCCTCCCCCATGGGTAAATAGTCTTTGTTTTCTTATGTGTTTTGTCACCTATTTAAACTTTACATCATGTTGTAAGTGTCCATTGGTTGCTTCCTTTTGTCTTTGCAGCTTAAGTATCATGACACAGGCAGAGAGAAGGATTGTCTTCCTCAAGTTGGGCAGTGGAATATGATGAATAAGGTATTGCTTGATATAATAGCCATATGCATTTCACATCAAACTGTGGTCTATCTGTAGTTTGTCTCTGCTTTTTTTCTTTCTCCTGCTGTTTGTTTAAGTGTGAAGTTGCCAGTTTATGTGTTTGTAACTCAGTGAGATCTAGAAAGTAGTCTGTCTGAATTGTGGTTAGTGAGTGGTAGGAAAAGAGGAAAGATGGGAGGGAGGCTAGAGATATGCCCATTATGCCCTGGGACCATCTCTAGTCAGCGAGGATGGTGGTTGGCTTTAGTAGAGATATGTCTATAATGAGTAATGTTAGATACACTATTTGAAGTTCTACATGTTGTGGATGTTTGGCTCACTTGGATCTTTGCTCACAAGATCACAAGCATCAATGCAACTTTCTTGTGCGCACAAGCACACTCTCTTTCATTATTGGCTGGTTATTGGTACTCTGGTTTGGGCTTGTATATCTAACCTTCATTGTGTGAAATATTTCCTTTCAAGTTAGAAGACTAAATTTGTTAATTGTCATCATGTGGCAGAAAATGGTCAATGGGGGAAGAGTGAATAATTGGATCTGCGTCAATTTTTCACGAAATGTGCAAGACAGTGTGGCTCGAGGATTTTGCTATGAACTTGCACAAATGTGTCAAATTTCTGGCATGGTATTTGACTTGGACATTTCCTTCGGGCATCTGCTTCCAATTTCTTTTTGGACTTCAATTTTGTTCATCTCTAAACATTGGATTGTGTGTTTTTACACAGGACTTTGCTCTTGAGCCATTGCTGGCTCCTGTCAGTGGTCGTCCTGAGCATGTAGAAAGGGTTTTGAAAAATCGATACCATGAAGCAATGACCAAGCTCCGGCCCCATAGCAAGGAACTTGACTTGCTTATTGTGATTCTCCCTGACAACAATGGTTCTCTTTATGGTAAGAGACTGGATTTCAGTCAGGTTGATGATGCTTGTATAGTCTTGTTTTTGTTTTAACAAATCAGAGGGTATTGGCGAGTTTTATTAATTTTTTTTTTATTTCATGCTAACAGTTTTGTATTCGAATTAAAATCTCTGTTGATGACTGCCAAATTTTTAGGGAAAATTCTGACAAGAAATCTCTGCTTTAATATGCATCTGAATATATTTGTGCATAATTTTTTATTTTCAGAAAATACGCTAAGAGTCTAAGAAAATTGTATGTGCAGTTTAAAAGATCTATATGTGCGTGTTATGTTTAGCTGTTATAAATCTTCCCTTACCATTGTATGTTTTTAAAAGTTTGTTTTCTTAGATACTTTATATAATTCATTTTGCAGTTCACAATTTGTTTTTCCTTTTGTTGCAGGTGATTTGAAGCGTATTTGTGAGACAGATCTTGGGCTTGTTTCCCAGTGCTGTTTGACAAAGCATGTGTTCAAAATGAGCAAGCAATATCTTGCTAATGTGGCTTTGAAGATAAATGTGAAGGTTGGAGGAAGGAATACAGTACTTGTGGATGCAATATCTAGACGTATCCCTCTAGTCAGCGACCGACCTACTATTATTTTTGGTGCTGATGTTACTCATCCTCATCCTGGGGAGGACTCAAGCCCATCTATTGCAGCCGTATGCAAATCTTCTATCTTCAGCTTCTGAATGCCTTCATCTTTTTTTTTTCACCTGCTTAGGTTTTTTGGTTGATTAATACAATTGGAGTGCAGGTTGTGGCTTCGCAAGATTGGCCAGAGGTTACCAAATATGCTGGCCTGGTTTGTGCTCAAGCCCACCGACAAGAGCTTATCCAAGATTTATATAAAACATGGCAGGATCCTGTACGAGGGACAGTGTCTGGTGGCATGATCAAGTATGATTTACCTCTCCTCTTGTACTTCCTCTCTTTCTCTTCATGCTTGTCTCTGGTGCATTAAAGTTAGGATTATTGTTAGCTGACCATTGAGTCAACAACTAATCTGTCTCTGTTCCAAGAATAGTTTGTGGTTAGATGGTTTGAATGTATTTTTCTATAATGCAGGGAGCTTCTCATATCCTTCCGTAGGGCAACCGGGCAGAAGCCACAGCGAATTATATTCTACAGGTATTATCCTGTTCTCCCTGTTTTATTTGTGTATTGCTGCCATGTCTAATGGTGTAATTATTTTCCAGAGATGGTGTCAGTGAAGGACAGTTTTATCAAGTTTTGTTGTACGAGCTTGATGCTATTCGTAAGGTAAAGCTGCTTTTCCTCGAAGCTCTCTAGGTTTTTTCTTTTCTATTTGGTCATTATCTTGTTGGATTTTGTAAGCCCTCTTAATTTCCCATTTCTCTGCTTGTCAACCTCAGGCATGTGCTTCTTTAGAGCCCAATTACCAGCCTCCTGTGACATTTGTTGTGGTTCAGAAGCGTCATCACACAAGGCTGTTTGCAAATGATCACCGTGACCGTAATGCTGTTGACAGGAGTGGGAATATATTGCCTGGTAATAAATCTGGCTTGGTGATAGAATTGTGTTCCAATTTGCTTTAGATTTGCGTGACATGTTTCGCTAAACACTTCATATGGTAGGTACTGTTGTGGACTCGAAGATCTGCCATCCTACTGAATTCGACTTCTATTTGTGTAGTCACGCTGGGATTCAGGTAAGACTCGCATTTCTGCGCAAGATTCACATTTCCTTGTGTAAATCTGATTGCTGTAGAGCACTTGATGCTTTTGATTTCTCACCAATGGCCACCAACAACAGGGCACAAGCCGTCCAGCTCATTACCATGTACTTTGGGATGAGAACAAGTTTACTGCTGATGGGCTGCAGTCCCTGACAAACAATCTTTGCTACACGTAAGTTTATGTCTTCTTTAATTTTACAGTATGATGTGTCTTGATAGTTTATTGATTTGTTTCCTTTCCTTGTCATTCTATTTTTATTTTTATTTTAGCTCTAATTTTGGTCTTGCAACTCTTTTTTTTCCCTTCCAGATATGCACGATGCACGCGATCTGTTTCCATTGGTAAGGACCCCCCCCTCCCGACACACACACACACACACACACACACACACACACACACACAGCGCCCCCATGATTCACGGCAATACAATCATGGATTGTACTAGACTAATGACTTCCACTCTTGCTTGCTTTATGATGTTGCAGTGCCACCTGCATAC
>Ga0307514_10004607_pt1 | contig 12637 bp, 14 predicted proteins | sample 16_EM_MG_FD_203088 | JGI IMG/M metagenome (GOLD analysis project Ga0307514, IMG submission 203088) | Populus trichocarpa ectomycorrhiza microbial communities from riparian zone in the Pacific Northwest, United States - 16_EM | ecosystem: Host-associated > Plants > Roots > Unclassified | place...
TGACGTACTCCTCCATATCCGATGGCCACGACCTTCAAGATCCACCCCATTGTCCACGGACACGAGATTCTCCGTCACGAAGAAACAAACTCACGCTTCGCTCTTTCATAATGGCAACGTTTTTGCGGACGGAATGATGAGTGTCGTGGAGAGGCGCTGGCCACGTGGCGAAAAAACCCCTATTGTTCGTCTCTTTCGGACCTTTTGAGAACAATGCCGGGCTTTCGTTTCGTTCCCTCGCCCTCCTCTGAAAGGCATCCCCAGATGTTTCGAGTTGACCGCAGGGAACACTACCATCTCTCTTTTTCTGATAGTCGGTTCTACGTTTTCCGCCAATGCTCAATTGAGCGACGGAGGATCAATCGATTTTTTTTCTTATTGTCTTTTGGTTCAATTCGTTCGGTCCCTCTGTCGCTGCTCGGAGCGCGCTTAGACCACGATTTCGCACCATTGTTGCTCCGATACCCATGATCACTACCAGTGGCTACATGGAGGGACGAACGCTGGTGCCCTTCTTTGATGGACCGATGTGGCCGACAATGTCCGCCAAGCGGGCACAAACGTCAATGTGTCAACCGTGATCATGAATGGCCATTGACAGCGGTATCGAGCCGAGGATGGGTCCTTATCGATTCATCCGGGGGAATATAAACCCTGTCACTGCCGCCTTTGGAGGGGTTTTCGTTGGATTCCGTCCCTCCTCCTATCCCTCACCCTCACACTCTTTAATTTCCCTCTTCCTTGCGTCAGGAACGCTCCATCCGCCTCAGACCTCCTCGGCTACGACAACAACTCTATTCACGCCCGCATACCCTCCCACACTACCACCACACCCTACCAACACCCACTCCATCCTATCAACCCTCGATCACCATGTCGATCCGCAGAAGCAACGTCCGGGTGTCTTTTTTACTCAATGATTCTGAGAGTTCTCTCGAACTGTGCGTGTTCAGCGTCATCTCTTCTTGATCAAGGGCATTAATTAACTCGATACATGTCAGGCCCCAATCGCGATCCCCTTCCCCCTTCCGCGAGCCAACGAAGTACATCGAGAGGCGGATCATCCGCGCCTGGAAGACGTTCACTCGGACTACCAGGAGGGCGCCCAGGAACTCTGTCCTCCCTGAGGGTTTTGTCTTGATGACCCAGAAGAGGAAGAGTATCATGATGGGCTCCCGGGCAAAGGCCACTCCTCGTGTCTAAAGCGTCAGGCGCCGGCTTTTCGGTCAGCGTCTCTTGATCCAGTAGGATCCCAAATGTATATCCCGCCTTACCTCGTCACGCTCACATACCACCACGACCAACCTCACATGTCCATACTCTGACACCTCTGTCCTGGGCACTTGTTTCCTTTTCACACGATTGTAATGTCCGATTGTAGCTCTTAGGTTCCCCCTCTTTGCTATCCCCTTTTTTCTGAGACGGCTGAGACCAGGTGTTCTCCGTTGCGTCTTCATCGCTGTGTATAGTTTGGGTTAACGTTACACATATCTCCTCGTCCATCTGGTCGATCTAATAGATTCTTGTATCTTAGTGAGTATAACCGGAACACGGGAGGCGACTGTATTTCGATCCTGCAACGTCACATCTGCTACTGAGTATGTATTGTCTAGACGTGCTCAACCTCGTGACGGGAACAGTTTCCTCCTGGGAACAGGGAAGTGAAATACGGGCAACACCACATCAGGGGACCCCACCACCTCTCCCCGTTTTGTGCGGGGGAAATACTCTACGGGGACCGTGATCGTTGGCTGAATTCCCTTGGGGGTGACCACTACGTAATACTTCCGCACATTCGAGGGAAGTTGCAATCCGTCAACTTCATGCAAGCCGCCCACCTCCACATCGTGTCTGCTCCAACTTGATATAATTTTGGACATAAGGAGGATGGGTGATGCTTCTCCGGGAGGGTAGATCAGGAGCAGTGAATCGACAGTGGGAAAGTTGCAGGAATCAAAGCAGTAGTAATGGTTTGCCTGAAGTATGGTCTCAAAGGGGGATTTGCGCAATTTCTTCAGCTCGAATTCGACTTGACCTTTCCGTTCCTTGGTGGCAGTGTAGTTGCTGTAGATGAGGTTCACCTTCCCGACGTCAGCACAACGAATGGGAAACAGTTGGAGTCTTCTTTTCCCCAAGAGTAGCTCGTGCATCCTGAGTTCAAAGATCCATCCAGCAGCGGCGGATGCAGACGTGACAGTGCTTCCTTGGAATAGATCGTAGAAGTACTCCATGTCATCGAGTCGCGATCGGAAGTGTTTATCCCAAAGAAGTTCGAATACGCGCCGAGATGCGGGAGCTACAGTGTATTCGGAACGATCGTCTGGCAAGGGATATATTGTGAGGATGAACTGGGAAGTTGGATGTGATCCTGGTTTTTTGAAGATTCGCGGTAAAACGCCAGGGTCCAAGCCATTGATTTCTTCCGAGAGTAAACGCATGTAAGAGTCGGGACACGTGGAATATCGAGTCAAGTCCCCGGGAGATACACCAAATTCATGGTACAAATGCCAGAGCTGACGCTCTGTGGCATCGGGATCGAGGAGCGGGTGACTGCAGAAAATGTCAGTGGCGTATACCCCACAGAAACTGTATCTACATACGCTTGGATTACTTCCGAAAAGGACCATGGGTTCATGTAGAATACCTCAGGGGCGAGTTTTTTGTGCCACTCGTGGTATTCGGAACGAGGAGAGCAGGCTTGAACGATGAAGCAGGGTGAGTTGTGTCGGAAGATGCCAACAGGTTGTGGGATCAACGTATTCGCGTCGAAGAGGACCCAAATTCTTTTAGAACCTTCGGTGGCTAGTACGTCATAGAGTCGTGGTTGAGTCAGAGCCGTCAGCTTGAGGACTCCGCCTTGGTGGAAGAGGATCGGATAGTCATCGTCAGCGTGCAAGATCGTGGGAAGCTCGAGCGCAAGGCGGCGTATTAGAAGCCACAACAAAAAAACGGACTTTCCTAATCGAAAGTTATCATCTGCGATTAACAGAGAGAAAGAGACCATACCAATGCCGGGTGTTCCGTTAACAAGAAACAATTGGCGGTTTTTGCGGGTCGACGTCTTCACAGCTGTTTGCTCGGCCACATAGTACTCGGATCGTACCAAGAACGATTTACTGGTAAGGGTCCAGACCCCGGGCGGGAGGTTGGGGAGCTTCACAACTTTCGAAACAGAGGGAGGTTTCTCGGGAAGGATGTCTTCTTTACCGCGGTCCTTTCCCCTCCGAACCAACCCCGACGATACCAGGGAATCCAGGTCTTTTCCCCAAAAGTCTTTTCTGAATTTATCCCATGACTCGCAGGTAGGTGTGTCGGACTCGATCGCCGTAGGGTGAAGCCGTGTGATGGTCCTATTCTGGATGTCGATATGTCGGGCGAGATCTTTGAGCGACATTGTGGGTGAGGTCAAGGAGTTGTTGGTCTGTGACGGTGACACGTCGTTCCCGGGCTCTCCGGCTGGTGTGGAACTCTGACCACCTTACACTCCAAACGGTTTAGCTTTAAATTGAGGAGGCCTTAGTCAGATATCGCCCTTGTGCATCGTCATACTTATCTCCGAATTACTCATCCAACTCAACCCCCAGGCTCTGTAAGCAGGAACAAATGCCACTATAAAAGTCATGGTGAACGTTGGGAAAAAGGGGCAACCCACAAAAGCATCACGTCCATCATCTCTTGATTTACCCTCTGACTTACACTCCAAGTAAAACATGCCGAGCATTCTCTTCATCGGTGCTACTGGTATGCAGGTCGTCTCACCATTTGCGGTGTTTTTCTAGATGGTGGCAAATGCTTATCGCTCACGCGCGCTACGATCGACCAGGTTACATAGGAGGCACTGTCCTCACCCATCTCATCCAACATCCCAAGAGGTCCGAGTACGATATCACTGTCCAACTTCGCTCTGCAGAAAAGGCCGAAGCCTTCCAAAAATTGGGATTCAAGACAGTTCTTGGATCCCTCGACGACGTTGCGGGTTTGGAGAAGCTCGCTTCTGAATTCGATATCGTGTTCCAGACCGTAAGTTCCTTGCGGATTGTCCAGAGCCTCCGGGACGTACCGACGACTGACCGGACACATTTGGAATCTGCAGGCCGATGCTGATCACCTCGAAGGAACCGAGGCGATTCTTAGGGGTTTCAAGGCTAGGTTTCAGAAGACCGGTGTTGCCCCAATCCTTATCCATACCGTGAGTCCTACTTCCACAGGCGAGGCTTTGTGATGGGACTCAGCCTGTCGCATCACATTTTTAGTCTGGCACTGGTGTCCTGACGGACGACGCTGAGGGAAAATATGAGGGCACAGACATCTACTCCGACCTCGACGTTCCGAAGATCGAAAGTTTGCCCGACACCCAGTCCCACAGGTTGATTGATCTTGCCATCATTGCTGCTGGTGAAGAAGGTATAAAGTAGTGGTAATTTGATCCTGCCACACGGTTTAACCGTTATCTCGCCCAGGGTATGCAAGGACGTGGATCGTTTTTCCGTCCACAATTTGGGGTCTTGCCGACACCATCTTTGTCAAGGAGGGTCTCCAGAAGCCTGACTCCCAACAGATTCCTAACAGGATCAAGTTGGCTGTCAAGTTGGGCAGAGCCGTCTACGTCGGTGAAGGCAAGAATGTCTGGCCACATGTGCATGTCAATGAAGGTACGGAAGTGCAGTTTGTGTAACTCGACGCCGATTGACATCGACTTGAAATACGTCAAGTCGGAAGGTTCTTCTGCATCCTCTTCGACGCGATCGTTTCTGGAAAACAGCCAGCCTCTGGCCGCAACGGATACTATTTCCTCGAGAGCGGAGAGTACAAGCAACTCACTGTGGTCGAAGCGATCGCTAAGGCTCTTTACGCGCGTGGGAAGATAGCGTCTCCAGAGGTTACTCAACTGAGCGAGGCGGATTTGGACCCGGAGTCGTACAAGCTCGTCCTTTCGGACATGGGGACGAACTCTCGTGCCAGGGGTGAACGCAGTCGGCAATTGGGCTGGAATCCTCCGCAGACAACCGAAGATTTTTACGCGAGCATTCAAACTGATGTTGATTACTGGTTGAAGATGCATTGAAGGGATGGAGTCCATTAAAATTCGCTTGTACGCAGGTTACATGTAATAATTACTGCCCTCGCTGTGGAGAGTGTTCGCGGTTGGTGCGGTCGGTACCGGTGAAACGATGATTGGAGTGATGGCATTCTGATCGTGAGATCCGGTTGCCGCACCCGGGTCGTCAAGCTGAATCCATCTGAACTCTCGTCTCTCTTCTTGAAGTTCTCCTGGTCCTCAAACTGAAAACCTGCGCCGCAAAGGCCTTCGGAAGTGGTCTCTGTACTCTCCACAGTGCTGCCTTTGCATGCATAGTCGACCCGTCTAGCTTTCGTGCGTACAATTTGATCCCGCTACTCCGCCACCTCCCAAGCTCAAGCACCTCATGTGACATTTACTGCAGGTTCCCTCCCGGTCCTTTCTAACTTTACTGAAAAAGTTCTTTTGCAAAGCGTTGTACGCCCCCCGTCGCAACCCAACTCAACACCCCGTTCTTCTTTCGAAACCTTTTTATAAACCCCACCCTCGTCGCTCTTTGTAAATCTTCGAATCTCGCCACACCTCATCGCCATGCACCCGCGATATGCTAAACGTCAAACCTCCGACCTAACGGCCGTACCATCGGCCAGTGGTATCAGTGGTTCCAGGACTGCGGGCAACCCGACTGCCACTCGACTCATCGTTGGTACGGATACCGGCCTTGGCTCGAAGGCCACTGACGGACCTGAATTTGCACCTGGGTTTGTCTCCTTATTCACTGCTGCCAGTCTCACCGTTCTCACAGCCACCTTTTATTTTACAGAACCAGTCTTGTCGTGACTTCGACTAGGACTACCTCCTTCACTCCCTCTCAAACCCCGAGCGAGAGCCAGTCAAGTTCGACCAAATCCGCAATCTCCTTGTCTGCTGTTATTGGCATCTGCATCGGTGCCTTCGTTGGCGCTGTCTTCCTCATTTGCCTCGGTATTTGGTTCTACCGCCGTTCCTCCCGTCCTCCGCCTCGGGCACGTCAGCAACAGCCCATCGCTCGATCACATGGCGTCAACCCCTCTTCCAATTGGATGAAGTTTGATGATGACAAATGGGAAGGCCGGAACGAAATGGCTGAGAGGGCGGGACCTGGAGGCGTCGTCCCTCCTCGAACTCGCTCTACCAAGAGGTCGCTGATCAGTGAAGATCCCTTTGGGAGCCAACACGACGTCGCTGCCCAGTCAATGCCGTTCTCACAGTACAACGTCAGCTTCACAAAACAGATGGCGCTTGAGCCCCCTCGTCCAGTTGGGGCCGACGACCAGCCAAAACCATCCCTTGATGGTTCCACCACTGGCACGTATCTGTCCCTTGGAACGGTTCATATTGAATCAGGGAAGATGTCGCCAACGTTCAATATGGCAAAGGCGACACCTCCTGCGACCGCATCGAAACTCCATCAATGGGAGAGTGCCGAGGTCGTCGATCCTGACGCCGATGCCCAAGAAGTCGAAGTCCACCCCGACCTCTTCTCGGAAAAATCTACCCCTACCACCTACAGCCCGACGGATACGGTTGGCGACAGGAAGAGCCTTCATAACCCCTTCTTCAATGCCCATCCCAGTGCCCTTTCTCGACGCCCGAGCGCCACTGGGAAATCATCGGCCATGTCTATATCCTCCGACCCCTTCAACGGAGACGAGGAGGAGATTATGACGATGCCGAAGCCAAAATTCATCTCTCACACCACGCACGACTCCTCGTCTTCGGGCGGAAGCCTTGGAAACGGGAAGTCGATGCAGGGTTTGATTGCTGCTTTGGGATTGCCGCAAGCGGTCATCGAGGAGAGGTTGAGAATTGCAAGCATGCATCCGAGTGAGATTTCGAGATATTCGACGACTTCAGACAGCTATGCTATGCCGATGCCTGAGACCGCAGAAGGATACGTCGCGCAGTGATTCTCTTTGCCGATCTCTCACTCTCCTCCTTCGCTCTTCCTATCTCCCTGCCATCTCACCACCCCTCTGCTCGGGCCATTGTAATCTAGTTCCCTCATACCGTATTCTCCCTTTCCATCCCTTTTTTTACCTTCATTCCCCACATCCTCCCTCTCCCCCTCTGCGTCCCGTCTCCCCGTTACGCACCAGCGGCCATCCGGTTTCACATCTTACCATCATTTATAGAAGCTGACCTCTCTTGACTCTTTCGACTTGATTCTTTGGACTCCTTGCTGTGTCTTGGTGTCCCTCAAGTTTTTCTTGTCACTCTGCTACCCTTACAACTTTTCTTGGTCCCCCCCCCCCGTTGGTCGAGTTTTGACCCAACCGCCCCTCCACACTACCTGGTTCCACGGCACATAGTTCCGCAGCTTCATTTTCGATCTCCCCCGCATACCCCCCTCCTCACTTGTATTGCCCGCGCACAACGCAAGTTTTACTCGTACCCGTTGCTTTATTGCTTTATTATCTCGCATTTCCAGAATCACGATGCTACTACTGTGTCCTCTTGTCCGTCTATGCGTTCCCATTCATCGTTGCATTCTTCACATAGAGCTACTTAGACGCGATACTTTGTGCATTTTGCGTTGTTTTTTTTTACTCCCTTTCCGTGCGCTTGGGCCGTGCTAGTTCCCTTCATCATCCTATCGTGGATCGTGCAGGAGGTGCGGTGATCTTGTTTCTTTAGTTCAGGTCCGTTCATCTACTACATTATATATATCGATATCTATTAGCTATATCTGTATGGCGACGTATGGGCGTGAACGTTCTAACATTTGCTTCCCTTGAGGTACATTGCGTCCCCCCCTTTTTCATTTCCGCGCTCCTTCGCTGATGCTACATTGTGTCCTGCACACACCGTTGATAGTATAGACAGCAATGTCTGAATACCCCCACACGATGGCATACGTAGGGAGGATCATGTAGGAGTGGCTTTCGGGTGCCGATCACCATGTATCGTATTGTTGAGTTCCAGGGCAATTGCCGGGGTCCCTGAACTTGAAGCTTCCTCTATCAAATACAAACTGTCCGTCAGGGTGGGGAAGCATCACCAAGGGATGTCAACGTGACCGTACTTCGCTCCATCTGCGACCCGACAGAGTGGTTGGGGTCTTGGCAGATCCCTTCTATCTCCACGGATACTTTGTGCACGTCGCATGGACGTTACGGACCGCGGGTTGGTGGTGAGGCCGACCCCTCCCTTCATTCCTTTGGACCTCTACCAAGTCCTTCACCGACTTGTTTCCCACCCCCATGATTCTCTCAAAGGTCGTACCCCTCGTTTTCTTCCTGGTTTCGAGGGCATGGGCTCAGTCCGATGCGGCCGAGTGTAACGCTGGCAATTATTGGGTGTGTCACTTGCCTGAGTTGTGACCCGCGCGCTCAATGTCCAAACCGTTTTTGCGGGGGTTTCTCCTTGTAGAATCTCAATTCCCTAAACCAGGATCCGTGCGAGGTTGGTGCTCTCTTGGACGCTTCCTGTCGCGGTGTTGGTGAGTCGAGCGCGTTATATGCGTATCTTTCGTGGTTTCTGACGGTTATGGGGTTTGCCAGCGGTGTACACCTACCCACCGGTCAACAGTGGCAAACAATACTCTCCCCCGAAGAAGGATAACTCCAATGACCTGAAATGCGACTGTAACACCGTGATGTACACGTACGAGCGTTCAGACCCTTTCGAAGAGGACTCCGTGCTGATTTGCTCCCTTTTGCCCTTCAAGCCTCTACATGGCGTGTGCCTCGTGTCAGGGGGGCAAGACTTACCCGTGAGATCTTTGATAGTCACATCCTCGCGGTACTTGTTAACGCCTTTGTGATAGATGGCCAATGTGGATGGCGGATTGCGAGGTTGTCCGTGTCGCACAGTGGGTCGCTTCCCTCCGCCACCAGTTCCGACAATCTCTGACCCAAGTTTTCAGGTACCCGGGCAATATCCCGCTAGGTACTACCGTTCCACGATGGGCTTTCTTCAACGTCACGGTAAGGATTTTTTTTACCATATGACGACGCGCTCGTACTAACACTAGGCACGAAGGCAACACCCAATCAAACGTATAACGAAACCATCCTGACCCGTCTCGGACGTAAGTTTGATCTTTTTTTAATAAGGTTCTTACACCTGCTCACCGCTTTTGATTCAGGGGATCCCGAAGCGCTGCCAACGCGGACCGACACCACGAGCACGGACAGCAGTTCCAGCCTCCCAGGGACAACCGCTCCAAGTCCAAGTACCACCATGGGCTCGACTCACAAACCGAGCTCCACGAACGTTGGGGCTATCGTCGGTGGTACGTCCTAGGACTATGGTTTCGTATGAAAACTAGATTTGACTCTGGCATACTCAACAGGCCTTGTCGGTTCCATCGTTCCGCTCACGATTCTTGCTATTGTGTTGTTCTTCTTCCACGCGCGAAACCGCCGCAAGCAGCGAGTAGAACAACAGGCGGAGAATCCTGAAAAGATGGATGAATCCATGGAATCGATATCAACCGTTGATGTATACACCTCCTAACGCCTTCATTCCTTCCAAGCCATACGTGAGGCTTTCGTGCGGCGCAAAACCCGGATACGGATTTTGACTTTGTTTTTTTATATACAGAACCCCTCCGATCCGTCGACATTCCCCCCTTGGGGTCTCCCGAGCTCGATGAAATACACTCCCGACTACGATTCCAGTGACCCATATTCTGGTATTCCAGGCTCCACCCTTTCCTTCTCATCGCTGAGCCGATAACATATTGTCCGGATACCCATCAGTTATAACTGTGTAATGATGCGTATAACCTCCGCTTCCCCCTGATATGTAGTTTTTCATCCCCACACTCCATCGATGCCTTCGAATGTGTGGTATCATCACCCGCAACGTTCGGTTGTTGTAGCGTACAGACATCAGTGTCTAAGTACCCACACGATTTAGACCATGTATGTAGTGTGGAAGTGGATTCTTTAGGTGATAGTTGTAGATACTGTCTGCCTCGTCGACCAACTCAGCGCGTTCTGTGATCCTCCTAATTTACTATTAGTTACTGAGCATGTTCAGGTTTTAGGATTGACGAAATCCATCAGTTCCCAAACTGATATCCGACCGTCTTTCCCGCCTGCCACGAGCCACCGTTTCCTTGCTTCGATCTCCGAGTTGCTAAATTCCTCATCTTCGTCGTCGTCACCCACGCCTTCTTCGACCGAGGCCCGTGTCGCGCTCGGGTGAAACCCAAAGTCGTTTTCCTCTGACCTTTGGGTTTGAGAAGGGTGAGGCAGGGATGATATGTTATGCGCGAAAGTTAGGGCTTGAACTCCGTTTTTGTGGTAATCGAGGGTTCCAAGTGGTTTGAATTTCTTGATAGAATAGAGTCGTATCCTGTTCAGGACACACACAGCCGAAATAGGGATATAAGTTCCGTGGTTGAAACGAACGCATCGATGACGACAGACGATTGTGGCGATGGTATCAAAGGAAGAGAAGGAAGAACGTACTTGCCGTCCCACCCACCGAGGGCGCAGACCTTGTCAGAGTCATGGATGGCGATGGCTGCGTTTCCAGGGTGTTTTGTTCGAGCAATTGTACAGGAGGCTGTGGTGTCAGCTGGAGCGTTCTGTTCATTTCGGTTAATTTCGGTTATTGAACGGACATGAGGGTGTGTCCGAACACTTGCCTTTAGATCGTAACGCCCGACGAGATGATCTGCAGACACGCTGAGAGCTAGAGTCGAATTCCGTGAAACCCCCATCGCCATCACTGCACGCGGGGTTCAAGAATTCAGTCATCGTGTCTGCAGCGGTGTGGAGGTTACGAATAGGAAGAGACACGAACCGGATTCAGCGTGAAACCGTACGTTCCATAATCGTTCCCATCCAATACCTTCGATTGAATGCGCTGTTCCATGTGGAGATCTAAAGGCCCAACACTGAACATTGCCCGCTTCGAATGCCATCAGCATCCTTAGTTCAGTTGCAGTGGAGATGGAAGGGTGAGGTGTCCGGTGGAGATGCAGTGACATGATAATTCCTATGGATGCATAGGTCAGGACAGACGCAGATTATGTTTAAGCGAGCATACCTGTTTCCGTCTCCTTAGGGAGACTAGAGTCTGTCGGTTTGTTCGTTTCTGTAGCACTTGCTGTGCTAATTTCTTCGTCGGCTTCTGCTAACCCTGGTTTGGCTTTACCTACGGCCGCGTGGAGACGTTGACAAGATGGGAGGGTCCAGACATCTGCCTTTCAGTCGTCAGTGTCACCCTCTCCAGTCATCAGGCAGAGTTCAAACATGGATGACTTACCCAGCATGACTCTACAAGATTCGGGACAGCGACGAGGAGTTCCTCGTCTCGACCGGTGTTGTAGTTATAGTTGACCCCCAGCATGGAAAACGGACAGAAGTTCAAAGCGTTGACGTCCAAAGAGTACATAAGCTCTGGGACCGGAATTCCTTGTGGTGAAGCGGCGGAACCTCCCAGCGCCTCTACGTTCAAGGAGGTGTCTTTGATTTTCTTCCAAACGTGCAGTTTATTATCTCTACCGTGACTGTTCGAGGAGGAAGATCTTTAGTCCGCGTGTATATGATCCATGGGATCGCTTACGAAATAATATACCGGTCTACACCTTCCCATTCTTTCACGCCAAGGATCGCGTTCGTATGAGCTTTCCACGAGACTAGTGCTCGTAACGTCCGCGTCGCGGTCAAGACGACCAGACCGGTTATATCCCCCGAATAAAGTCTTTCATTATCGTCTGAGAGGTACAAAGAAGTGATCTGATCCCTGTGGGTCCTGAGGATGTGTTTTGGTGAGGGTGGGGGAGGGGCTGGCATGTTTCGTCCCGAAAGAACTACGGTGAAGATCCCGGACAAGTTGATCGGTGGAGACGCGAGTCTTCGTTGGGCTGATTCGGTCGTATTGGATGATGTGAAAGTTCCGGGCGCGGGACTCGTAGAGAGTACCAGGTTTTTTCAGTTTTTTTCCATACACTTCCGTCCTGCACAGATCGCAAACAATGTCTTCAATTCCGACGCCGAATGATGATCTCAGATAGCCAAAGAAGGCCGAAGACCGGGGTACGAATTTACAATATTCGATAGTATACCAGAAGGTGGGACGGCGAGCAGTCGACACCCATGGGCGGACTCAATTCTTGTAACGAGCGAGAAGACCGGCGGGTCTCCTTATACACTGGTGCATGGCGTTTGGCTGTGCGAGTGATAGAGTCCGGTTTGGATCATGCCAAACCCTCCGTTCCTCCCCTTTGCTTCAGACTTGGATTTTTTCGAGGATGAGCACCTCGTAAGGCTGGTAATCCCAGACACGGCCTCTGAATGAATTCAGGCTCTGGTCTACGCAAGTTTGATCATAGCAGCGGAGGTGAACTGTCATCAGCATGTCCGGCGCCTCGGCATAACTCATCAGGAAAATGTTCAGTAGATTTTATGCAATTCCAGGACGGCCAGTTTATGTATGCGCTTCCATGGGACAACTTTGTGATTTCGCGCGCTTCCATCAAGCCAACATCACATCCACGCACTTCCACGAAAATGCGGAGAGCTTCCACGCGCTTCAATGAAAACACTAGAATCCTGGAAGTGCTTGGATAATATACACTTGTTTGTAGAACCGCCCCGATGCGCCTCGATAAATCGT
>Ga0307514_10004609_pt1 | contig 12636 bp, 15 predicted proteins | sample 16_EM_MG_FD_203088 | JGI IMG/M metagenome (GOLD analysis project Ga0307514, IMG submission 203088) | Populus trichocarpa ectomycorrhiza microbial communities from riparian zone in the Pacific Northwest, United States - 16_EM | ecosystem: Host-associated > Plants > Roots > Unclassified | place...
ATTGTCAACCATGATATATCGATTTTCTTCCAACAAAACCTTGCCCGTGTGAAAGCAACAAATAAGCAGTTGAAGACGCCATGGCCGGATGAGCAGACAATTGAATTATTGGTAAAAAACGCTGCTGGGTTGTTTATTTATGCGGCGACAACATATCGATTTATCAAAGACGATGCCTATGATCCTGAAGACCGGCTGTCCATCATTCTTGGGGAAAATACGCATTTCCAGTCACCAACCAAGGATCTTGATGTGATGTATACAAATTTACTTCAACACTCAGTTATCGGTAAACGAGATCTGGCGGATTGTGAGGAACTAGTGGCACGATTCAAGGAAATAGTTGGGTCTATTGTCATAATGTTCGATGTCATGCCTCCTAGAAATCTAGCAGAGTTACATCAAGTAAAATTTCCAAAATTGTCAAAAACCCTTGCACCCTTGCATTCTGTTTTGAATGTTCCCGAAAACGAAATGGAGCCAGTTCGATTATTTCACCCATCCTTTCGAGACTTCCTACTGGATTCCCGGAGGTGTATTGACTCTCGATTTCAGATAGACGCAAACCAGGGCCATATCCAACTATTCCGAAAATGTATGGGGCTTATATCCAAGCTTCACAAAAACATATGCAAGCTTCCAGAACTAGGGATTTTGGTAACTGATATATCTGAGGATGTTATACAGCAACACATTCCACCTCACATCCGGTATGGGTGTCGGTACTGGCTAGACCACTTTCAACATGGCAATCCGGGAGAAGAAGATATCCGCACAATTCGGCGTTTCTTGCAACAGCACTTTCTTCATTGGTTGGAAGCATTAAGCTTAATTGGAGAGGTATCGAATGGGATCCTCATGGTAATCGCTTTGGAGGATATGCTGACTGTAAGTCACAATCCCCTCAATTCATGGAGTATTACTGACTCGAAAAGGAAAAATTCGGAGCCTATGATCCGGCATTGTTAAAACTCATATATGATGCCAAACGATTTGTATTGTACAGCAGGTCGATTCTTGAAATGGCACCCCTTCAAGTCTACTATTCGGGACTGCTTTTTGCTCCAGAAACAAGTCTAATGCGAGCAGGATACTTTGAAAAGATTCCCTGGATTTCCCTGCAACCCAGAGTGGAAGATGTATGGAGCTCATTGATACAGACATTAGAAGGTCATGCCGGTGAGGTCTATTCGGCTGTGTTTTCACCTGATGGAAAGCTTGTTGCCTCTGCATCTGGTGACAAAACAGTCAGATTATGGGATACATCAACCGGAAAGCAATGTGGAGTTCTGGAAGGTCATACCGACTATGTCAACTCAGCTGTGTTTTCCCCTGATGGAAAACTTGTTGTCTCTGCATCTGGCGACAAAACAGTCAGATTGTGGGATACATCAACAAGAAAGCAATGTGGAGTTTTGGAAGGTCATACTAAAGCGGTTTCCTCGACTGTGTTTTCACATGATGGAAAGCTTGTTGCCTCTGCATCTGGCGACAAAACAGTCAGATTATGGGGTATATCAACAGGAAAGCAGCGTGGAGTTTTGGAAGGTCATACTGATTGGGTCAAGTCGGTTGTGTTTTCACCTGATGGGAAGCTTGTTGCCTCTGCATCTGAAGACAAAACAGTCAGATTATGGGATACATCAACAGGAAAGGAATGTGGAGTTTTGGAAGTTCATACTGAAAGAGATGAGTGGGCTGTGTTTTCACCTGATGGAAAGCTTCTTGCCTCTGCATCTGCAGGAGTTTACCCGGTTGCGTTTTCACCTGATGGAAAGCTTGTTGCCTCTGCATCTTGCGACGAAACAGTCAGATTATGGGATACATCAACAGGAAAGCAGTGTGGAGTTTTGGAAGGTCACACTGGTTGGGTCACGTCGGCTGTGTTTTCACCTGATGGAAAGCTTGTTGTCTCTGCATCTGACGACAAAACAGTCAGATTATGGGATACATCAACAGGAAAGCAATGTGGAGCTTTGGAAGGCCATACCAGCAATGTCAACTCAGCGGCGTTTTCACCTGATGGAAAGCTTGTTGTCTCTGCATCTTCCGACACAACAGTCAGATTGTGGGATACATCAACAGGAACGCAGTGTGGAGTTTTGGAAGACCATACTGCAAGGGTTTACTCGGTTGTGTTTTCACCTGACGGAAAGCTTGTTGCCTCTGCATCTGACGACGAAACAGTCAGATTATGGGATACATCAACAGGAAAGCAATGTGGAGTTTTGGAAGGTCATACAGATTGGGTCAGGTCGGCTGTGTTTTCACCTGATGGACAGCTTGTTGTCTCTGCATCTGACGATGGAACAGTCAGATTATGGGATACATCAACAGGAACGCAATGCGGAGTTTTGGAAGGTCATACCCACGGTGTCGAGTCAGCTGTGATTTCACCTGATGGAAAGCTTGTTGCCTCTGCATCTGGCGACAAAATAGTCACATTATGGGATACCTCAACAGGAAAGCTTGTTGTCTCTGCATCTGGAGACAAAACAGTCAGATTATGGGATACATCTACCGGAAAGCAATGTGGAGTTTTAGAAGGTCATACTGATTGGGTCAAGTCGGTTGTGTTTTCACCTGATGGGAAGCTTGTTGCCTCTGCATCTGAAGACAAAACAGTCAGATTATGGGATACATCAATAGGAAAGCAATGTGGAGTTTTGGAAGGTCATACTGCAAGTGTTTACTCGGTGGTGTTTTCACTTGATGGAAAGCTTGTTGGCTCTGCATCTCATGATGGAACATTCAGATTATGGGACACTAGTACAAAAACAACCATAGAAATCATCGGATCTGCTTGTTACGGACTTTCCACTATCAAATTTCATAAGGACGGAATGCATCCATATACAAATAAGAGTGTATTACTCAAATCACGTCTTCACAGCCGCGACGGGAATCAGGAACCGGCACAAACAACTCCCTTTGTTTATATCGCTGATCAATGGGTCATGTACAACATGAAGAAACTCCTTTGGCTTCCCGCTGACTACCGACCACACTACCTTGACGTATATGACACTGGCAAACAACTTGCCATTGTGACTGGCTCCAGCAGAAATTTTTTTATATCTATTGATTCTACCACTCTCCCTCCTGCTTATCTCTTGCCCTCATCTGATTGATCTGGTGCTGTCATTGCAGGTAAGTACTTCCTTACCTTTATCCAGCATTTAAAGCTTTGATAAACTAATTCGATTTTAGACACAAGTCAATAAATGGAACCGCGGGCGTTATGGAAGTACGGGTATTGGGCGTTGGTGTGTTTTCATCTCATAGTTATATATGAGCAACGCAGAAATTACGTGGGCACTTATTATACCGGAGGTGGTACGGAAAGCCGGGGGGGGGGCAATGAACGAAGCATCATGCCACGAATTTCTTAGTTATTTAGCAATGGTTAGCATATTTCTCCTAAACCCATATATCACCCGAATGTTAGGTCTTGTTGGTTAAGCTCTTGTTGGTTAAGTTCTTGTTGGTTACGTTCTTGTTGGTTAAGTTCTTGTTGGTTAAGTTTTTGTTGGCTGAGTTCTTGGTTAAGTTCTTGTTGAATTCTTGGACGTTACATCTGGTCCAGTATGTTACCCTGAACTTCCGGATAACTGGTTATTGCAATATGCCAACTACACATGCTGTCGTACTCAATGACTTACTGTGCATTCATATTCACCGCATTACGCATGTTTCTCCTACAGTCAGCGTTCATTCCCTATTTCATATGGATCCACATTTTCGCTATTACCCTGCACTCTGATGTAAACATCCATCCCTCTTTTGCAGTTACGCAAGCCTTCAACCCACCTGTGGCATGCAAGGGAGAGAATGGGGGATTTCACCGCATCCCCCATTCTTACTTTATCTACGCACCGGGGGATTCCCACACACCGTGGCAACCTCATAGTGCCCCTGAAGACATGCCACCGCCGTCTTAGTGTAACCCCTCTGAAGACGCCCTTTCTCCTGTCTTAGCCCAACTTCCTTGAAGATATATCTTATACTCAGCCTGCCTTATACCTGTGTCGCAGCACTCAGCCTTCATTCTGAATACGTACATATGTACATACATATGCATACACACGATTAAATACGCATATTTATTCTATATTCTTCCAATTCTGTTATGCACCATATGCGACATTATGCCTACCTGGTTATTCACATACACGCTTATACTTACCCTCATACCGCCTTATAGCCTAAGGCTCCCTTCGGGTTTGAAAGGCATATATGGTGCCGGCAACTCGGAACCTACTCTCCCCCCTACCAAAATCTATTAGCTCTACCAAAGCGAATCCGATTTCAGGTTTGAAAGCATATATCGCTTCCTCTAATTCTCCTCAATATCTCTACCTATGTTCGTAAATTCCTTTTTCAATGTTCACCTAGAGAGTAGATAGCTGGCTTTTTTTTCAGGGTAATGTTACATTTGTGCCAAGCACGAGAAATACAGTAGAACTGAATGCATAATAATTGGCTACTTAACTTATGTCTGCCTTAGGTACTTGGAAATAGGAGTCATAACGCCGCTATAGCAATATCTTTAGTACATAATGGCTAAAATTATCGAAATAGGAAATACATAGTCAACAGGTGAATGAGGTGCTTGTTAAAATCAACATGGCAAAAGGAAATTGTCAAAGTTTCAGGGTAATCCTATGGAAGGTATACTCTGCTGGTCACTTCCTTAATAAAGACACGTAACTAGTATCTTTTGCAAGTTATTTCTCACAGGGACAATTGTTGGAATTATGTGTGGGCTTGGTTGTACGAAAGAAAGGCTATCCGAAGTACTGATTAATGAACCTCCATTATATTCTGCAAAATCAGAAACACATGACAATCTTGCTGATACATGGCCCTGTCATACAGCAAAAACAATAGTCTGGAAAACAATGCAACTGGTGGAAACAACTTTACGACGAAACACTGTCTCTCAAATGGATCAACAAATGTGTTAGCCAATGAGGTAATACTTAATATACTGCTAGCAGAACCTCATAGTTCACTGCTGATGTTTCCATTTCCAAAGCCGACAGACGTATCTGTTCTGCCTGTAAGGTATTATCTGGCTTTGCAGAGAAAGTCACATGAGGGAAAGCACAAGGAAAAGACAGGCCTAAGCTAGAGCGACACCTTGACAGTACCATGTAGATGGCAGTATAAGTGTAATGTCCCCCACACATATCCCTAGGATCTGGGGGCTCAAGATCTAATATGACATTGCCGAGGGCCTACCTATGTTACCCTGAACTTCTTGATGGCAATATGCCGACTACACATGCTGTCATGCTCAATGACTTACTGTGCATTCATATTCACTTATTCTGCATTACGCATGTTTCTCCTACAGTCAGCGTTCATTCCCTGCCTGGGGGCTGGAAAGAAGGGATGGCAAGGCAGGCGACGGTGTGGGACGGAGAGATTATGGGGATGCAGGGAGGGATGCAGATGGCACCGGAAGACAGGAAAATCCTTGCCCTATCGGACTCTCAAGCGGCGATAGCAGCCGTACGAAAGGCGGGAAAAACCGGCACGGCAAGAACTGGAGAGCTGAAGGAGGTGGTGGAGGAAGTGAGGAGACGGCAGAAAAATCTGGGACCTGACGCCGTCAGATTTGCATGGGTAAAGGCGCATCTCGGAACCCAAGGCAATGAAAGGGCAGATCTGATGGCCAAATCCGGGGCTAATTTGGGAGATGAGGAGGAAGGAATAGAGAAGGTGATAACTGAGGGAGGGTTGAGACAGGAGTGGAAGAGGAGGAGAGCAGAAGAGCGTAAGGTGAAGGGTACTGGAATGGGGAGAGTCGTGAGGTGGAACAGCAGGGCACAGGTGAATTACGTCCATTGTCGCACCGGGAAAGACAACCTCCAAGCCTGGACACATTTTGGACGAGGACACACCAGACCAATGCCGGAAGTGCGGACGGTATGCAGAGACAGGGAAACATGTCGCTCTACTCTGTATACATGGAGAGGATATTGGGCGGCGGTGGGGGACATGGGAACAGATGGATGAGCTGGAGAGATGGAGGAGGAGAGTGAAGGACCCCGGTGGGGACTATGAGGTAGATTTACTGGAGTCGTTCTTCACGGATCTAGAGTTGCACTGAAGGGAAGGGGGTCACATAACAAGTTTCTTTTGTGTACTTTATATTATTTCTTTCAGGGGGAGCTGTGGCCGGGAATGGGCGTGGCGGCAGAAGGGTGCGTTAATTTACTGGCGGGGACGGGCTGAAGAGAGGGCGTGGCGGAGGGAGCTGGGTGTACGGACGTTTCCATCTTTCGGGGTTATTGTTTCCTAGGTTCGGGAGGTTGGGCGTTTAAGCAGCCTGGTGTTCCGTGGGTAAACCCAATCCTTCAAAGATGCGGGAACGGGGCCGCCTCATAGCCTAAGGCTGTTGGAACATTAGGCATCCACCACATCCTCGTAACTGTTGTGTTTCTATTTACGTATTGTTTCATCGCCATATGTTATGTATATCGCTGTCTCACTACCGTTTCAACACTCCAACGCACTTCTATTTTCATGTTATCTCACGAATTAGTAGTTCGATTATTTTCTTATATATACCTGTATATTTCCCTCTGTTAGATAGAATAATACAAGCAAGCCTTCACACAGTCTCGTTCGTACCTACCATCTACGCACTCGACTCCCGTGCCCCAGCATACAAGTCTGCATCTAGCATATACACCTACTCCGCTGTGCCTAACACAACTCTCATAGTTTGTTAAAGGCTCCCCTCGCGGAAAAGGCATATAGACTCAAAAAAAAAAGCGTTCATTCCCGATTCATATGGATCCACATTTTCGCTGTTACCCTGAACTCTGATTTAAATATCCAGCCCTGGCTCCCGCTTCTGCAGTTAAGCAAGCCTTCAATTGCCTCCCCAGTATTACCATCTACATAGTCGACTCTCTCTCTTTATCGCTCAAGTCTTTAATATTGCATTGCCCCAGCACCATTTCCATTGTGTCTATTATTATCGCAATACTTGTAATAATCTAAAACTTGGACCCTCTCCCCCTCACCCTTCCGGTACCTGAGCATGTATGGTAACTGCGTTGGTCTATAAGGGTGGCGATTCTTCTGCCTATGGAACTCTAGGCTCTCGTTGCTAATTCTCAGGATGATGGGCATTTGTCTCCGAGCTGTGGAGGAGGGGCACAAGAGTCTAGAGGTGCCAGAGGTGCTGGTTTTTCGTCTAGATGAAGGACGGAAGGGAGAGCACGTGGAGACCGAAAATCTGCAACTTTGTTAGCTACACATTATTGGTGGTGAGACAACGTAGGTTTGGTATGAGGATGTCGGAATAATTGCATCTGGTACCTGACACCTCCCGGTGTTACCCCCGAACTGATGGACTCCGCGATGCTCCTTTCTACTGGATAACTCATGACCTGCGTGGTGGGTCACTTGGGTGTTGCCTTAAACTTTCAGCGTTCTGTTTTATCAAGTAATTATCCATGCCGTTGTCATCAGCCTTACTGTGCGTTTGTAATTCGCTTATTCTACAGTCAGTTTACAGTTTCTTTGCAATGGATCCTTGCTTGCTGTTACCCTGAACTCTCATTTACATATACAGCTCACACCAGCTCCTCCTGTAATTAAGCAAGCCTTCAACCGTATTACCACCAGCATAGTTGGCTCTCGCTCTCTCCCTCTTGTGCTCAGATCTTTAATATTGTACTGCCTCAGTACCATACTATTATTATAGCAATACTTTAATAGAGGAGTGATCTGAGAAGATTGCCTCATACTATCCCAATTCCTCATACGATATTAAATCCCCTATTAAGATCAACAATGAGAGCATATGTGTCCTCAACCATCTGGATATAGAGCGCTTTGGTACTGGACTCATTAGCCAGGACCAGCTACCTGGATTAACGATAGCTAGCTTTCCCAGTCTTGACAGTTCCTAGCAGCCTTTTTAAGCCTGAGCCTCCCTTGTTCATCCTACAAAATAATTGTCCATTATGCTCCTGTATATAGCTGCTGTAGTAATAGCTGTTGTAGTGATATTGCTATCATTGCTTTCTCACAACTCTTGAGCCTTTCATTATGGTCTAGCAAGTCCAAATGAAACGGAGACTCTCGGAGTTCAATAGTAGACACAGATCTAGCTATGGATCTAGATATACCTAATTGTTATACTCTATTGTTATAGCCTGCCTTCATGATGCATGCATCTTTTTACCTTTGCTCGGTGCTGCACTCCATCTGTTTTTCTTTGCTTTTTATGAAATTTTATTGGCCCTGCTTGAATATATCATAGTATGCTTATTACAGTTGCAATAAGTGTTTATATAAGTGGTTTTAGTAGTGATTATTGAGTTCAATTGATCTAGTAATTGGCAATATCTTAAGTCAAAATGTAGTGTAGTTTCAACTCGACAGATTAGATGCTTTTTGTGAGTGTGATGACGAATTTCTTACCTACACATCCTTGTCAGCCCTTGTGAAACTTCGAGTTTCAGTATTAGCTATAGCCTGACGAGTATTGCCAATGAAGTGGCAGTGAGAGCATATTGAACTAATGTTACTGAGCTGAAGAGTATTCCACTCTATACTGACTTATATATGTAGCAACAAAAGATACAATCTCAGACCCAGCTGGAAAGCAAGAAGCTATGGCTAATACAACCAAATCTCTAAAGTAATTCATTGCGACATAGGATTAATAACAAAATACAAAACACATCCTTTGTTTTCCTTTGTACTATCTTCAAGAACTAAACATTGAACTGTATAATTACTCGACTTCATTTTCATGATTATTCCCAGCCTTAGGCTATGAGTTCCCGCACCATTTTTGGTATGCATTGTACGGATATGCATTGTATGCACCAAGGTGTCGAACCCACAAATTTGCTCATGATCATCCCAGCTGGTTTGCAGTTAATACTGTGGCGCTGTTTTTAGAGGAGGCATACATTTCCTGTGAATGCAATCCGCTAGTCTCGGAACCGCTACCTTTTTGTGTACCTAGCAATCCGCCATTGAATATTTACCCCCCACCCCCGGCCATAGTTCTCAACTCTGCCACTCATCATGTCGGCCACTACCAACCCGAATGACCTATTACTCCACAGCTCTTGCAATAGCTACACACCGTTATAACGCCACAAGCTACTATGACAGTCGCTGTCTGAGTATACTGGTAGACACAGATACTGAATTATGAGTGCACCACAGGCATACATTGACCCTCGTCGAATCTATGGAGATGTTGTCCAAGCTCTACGGAACATACCCTCTCTATCACCTCGGACAGATGTCTACAGTATATCCCCCCCAGCCTATGACTACCAAAGGCGAGCACAGCTATCTAATACCTTTCCAGCACATGATACTAGTCACTCCAAGTTCCTACCACTCCTCCACGGCACCTTACCTGCGACTTTACGTGGCGCTACATATAATATCCTCATTCACCTCTGGCTATCGCAGCAATACCCACACCAAGCTCCAATGGTGTTTATAGTGCCACATAAGGATTTGTTGATACCGTCCGGGGAACCATGCCGGTGGGAATGGAAGGTGCTATCATCCGTACTTGACGGGGTGGGGGGACTATTTGATGTAGGTACGCGCAAACTCGATGGACAGTCACTGGACCTAAGGGAGATAGTGGTATCAATGTCTCTACTCGAGGGGTTTGGATGACCCCGCACTGAAAAACTCCGCCATCACCCGTGCCTGTGATCTCTATGACCTTGGCATCCACACACACCCGTTTTATATCTCCAACCCAGGGAAGCCGGAATTTGACCCTACAAAATTCTACGGGAATATCATCTACCGCGCTCCCGGAGGGCAGGATATAGATGAAGATGCTACACACGGTCCATCTGAAATCCACTGCGGACGCTCCGATTATAAGAAATGATCTTCTTGATTCGGCAAAGGAAGCCTAGCTAGTGCAGTATCCTTGAAGAGGGTATGTGGCCGGGGTGGCTGACATGGATAATTACACCATCACAAATCTGTACGGCCTTAGAAGCAACCTACAATCTTTTTTCCAAATGTGCCCTTCTATTTTTACAGCAGTAATATCAAAAGTTCAGTTTGTTTTGTTGCAGCACGCCCTATATAAGAGGGTTCATACAGACTCTACCTATGATATAAGTGGCCATTTACGGAGTACAGAGCAGAGACTAACTAAGCAAGTAAAACACCAAAAATAAAATAAAAATAAAAATAAAAAGTAAAAAATAAATTGGACAACCTCCATTATTCAACGCCACATACACACAATCCACGGATATAACACCATCGCATCTCTGAAATCATGCCTAAGCATCCACCAACTCCTCCCCTTTCTAGCAAAGCCATATACTTCATCTGCTCCATTATTACCATAAAAATGATTTTCCTCCGGGGGACGGATATGATGAAAGAGATTAGTGATTGAAGGGCCTTATGTGAAGGTTTTAATTTTATTGTTACTCCAGAATTATATTCCGAGCGAAGCGAAACTAACTATTTTAGAAATAAGCAGATGTTAATTTAGTTGGAGTGGACAGTCATCCAATCGAGTAAAAAAGTAAATATTCCGCCGGGCTAGGGTTTCAGCTCCCATCCCCACCTCCCCCCAAACCAAACCCACTGCCACCACCGCACGACCTACCTCTCCTCCCCCAGCTTAAAATATGTCTGTAGCTGTCCGTAGCCTCCGCATAGGTGCATACATCCACCCCTTCCTCCCCAATTGCTTGCCTCTACTAACTCGCCACCCACACAGGCCTCATTCCTGGTGACGGCATCGGCAAAGAAGTCCTCACCTCCGGCCGGCAAGTCCTCGAAGCCCTACAATCCCCCTCCCTAAAATTCAGCTTCCTCCCCCTCTCTGCTGGCTGGGGCACTTTCCAGGCCACTGGCACCGCCCTCCCAGACTCCACCGTCGCTTCCCTCAAAGCCGAATGCGATGCAGCCTTATTCGGTGCCGTCTCCTCCCCAACTACAAAGGTCCAAGGGTATACCTCCCCCATCGTCGCACTCCGTAAGAAGATGGACCTCTACGCCAACGTCCGCCCGGTGAAATCCGTCAAGGGTGTCAAGGGGCCAGAAGTCGATATGGTCATTGTACGGGAGAACACCGAGGATTTATACGTCAAGGAGGAGAAGACATATGAGACTCCAGAGGGCAAGGTTGCAGAGGCGATTAAGCGGATTTCAGAGAAGGCCAGTCGCAGGATCGGAAAGATTGCGTTTGAGATTGCGGTGCAGAGGGAGAAGGTGAGAGGGGCAAATATGATAGAGCACCCTACAGGCCCGATGGTCACCATCACGCATAAATCCAATGTCCTCTCGCAGTCGGATGGGCTGTTCAGGGAGTCTGTGAGGGCAGTTTATGATGCCGACTCCGCGGGGCAGAAGATTTACTCTGGCGTCAAGTTGGAAGAGCAGATCGTCGATAGCATGGTGTATAAACTCTTCCGCAACCCGGAACACTACGATGTTGTTGTGGCGCCGAATCTCTACGGGGATATTCTCAGTGATGGAGCAGCGGCGTTGGTGGGTTCATTGGGGCTCGTCCCATCGGCGAATGTTGGTGACGGGTTTGTGATTGGGGAGCCATGCCATGGGTCTGCTCCAGATATTGAGGGGTTGGGCATCGCGAATCCGATCGCGACAATTAGGAGCGTCGGGACAATGCTGGAGTTCATGGGGCTAGGGGAGCAGGCAGCCAGGATTTATAAGGCGGTGGATGCGAATTTGGAGGAGGGGAAGGTGATCAGTCCGGATTTGGGAGGAAAGGCAAAGACGGAGGATGTTGTGCAGGATATTTTGAGGAGGTTGTGAGTGGGGTGGTGATGGGAGACTAGGGGGGTAGGTGGGATAGGATCAAGTTGGGTAAAAAAGTGGGCATTTGTTTGGGAGGCGTGAATAGCAAAATTTTTGAATGTAGGAAAATATCAAGGGGTTTAGGGTGTACTGAGCGGCATGTTGTTTTACGTCTGGCCCCCAAGGTGAATACTACTTGAGTACTCATCCACTGAATTGACGAGTGGCGATGTCCGAGCTTGGAAATAATCCATGTTGATTACTTTTGGGAAAATCGCAGCTCAGGGTAACTCGCATGTAAAACGTGCCCTAAACTAGATATGGACTATCAGAATGGAGTACCGTACAGACAGTACGCCAAAGAATGTCCGTCCCTAGTGTTGTAAGTACGAGCGACATTATATTGAAGTAAGCGGTGGATATAAATCAACATTCAGCCAGGCCCCTCCCATATGTATTGTCCCACCAAGGTAAGTACTTTGAGTCGTGCATACCAGTGCGCGGCTAGCTGGTGGAGAGGAAAGGCATTTGGTAATTCAGGGTAATGGGGTGAAAATGGATCAAGTCAAAAGGAGTAAGTAGTACTTGATGCGGGTAAAGATATCACCAGTAGTAAGCACCGATATAGTTAGGTGCAGGCTCAAAGCAATGAATGGTATTGGAATTGGAATTGGATGTATGACACACGGGAGAAAGGATTAGTTTTTGGATAAGCTTTGGGAGTTCACAACTCGGAAAAACAACTCCATAATTTACAAATGTTAGTTAGTACCCATTAAATATACATACAGCTTTAACTATCGAGGATATCGCCTTATGCCTTTGAATAAAAACAGA
>Ga0307514_10004610_pt1 | contig 12635 bp, 8 predicted proteins | sample 16_EM_MG_FD_203088 | JGI IMG/M metagenome (GOLD analysis project Ga0307514, IMG submission 203088) | Populus trichocarpa ectomycorrhiza microbial communities from riparian zone in the Pacific Northwest, United States - 16_EM | ecosystem: Host-associated > Plants > Roots > Unclassified | place...
TGACCACGATGGGTGTCGTGCTCATAGCGTGCTCTCCGCCGCTTCGCGCTGGCTCCGGACCAGAGCGCCCAGCGACGGATGCCAGGTCTTTCCAAGCTCGCGGGCACGCCACCAGCCGCTCGACATCGTGCCGGCGAGGATGTTCGAAATCTCGAACATGTTCTTCCTGAGTGGCAACGTGCTGCGCCAGGCTAGTGTCAGCAACCCGCGGTCGGCGTGGATGGCAATGGTGTCCAGGACGGCGCGCGTCTCTTCGTGCCCGCCCTTGCGCCGGAAGAAAGTGATTGGCACCTTGCCCGACGGCAGCATGAATCTCGTGTGCCCCTCGGGCGTCAGGTTGGCGAGGGCCAGTTCTTCGCCGCCGATCGGGAAGTTGATCTGCTGGTCCGCGGGCGCCGCCTGGTAGTAATCGTCCTGGAAGTCGGCCGGCAGGAATGGAAAGGTGTTGTCGATCCAGTCCTGGTCATAGGTTCCTGCATAAGGCAGCCTTCCGCCCCACCCCCTTCCCAGCGGGCCGAACGCCATCGGCGCAAAGACACCGTCGGGCGCATCGACCGGGCGGTCGAGTTCCTCCGTGTTCGGCAGCGGCGCCCCGTCGACCAGCTTGGCCTGCAGATTGCGATGCCAGCCGCGCCCCACCGGGTTGGCCATGTAGGCGGCATGCCTGGCCGGGTCTTCATGGCGCTCGTCGACTCCACCGAACGCAAGGTCATAAGAGATCGGCTGCATCACGAAAGGGCGTGGCGGCGACGCCCGGATACCCGACAGTCCGGCGCTCCAATGACGATCGCCGACGACCGAGAAGACCTTCCTCCAGGACCCCAGTCGGACGCCGACCGGCACCCGCTGCGCGGGTTCGCCATGCGGCGCGTGCGCGCTGCCCGACACCAGCACATCGCATCGAAGCTTGCGAGGCGCGAAGTCGACCTCCTCTGCGGGGGCCGAATAACCCGGCGTCCCGGTGAAGGTGTCGGCAGTGATCAGCGGCAACTGCGTCGGATGAAGATGCGCAATGCCTCCATCCTCAGGGATGACGAAGGTTCCCTTCACCACGACGACGAGCAGTTCTCGGCCCGTCGGCTCGACACCCATGGTGTAGCCGACGGTCATTCCGGTGGCGTTCACGACTTCCATCGGAGCACCTCCCGGTCAGTTGATCTGCACCGCGCCACCCCTGACCCGGTTTACACCCGTGGATCGGCTCAGCACGTAGCTCCCCTGGATCAGCACCTTGCCAGCCCTGGTCAGCGTGATGCTGGCCTTGCCGCAACGCAGAACCATTTGCTCGCGCGCGCTCAGGATCATCCTTTCCCCGTCGGCATCGATCGCCACCTGCACCGGCATTTCGGCCAGCGGCCAGGTCCCTTCCCCGCGCAGCACGCCCATCACTACCGGGTGGCGTGGATCGGCCTGATCGAACATCAGGACCACGCTCTTCCCGATGTGTGCGCCGTGCAGATCGACCACACTGCGTGCACGTACGGCCGCGGCGCCGGGCTGGCCCGGGAACATGACAAGAGGCGTGCGCCCCTCGTCGGCTATGGCGATCAGCTCGCCGGTCACCATGGAGTTCCATGGTGCAATGGCCATAGCTTCCTCCAACTGGGTTTCGATCGGATCTCTTCCGCTCATGGTGGATTTCTCCATTGGTAACGTCAGTTCTGCAAAATCTTCGAGCCCTTCATCACGATGTCGCTGCTCGCCTTCGCATTGATCTTTCCCGAGGCGTCGATCGTGATGTCCTTGCCCTTGATGACGATGGTCCCGTCCTTCTTCATCGTGATGCTCGCGCTGCCCGTCGTGATCGAGATGGAGTCGCCCGCGCTGATGACCAGGTTCTTGCCGACCGTGAGCGAGTCGTCCTTCCCGACGCTGGTCGTGCGGCCTGCGCCCACGGTGCGCGATTCGTCGGCGCCCACATTGGTGGAGAGATTCGCCCCCACATCCACCGACCGATCGGCCCCGATGCTGCTCGACTGGTTCGCCCCCACGTTGATCGTCTGGCTGGCTCCCACCGTCACCGCCTGCATCGCCCCCACCGTGATCTCCTGCGCCGCGCCCACCGTGATGGTCTCGTTGATCCCCACCGAATGCGTACGCTGCAGCGCCACGGTCGCCGTCTCGCTCGCGCCCACGGTGATGCTGCGGTTCTGCCCGATGGAGATGGTTTCGTTCAGGTCCACCGTCTCCGTCCGGTTCTGATGAATCGTGATGGTCTCGTTCTTGTCTACCGTTTCGGTGCGCTGGCCGTGCACGCTGATGGTCTCGTTGTTGTCCACTGTCTCGGTGCGGTCGTGCTTGACGTGCGTGGTCTCGTCGTGGTCGATGGTCTTGGTGCGGTCATGGCCGACCCAGTGGGTTTCGTCGTTCTCGACCTCGATGTCCTGGTTTTTCTCGGCATGCAGGTACACCTGCTCGGAGCCCTTCTTGTCCTCGAAGCGGAATTCGTTGCAGTTCGAGGCGCTGCCCTTGGGCGTGGAGCGCGTGCGAAAGCCGCTCTGCGTGTGCGAGCCGAACGGGATCGGCTGGTCGTCGTTGTAGACGCGGCCCACGATGATCGGCCGGTCGGGGTCGCCGTTCAGGAAGTCGACGATCACCTCCTGCCCGATGCGCGGAATGAAATACCCGCCCCAGCCCTTGCCCGCCCACGGCTGCGACACGCGCACCCAGCAGGTGGACTTCTCGTCGCTCTTGTCGTAGCGGTCCCAGTGGAAGTGCACCTTCACGCGGCCGAAGTCGTCGGCGTGGATCTCCTCGCCGGCCGGCCCCACCACGATGGCCGACTGCGGCCCGGGCATGATGACACGCGGCGTGCGCCGCGGCGGACGGAACGGCACGTCGACAGGAATCGCGGTGATCAGGAAGGCGCTGGTGCCCTGCGGGTCGGTGCGCAGCGCGGGGGCGTCGGCGATCAGCACCTCGAGCGCGGGCCGCGCCTGGGCGTTCACGGCGTCGTCGTCGAGCGCCTCGCGCAGCGCCTGCTCGATGGGCATGCGCGGCGTGCTGTGCGCAATGCTCTCGTAGCCGGGGTGGCTCGCAACGAAAGTGCAGGCCGCGATGACGTAGTCGCCATCGCGCGTGCCGTCGGGGTCGCCCTCGAAGGTGAAGCTGCGGCCGGCGGCCACGTCGGGCCAGGTGGTGAGCGCCCAGTGGCGCTGGCGGCGCGCCACGATCTCTTCGCCGCGCAGCTTGCCCTTGTCGTCCGCGTCGCCGCCCGAGAAGTAGCCGCCCGCGAACTCGAAGGCCTCGAACTCGGCCAGTTCGTGCTTGTCGGGCGTGCCGCCCGCGGCTTCGAGCTTCTTCTTGATCGACTTGAAGTTGCTGTCTTGCGAGGCGTAGGTGCCGGTGTCGAACTGCCGCGCGCTCACCCAGCGCGAGATCTCGTTGTGGCGCGCCTCGGTGGTGTCGGTGGCCATGTGGCGCAGGGTGCCCTCCACGGGCAGCTTGTCGTGCGCGATGTCGCTCGCATCCGACAGGTGCATGGTGCCGGGCGCGTCATGCGCGTCGAACCAGTAGTAGATGCCTTCGTCTTCCAACAACCGCGACAGGAACTGGTAGTCGCTCTCCTGGTGCTGAACGCAATAGCGCCGCGGGTTGTGCGTGCCGATCACGTTGCTGGTCTTCGTTTTCTTGAAGCGCTTGATGGGGCTGTCCTCGAACACCGCGTCGAGTACCTCGAGCACTTTCTTGTCCTGCAGGATGCGCGAGTTGATGCGTTTGGTGAGCAGCCAGAACCACGAGCGCAAGCCGATGCGGTATTCGAAATGCCGGCCCACGTGGCCTGTGCGCTCGAAGCGCACCGCGTGGCCCTGGCAGTGGCGCTCGTGCACGCCGCCGTCCTTGTCCTGGAACTCGATGACCACGTCGAACGCGCGGCCCAGGATGTCCTTGGCATCGAGCGCGCGGTTCTTCGAGAGCACGGTGAGTTCGTAGGTCGACGGGCGTGCGAGCGCTTCGTGGCCGACGATGCGCCAGAACATCAGCTCGCCGTTGGCGGGCGAGTCGCTTTCGATACGGAACTCGTGATCAGCCATATGTTTCGGCTCGAGGCCCCCGTCCGTCTTTTCCGTTCCCTGACTCTTTCTGCCACAGGCCTTGCGGCCTGTCGTCGTGGTTGCGCCTCAAGGCGCCAGCAGCAGCACGTTGGTCTGGCTCGGCACCGTGCGCACGCCGGGACAGTTGGTGCTGTTCTGCAGGCTCGAGCTGCTCAGGCGCGTTGCCGGCATGCCGTTGAAAAGCACGGTGAAGGCGCCCGTCAGATGCCGGCTCGGCCCCATCACGGTGCCGGACGCCACGCCCAGCAGGACGCCGGCGTTGTCGCCATTCGTCATGGGAATGGTCGTTCCCAGGTTGTGGGCCGGCCCGGCCATGATCAGGATGGTCGGGCAATTGGGAATCGCCGTGGCACCCATGGCGATGTTGGGGTAAGGCACCGGGATGGGCGAAGGCGCGGCGGGCGTCATGCACACGTCGGGGAAACCCATGTCGGTGCCCATCATCTGGCAGTTGGCGAACACGATGCGCTCCTCAGCCGAAATGGATTTGCGCGCCGCGCGCCTTCACCAGCTTGCTGCCGTTGACCAGCACGTGCTCGGCCTGCATGCGCAGCAACTGCTCGGCCTCGCATTCGATGTGGGTCGCGCTCACGCGGTCCATGCCCTGCGTCGTGCGCTGGTAGTGACGGCTGAAGTGCGTCACCCGGTCCATCACGCTGGTCAGGACCGAGCCCACGACCTTCACCGTGGTGGCCACGGCGCGAAGCTGTCGCCCGATGAGCTCGGCCACGCCGACGCTCAGCACCGCGTGCTCCGCGGTCACGTCGAGCCGCTCGCTGCGCAGGCTCAAGGTGGTGGCGACGATCTCCAGCGGGCCATCGCAGCCCAGCACGGCCGGCGTATCGGCCGCGCGCTGCAGCACCGCGAGCATCCAGACCTCCTGCGGACCGGTTCGCACGCAGGCCACCTGGTCGCCGGGTGCCGGCATCAGCAGGCAACTGGCGGCGCGGCGCACCTCGAACGACTGCTCTCCGTCGGAGACCCGCAGGGCCGCGTCGTCGCACGCCTCGACGTGCGCGCTCCAGCAGGCAAGGGACGACGGCACCTGCGCACGCGCGGCAACCGGGCGGCGACTTCGATGGGCAGGGACCGATGCAACGGTGTTCATGAAAGCTCCTTGGGAATCTTGCCGATGGGATGTCACAGGACCGGCGCGCGCCATCGCTCGGCCTGCGCACGCTCGGGGTCGGTCTCCAGCGCGCGCGCGCGGTCGCTCATCTGCGCGTTGTCGGTGTGGGCGCCGTGCAGGCAGGTACGAAACAGCGTGGCGTCCCGCAGGTCGGCCTCCGGCAGGCGGGCGTGGCTGAGGTCGGCATAGCTCAGTTCGGCGCGCGACATGCGCGCACGCGTCAGGTCGGCGCCGGCGAAGTGCGTCTGCCAGAGGTCCGCGCCGGTGAAGTCGCTCCCCGGAAGGACTGCGCCGGTGAACAGCGACTGGCGCAGCCGCGCGCCGGAGAAATCCACGTTCTCGCCCTGCGCCTCGCAGAACAGCGCCATCGGAGCGGTCACGCCGGTGAACCGTGCGCCGTCGAGACGGGCGCCCTGGAAATTGCAGCGCGGCAGCGTGTTGCCGGAGAAGTCCGCACCGCGAAGATCGGCCGCGCCGAACTGGCAGGACTCGAGCGTGAGCCCGGCGAAGGACAGGCCGGCCAGCGCCGTCTTGACGAAGATCGTGCGCCGCAGCGATGCGCCGCTCCAGCTCAGATGCGTCAGGTTGCACTCCATGACCGTGGCCTGGTGCCAGTCGGCCGCGTCGGCGCAGACGTCGAGCAGGCTGCAGCCGCTGAACAGTGCCGCGTCCAGGTTGGACTGCGCCAGGTTGGCGTGGTCCAGCCGGGTCTTCGCGAACACCGCCATCGACATCCACGCCTCGCCGCATTGCAGATGCGCGGCGCCGCATTCATTGAACGTCGCGGCGTGCAGGTTGGCGCGGCGCAGGTCGGCGTGGTCCAGCTCGCAGCGGTTGAACACCGCACGCCGCAACTGCGCGCCGGACAGCAGCGCGCCGCGCAGATCGCATTCGTCGAACACCGTTTCTCGCAGGTCGGCATCGCGCAGGTCGGTGCCGGCCAACCGCACCTTGGAGAATGTGCCGCCGGCCAGCGTGCTGCCCGCATAGTGGCGGCCCGACAGGTCCAGCCCGCTCAGGGGCTCGCCCAGGGCGACGGCGATGGTCAGCAGCTCGGGGCTCATCGGCGGGACTCCCGGCGCTCGCCCGCGGGCACGGTGCGTGGGTGCGGGCGCTTCATGGCGCCGCCTGTTGTTCGGGTGTCAGGCGCGGCCAGGTGCGCGCGCGCGTGAGCAGCGCGCGGTCGAAGCGCGTGTCGCCACTGAGCCGTACGCGCGCGAGGTCCGCGCCGAAGAGATTGCTCTGCCGCAGGTCGGCGCCGCGCAAGTCGGCGCGCTGCAGCACGGCCTGGCTGAAATCGCCCCCCGCCATCCGGGCGTGCGCCAGGTCGGCCTTGCACAGGAGCGCACCCTTGGCACACGCCAGGCGCCAGTCGCTCCCGGCCAGGCGTGTGCCGATCAGGTTGGCACCGTCCAGCACGCTGCCCACGAGCGACGCCTGGCTCAGGTCCATGCCGCCGAAATTGGCGCCACCGAACGAGGCATGGCCGAGGTCTGCACCGACCAGCGTGCAACCTTCCACGAACACCGCGCCATCGGCGCGCACGCCGGACGCATGGGCGCCGTCGAGCCTGCACGTGACGAAGCTCGCGCGCGCCAGGCTCGCCGCGCGCAGGTCGCAGCCGCGCAGATCGCACTCGATGAAGTTGGCATCGTCCAGCACGGCTTCGGTGAACACCGCGCCGCGCAGGTCCTGCTTGTAGAAGAGCTGCCCTGCCGCGTGGGCACGCTGCAGGTCGACGTCGTGCCACGCCACGTTCATCCAGGAAGCGCCGTCCACGCGGGCGCCGCGCAGGCGCGCGCCGCGCCAGTCGCAGCCGTCGAAGCGGGCGTTGCCGCAGTCGGCCTCCTCGAGCACCGCTCCTGCCAGGCGCGCACCCCCCAGATTGGCCCCGACCAGCGAGGCGCCCACCGCGATCGCGCCGCGCAGGTTGGCATGGGCGAGTACGGCGTAGGACAGGTTGGCGCCCGACAGGTTGGCATTCTCGAAGTTGACGCTTTCCAGCCAGGCGCCCGAGAAATTCAGGCCGCGCAGATCGAGGCCGTTGAAGTCAGCGCCCGTCAGGTCCATGCCACTGAAATGCTTCAGGCCGGCCGGCACGGCCACCGCCATCTCCGCCCGCAGTTGGGCGGCTTCCGCCGCTGCCATGGGCGGTGCCGGCGGCTGCAAGTGTGCGCTGGCCAGGTAGCCGGTCACCTCGACCAGTTCCTTCTGCAGCAACGGGCCATAGACGGCGCGGGCGTCGAAGCTGCGATTGGCGGCCTGCGCCACGCCGCGCAGCCGCTCCACCTCGCGCTCGGCCTTGAACACCGGTGGGCCCCGATGCTGCAGCGCCGCGAGATCGATGCCGCGCTCGGTGGCGATCGTCAGCGCCTTTTCCATCTGGAGCAGCGTCTCGTTGAGTGCCTCCCACTGCTGGCGTTCGGCCTGCTCGATCTTTCGCTCCACGTACTGCGCCAGTTCCTTCGGCGCCGGTTGGGGCTCGCGCTCGGGCATGACGATGCCCATCGCATCGGGGTCGCGTCCGGCGGCGCGCGCTTCCTCGCGCGCCAGCGCCACATCGACCTGGGCACGCCGGACCTGTGCCTCCACCTGCAGGCCCTGCATGGCGAACGCCTCGCCGGCGCGTTCGGCCGCAGGGTCGGTGGCGTCGAGGCCCTCGGGCAGCAGGTCGCTGTCGCGCAGGCTGTGGATGACGCCCATGCGCGGGTCGGCGCGCTCGGCGAGCACGTGCAGGTAGTAGGCGTCTTCCTTCGCTTCGCCGAGCCGCTCGACGGCGCCCGTAAGGCCCACCACGTCCGAGCCGTCGTCGCTCGCGACCTCCGCCAGGCCATGGAAGAGCAGCACCAGCCGCTCCGCATGCGGGAAGAACCAGACGGTCGTCGCGCGCATCGGCACCTCGCGCAGCCTGGGTTCGCTGCCGGCCACCGCATAGCTGGCAAAGACGCGCGCGCGCAGGCCGGGCAGGCGGCCTTCGATGCGCGGCTGCAGCGGATGCAGGTTTTCCAGCACGAAGGGCTCGTCGCCGCGCAGCGGTCCGTCCAGCCACTGGTCCGCGGGCGCGAGGTTGAAGTAGCGCCAGTCCAGATCGGGTGCGAACCCGGGCGCATGCAGCTTCAGGTAGTCGGCGTCGTAGGTGCCGCGGTATTGCAGGCGTTGGGGGTGGCCGGGATCCAGCCGATGCCAGCCCGCCGGCTGCGCGGCATGGTCGGGATGGCGCAACGGATCGTCCGCGCGCTCGATGTTGGGCAGCGGCCGGTGGCCGTCGCGCAGCTGCCGGCCCACGCCCGCCGGGTTCATCGGCATGTCCGCCCCGCCGTAGGCATGCGCCCAGTCGATGGGCATGCCCTCGAAAGGCAGCGGCGCGCTGGCGCGGTTGCCGTCCCAGAAACGGTGGCCGAAGACCAGCAGGGTCTTGCTGGTACCGCCGAGGCTCGCACGCACCGCGCACGCCGCCGGCTGGTGCGGCGGCGCAAAGGCTTTGCCGTGCACGAGGAACTCCGGCGTGAGTTTGGCCACGCCTTCGTCGATCAGCGGTTCGCCCATCTCCGCGACGAGGAAGTCCCACATCGATTGCTCGCCCCAGAGCGAGCCCTTCTCGCCCTGCGCGAAAGGAACGTGCAGGGCCGCGGTGATGCAAAGACCGAAGCGCTGGCGGTATTCGATCGGTCTCGTGCTCAGACCCATGGCCTGCGGCTTGACGACTTGCATGCGGCTGTACCTCAGGGCTCGTCGGAGCCGGAAGACGACGGGCCCGGCTCGGACGAGATCGGCCCCGCCGGTTGGGAAGAGGTCGGACCGGCCGGCTGGGAGGACGCCGGCCCGGCGGGCTGCGGCGTGCCGGGGTTGCTGTCGGACGGCGCGGCCTGGGGTGTCGGTGTCTGCGGCGCCGGATTGTCCGGCGGCAGAGGCGGCACCGAGCCGTCCTTGAGCGGCTTGAGCGCGTCCGCCTGGTCGCCGGCGTCGCTGGTGGCCGCGCGCGTCATCGCACCGACCGGTCCGCCCACCACCGCTCCCACGGCCGTCCCCACGGGAATCGTCACGATGCCGAAGATGCCCAGGCCGGCCACCGCGCCGACACCGGCGCCGGTGGCTGCGCCGATGGCCGTGTCGGTGCCGTAGTGCGAACCGGACAGGGCGCGCCCTTGCTCCTCGCGCGTGTCGGTCGCGTCGGCCATGCGGTTGAGCCGGGCCTGGAGCCCGGGCACGGACGCGCACGCCGGATCTTTGGCCGCGGCGCGCAGCTGCGCGGCCGCTTCCTTGTACTGGTCGAAGGTGGCGTTGACGCCGGCACGCCCCGTGTAGAAGCCCCAGATGGCGCTCACCGCCGAGAAGGCGCCCGCCAACTTGTCGACGCGGGGCGTGGCGGCATTTCCGCCGCCCGCGCCGCCCGCCTTGAGGATGTGGAACGGCGCCTCCTTCAGGTCGCCGTTCTTGCGTTCGACCCCGATGGCCGCCACCGAGATGAGCTGGATGGCCAGCGTGTTCTCCATCTGCATTCCGATGAAGTTGCTCATGGCCAGGCCGACCGCGTTGTCGGTGCTCATGCCCAGGAATGTGGTCTGCGCCATGCCCAGGTTGGCCTCGGTGTTGTTGCCGATGTAGCCGCTGGTGTTGGCCCCGAGCACGGTGGTGTTGGAGCCGAGCGATGTCTGGTTGATGTCCCCGACCGCGATCATGTTGATGTGCGTGTTGCTCGTCAGGCTGTATTTCTGGAACGCCGCGGTGTAGGGCGCCGCGCCGCCGTCCCAGTTGATCGAATTGGCGCCGGTCACCTTGAACTCGATATGGCCGGCCTCGAAGGTCATGCGTGCGGCCTTCTGGCTGATGTTGCCGGTCACCGCGACCGTCTGGTTGCCGGTCACGAAACGGCTCTCGTTGCCCTTCGTGAAGTCGGTGCGTGCCCCCTGCACATCGATCTTGTGATTGCCCTTGACCAGCAGCGCATGGTCGATGTCCACGTGAGTCGTCTGGTGGCCGACGATGTGGTTGTCCTGGTTTTTGCCGACCGTGAGCTTCTGGAATTGCTGGATGCTCGTGGTGTCGTTCTTCTCCACCGTCAGCTTGCGGTCCCGCACCACCGTGGTGGTCTGGTCGCGCTTGACCGTCACCGTCTGGTCCCGGTCCACCTTGGTCGAGTCATCCCTCTCCACGCTGCGGCTCATGTCCAGCTCGGCATGGATGTTGATGTTCTCCTCGCCCTTCTTGTCCTCGAACATGATCTCGTTGTAGTTCGCGGGACCGCCGCCGGGCGTGGAGCGGGTCTTGAAGCCGCTCTGCGTGGGCGACTTGTAGGGAATGGGCTGGTCGTCGTTGTAGACGCGGCCCACGATGATCGGCCGGTCGGGGTCGCCGTTCAGGAAGTCGACGATCACCTCCTGGCCGATGCGCGGAATGAAGTAGCCGCCCCATCCCTTGCCGCCCCAGGGCTGCGACACGCGCACCCAGCAGGTCGACTTCTCGTCGCTCTTGTCGTAGCGGTCCCAGTGGAAGTGCACCTTCACGCGGCCGTGGTCGTCCACGTGCAGCTCGTCGCCCGCGGGGCCGACCACGATGGCCGTCTGCGGACCGGGCATGGTCACGCGCGGCGTGAGGCGCGGCGGCCGGTAGGCCCGTTCCATCGGCATCGCGGTGATCAGGAACGCGCTGGTGCCAGGCTGCGACGCGTTGAGCATCGGCGTGCTGGCGATCAGGCCTTCGAGCACCTGCAGCGTGTCGGCGTTCACCGCGTCGTCGCGCAGCACGTCGGCCAGCGCCGTGTGCACGTCCTGCGAAACGGCCGTGCCGGCGCCGACGCTTTCATAGCCGGGATGGCTCGCCATGAAGGTGCAGGCCGCGATGACGTAGTCGCCGTTGCGCGTGCCATCGGGATCGCCCTCGAACTTGAAGCTGCGCCCCGCGGTCACGTCGGGCCAGGTGGTCAGCGCCCAGTGGCGGTCGCGGCGGGCGTTGAGCTCCTCGCCGCGCAGCTTGGTCCGGTTCTCGCCGTCATCGCCGTTGAAGTAGCCGCCCGGGAACTCGAACTCCTCGAAATCGGCCAGCTCGTGGTCGTCCTTTGCGTCGATGACGGCGCCCAGCTTTTTCTTGATCGCCTTGAAATCGCTGTCGCGCGAAGCCTGCTTGCCGGTATCGAACTGGCGCGAGCTCACCCAGCGCGAGATCTCGTTGTGCCGCGCCTCGCTCGCGTTGCTGGGCATGTAGCGCAGCGTGCCGTCCACCGGCAGCTTCTCGTGCGCCATGTCGCTGGCGTCCGACAGGTGCATGGTGCCCGGCGCGTCGTGCGAATCGAACCAGTAGTAGATGCCTTCGTCTTCCAGCAGGCGCGAGAGGAACTGGTAGTCGTTCTCCTGGTGCTGCACGCAATAGCGCCGCGGCGTGTGGGTGCCGATGACGTTGCCGGCCTTGGTCTTCTTGAAGCGCTTGATCGGGCTGTCTTCGAAGATCGCGTCGAGCACTTCGAGCACCTTCTTGTCCTGCAGGATGCGCGAGTTGGTGCGCTTGGTGAGCAGCCAGAACCACGAGCGCAGCGTGATGCGGTATTCGAAATGCCGGCCCACGTGCCCCGCGCGAACGAAGCGCACGGCGTGGCCCTGGCAATGCCGCTCATGCTTGGCGCCGTCCTTGTCCTGGAATTCGATGACCACGTCGAACGCGCGGCCGAGGATGTCCTTGGCATCGAGCGCCTTGTTCTTCGACAGCACCGTGAGCTCGTAGGCCGACGGGCGCGCGAGCGCCTCGTGGCCCACGATGCGCCAGAACATCAGGTCGTCCTTGGCGGGTGAATCTGTCTCGATGCGGAACTCGTGGTCGGCCATTTTTTTCTCTTGAGGGTGGAAGCGGCTCAGTCGAACGCGTAGGTGAAGTCGGCATCCTTCACATCCAGCGCGACACGGCGGATCTCACCACCCGACGCCAGCCGCTGCAGGTACTCGACCGAAATGGTGGGCAGCACGGTGTTGGTCAGGATCGCGTCGATCACGCGCCCGCCCGACTCCGGGTCCTGGCAGCGCGCGACGACCTGCTCGACCACCGCCTCGCTGTACTCGAACGGCACGCCGTGGTTGGTCTCCACGCGCTTCTTGATGCGGCCCAGCTGCAGCCGCACGATCTTCTTCATCATGTCGGGCGACAGCGGGTAGTAGGGAATGGTGACGATGCGGCCCAGCAATGCGGGCGGAAACACCTTCATGAGCGGCGCCTTCAGCGCATCGGCCAGCGCGTTGGAATCGGGCAGCAGCTCGGGGTCGCGGCACATGCTCATCACGAGCTCGCTGCCGGCATTGGTGGTGAGCAGGATGATCGTGTTCTTGAAGTCGATCATGCGGCCCTCGCCGTCTTCCATCCAGCCCTTGTCGAACACCTGGAAGAAGATCTCGTGCACATCGGGGTGGGCTTTTTCCACCTCGTCGAGCAGCACCACGCTGTAGGGCCAGCGGCGCACCGCCTCGGTC
>Ga0307514_10004611_pt1 | contig 12635 bp, 10 predicted proteins | sample 16_EM_MG_FD_203088 | JGI IMG/M metagenome (GOLD analysis project Ga0307514, IMG submission 203088) | Populus trichocarpa ectomycorrhiza microbial communities from riparian zone in the Pacific Northwest, United States - 16_EM | ecosystem: Host-associated > Plants > Roots > Unclassified | place...
TGATTTCGCTGTGAAACCTTTGACTCCTCCAGCATATGTGCTGAATTTTTTTTGTCTAAGAGGGATTCTGCAATATGCGTTCACCCATGGTTCCTCATTCTATTCCTCCTTTTCACCGCTGCCTTCGATCCTGTGCTCTGTCCATCTTCCCTAAGCATCTAGTTATATAATCTCAGCCCCCTTCCGAATTGTAATCTCTACCCGGGTTCGTCCTCCTTAGTTTTACCTCCGCATGCTGTGCTACTATAGGTAGTCAAAGACGCTGTCTTTGGTGTTGGTTAATGCGCTCCCATGGCAGTTCTGGTTCGGGGGTTGTAGGACATACTCTCAAGTAACATGGATATCCTCACGTGGGGAATTCCTTCAATCATCTCCCTCGTAACCTTGTATTCTTGTAGTATTTCGGTTGGTTATCCTCTCGGCATTGTTTGCCAGCCGCTCCTCAACCAGACTACCTTCTATCAGCCGCATCATGGTGATTATCTTGCCCACAAAACCACTACTATCTCTGTGCCCTGTTGGGTCGATTGTAGGTATTGTCAAGGTGTTTATTCCTTGCCTCCTCTCAGGGTCTGAATTGCGCATCTTTTCCCTTCTTCTACATACCACAAGCACAAGTAACCGTACGTATTAACACTTGAGAACGTTTCAACCATGTGTTGTATTTATGTAAAGAGAGGACAGTTGTGTGCAGAGCCCCTAACTACATGTATCATAGTCAGATATATATATTCGCCGACTCGGTTTCGCCTCATTATAGCCCGTTTTATCCCGTCAGTCCAAATTCCCTCCCCATGCTGTGGTTATCCTATACCGGCACACTGCATTACCCAACAGTGTCAGATAAGATCCTGAAACGACTCGGGTAAACGTGCGTTCGCAGAAGCCTACCTTGATTGTTTAATCATGCACGCAGCTGTGCCTCCACATGTTCCATTTCAATGATAACCTCGTCTTTTCGTTCCTGACTGGGCCTTGTGGGGCGTTCGCTGTGGATACTTGGAGGTCGGGTGTTTACGCTAGCGCTTTCGGCTCGGCTGGGTACTATGATTTCATGAGTAGGGGGGCTTGTGGATGTACCCTTGCTGTTCATTACTTCCCTTCTGCCAATAGCTTGCCTTACCAACTCCAAAAGGGCTTTCTTCTCTTCCGGCCTTCCCCAACTCTTTGTCTGCTGGCTTTGGATGGGCCTGGGATCCGGAGTTCGACTATCACACCACCGGTGAACCCAGTAGTCCTGTTTATTGAATAAGGTTCTCCTGAACATTGCAGACCTTTGATAGGAATTGATGGCCAGTAGCAAAACTATCTCCCCACCCACCCACGGTTTGGTATTGTCACCTCCTAGATGAACAATTGTGCCATCGTATGAAACGTTACGGCCGCGGATGCCGCCATCCTGGTTAGAATTACAAGCGGCTTGTATAAGCCACTTGTGGAAGATATCTTGAGGCACTTCCCAAACTGGGGAAGTTGAATCGGGGTGCACCTTTTGTCTTAGCTCTTCCATCGACTTATCGCTGCTAGTCGCTATATTATATGCTCTTTCAAACAATGCCAGGACATCAATATGCTCCAACCGTTCCGCAAGGAGTGATGGGATTTCGAATGATTTGCCCGTATTAACTTGTCCATAACTCGGGAACATTCTCTCATCGAAGTTGCGTCGAGCCCTCTGTCTAGAAAAAAGGACATACGCGAACCCCAGTGGGCTGAAAGGAAGAGGTCCAGCTTTCCGGACGCCATACTCTCGGTGATCAGTAAAATCATCAAATTTGGGATCGAGCATCCACACCACAACTCTGATAAATGCGAGTGCAGTTTGGCAGCCAAGCCAAATCCCAGCCTGGCGTGGGGTGGTTCGGCGGACTTCTATGTACTGGCAAATGTATCTGTATTCTGTAAGCAGGTTCCTCTATGGGGTGACCATCTTGGGCAGTCATGTCACATATTAACCTTACCCAAGTGCTATCAATGCTCCAGCTATGAGTGAACAGGCTCTACACATTCGTTCTTGGCGCTCTGACATTCCATAGAGACGGCACAACACAGCAGGTTCGTTTCCTCCTACAGTATGCGTAGCAGCAAACCTGTCCACATCCACCCATCTTGAGTTTGTCCGTTCTGGTATTTGCTGTTTTATATAGACATATGCCCACATAACTGATGAGAAACTGAGGGGGGCAAACAACCCAAACGACGCAAAAATTCGGGACCAGGACCACCCACTAGTTACCGGTAGGAGCAAAAAACTCGTCAACGCTGCGGTGAATATTAAAGACACACAGGTACGCATGAGCACCTTGGTTAATGGGCTCTGCCTAGGAAAGCTGATCAACTCATACATTTCACCATTATCAGGCTCAAGCGGTACGGAGTCGGGACCACCCCCGTACCAAGTGAGAACCAAAGGCGCCATTGGAAAGGACTCTTGGGTGTGCCTCATTCGCCTCACCGCCGTATATCTTATATTATCACCAATCGTAGTTCGGGTAACATATGTGGTCTCGACCAGTTCTTCCTTTGGTACTCGATCTGATTCGGCTACACCGAGAATTGATCGGACAGGCCCTTTCAACTCCATGTTGTTAGTGACTACTCCCTGGGGGGTAACATAAAAAACTCACCAGTAGGGAACGCCGCGCCTTCACAGGCTTTTGCCCCCATGGCCAGCTTTACCAACGCTCTCACATATCCCAAGATCCCCAGAAGAGAGCATGTAGCCATTGCTACCGAGAGATAGCCGCGGGAGTAATCAACAGAGTATCTCTCGACACTGTCCGTGGCAAAAAGGCCAATAAGTGCTGCTAAATCCTGAGTGCCATCTGCAAGGACTTGGAAAACACTACTCCTGTCTGGGTTTGGGGAACTTGGATCTTGCGCAAGGACTCCGAGTCGGGGTACTATCCTCAAAGTCCAACTACTACACAATAGTACAAGAACAAGAATCCAGTAAGGGGTGCTGAAGACTCGGAAAGACTCCCATATGACTGCTTTTACCGAAGGAGCGGGCCGAGGTCTGTGTTTGGAGCTGGGTTTATTTTGCTCCATCTTTGTTTTTGTTTTTCTTTTGGATTGGGGAGCGTAAGGCTATGAGACGGCGCACTGTTTGAACTAGTTTGCCCGTGGGTTTTTTCACTGGATGTGCGGCTGAACTGAGGTTGGTCAATGGGGCGTGTTAATATCTACTAGGGGGGGTTGTGTAACTAGACTACAATGCAAACATACTGGTACTTGGTGTAGGGCTGCCGCATGCAAGTCTTCGTATTCATACCATATACAGTAATGATCCGCTAACAAAAGTTTGTGCCGCAAGGTCGAAATGCTCCTCACCTCCCCCGGTATACCAGTCTTGAATAACTCTACTATATGCCGCCTGGGTCTGAAATCCCAGAACACGTTTTGGAGAGTGGGTATATGGTAATCTGGAAGGAGTAGAAGGTACGGAGGGGGCAGGTAGAAATAACTGAGCCTCCGTGCATAGTAGCTGATGGCTTAATAGCGAGTGTATCAGGAATTTGGCTGCAATAACAGCTGCCGCTAAATTAGGCCAGATACAGACTCCAGAATTGCTTCTCAGACCTCGGGCAAAACCTCAGCAAGACCTCAGCAAGTTTGGACCGTACTGGGTATGGTCCTCCAGAAGTACCGGCAATATCAGAATAATTTGTATAGATTTGGGCTATGTCTGGGGGAGTGTTGTAAGATTCCGAGGTTACGAGGAGAAGAGTTGTGGGATATGTTTGAACCTATACAGTGATCCCTATAGTCTGAACGCAATGGAGCTGTTTCTGTAAGGAATTCTCTAATGAGTGGAATACATGTGAAATCCAGTGCTGGTATCCGCCACCACTTACTATTTCCGCATTTCTTTCCTTTCAGTTGTCTATTGTCACGACTTGTCACTCTTAATCTGCCTTACAGGGTAGGAGCATTTCCTACAAGTATCTGTTAACTGAATGCTGTATTGGCTGAGCCATTGCCTGAAATTTGACATTTCTCTGCAATTGATATGATTAGTGAGCAGTTGATGTGAGCAGTTGATAATAGATAGCTGCATCAACAGAGTGCACACCCAGAGGTTCTCCCAGAGCACCTCAAACCACTAGATATTCATTCTACCTAGGAACTGAATTTATATATCTCTTATCCCACTTCTGGTACTGAGTCTGAAATATTCAAATTATCCTTTGCATGCGTCCAAAGCGTGCCCTCTGCCTACTGGAATGCTTTACTTAGCTCTGGTAGGGTCAACTTTGGTCTTTTTTTTTGCTATCCAGTTGCATATTGTCACAGCCTTCTTCACATGTCAGGGTATTGCCATTCCATCCTGTTTCTTTGGATTTGACTCAAAATAAGGGTGTGTAAGTACCTTCCCCAGGCACTGTATATACATACATGTATACCATATCACCAAACGCACAAATTCAGTATATACTACTTGCACCATACATGTGTGGTTATTCAGAGCCCTATGGAGGGTAAGAGGTTTCACGCTTGTGCTGCCCGCCACCAGAACAACTGTTCTCGACTGTCCACAAGAATTAACGGGGCCCAGTGACTCTGAATTATTCTCTCTCTGGAAATTTTCTCTATGATTATGACATTCCATGATTATTAATTGATTTTATCTCAATCTTCTCCTAATTCTCCCTACACATCACGGTACATACCACTCCGGCATCAAGTCATGTACTGAAGGTTTGTGATATCATCCAACGGCTCCTGGACCTGCTCATCTTACACCAGAACTGGTGAATCTAGTGTGAATGTCATGGTCATCATTACCTTTGATCGTAGATTTTCTAAACTGGTAGCTGCCTGTCAGTTGAAATGTGTCTGGCTCTTGTGTTATCTGTTGCAGGTGAGAATGTAAGTAGTGTAATAGCTGGTAACGAATCGCGGGTCTTCAGCCTTGTCCATGGCCAATTTCCGTAAAACACTTACCAGCTCCGGCCTAAGCACACAATACACAAGGTCTGCATGCCTCCTAGTGGCCATATATATACGGGCAGAGGAAGTCAACACCTCAATTTCTACCAAGGTTGTAGTGTTAACCTTACGCTAAGATTTCACCAGTCAGGATGTTCATCCCTCACTTCATGCACACCCAATCCAGTTATCTTTTCCAGCTACCAACAGCACTTTGAAGTCCTCTTGTGCCAGTGGGTCCCCTATTTCGGCCATGTTTAACCTGGCACGATATGAGACGCCTTGAGCCCCCAATTTAATCATAATTCTACGGGAGCCACATCCAACTGACTATGTACCAGAGGCTTGTCTCGCATATACCACTGGCGACCCAATCTCACGGCAATATGTTGGACAGTAGACTCTCGATATAAGAATATCTGCCGGCGGTGGGGGTATATTCTGATATCAAATATATTTCTGTACCAAAGTATTATACAAGTAGTGAACCACTGAATATTAACTATATATTGAGGCACAACTCAGCAAGAATAAGCACACTCACAGCAGAAACAAAGAAGAAAAGAAAAGAAAAAGAACATGAGAACCAATGAAGCCCATCACTCTACTATGGGTATATCTTGCAAGGTTCTGCAGGCCTTCCATATGACACTTGGTAATATACAGAGTATCCTCAACTTACCTATCTATATCTCTAAGCAATTGCTTATACTGTACATATAACTGAAACATCTCAATAGCTGATAATTGGTGGACAGGAGATTACTTATGAATAAGGTTGCCTAATTTGGCAGCGACTACTCATTTAGGAATTTGGTTAGGGAGTCAGCTTGGCGTTGCAAACATGGATAAGTATATTGAACTCATTTCTTACTCGTGTGCATCCCTAGTAGGAGGGATATGACGAATCACTCGGGAACCCCAAGGGGACGGCAAGCTAATCTGTGGTCTCAGGATTTATGTTGGTTTGGTGTAGGTATGCATGAGGTTTTTTTTTGAAAATCATTACTCGCATTCAGACTATCTAGCCTATGGCGGGAGGTGTGCATGGGTTGGTGAGAACTGTGACACAAAAGGGGCCGGGTGCTGGTCATGATCATTAATTAATCTGGCTGGTTCAAAACTACCTAAGCCCAACTGGTGGGCGCATGGTCAGTTACCAGGACCCGCCATAATAAGATATGTGAGTGGTGAAAGAATAGATAAGTTCGCACTTTTGGCCTGCGCACCAGTTGCTCTTGCCAGGCCTGAATCGTGGTATTTCGGGCCTTCCAGTTCTGAGGACGCAGACCGTGCAGTGGGGGCGTCCTAGATCAATAACCAGATGTTGGTGGGTTGGATCGGGGAATGCACCAGTTTTGTAATTCACTGATCACCATCGTGCTAACCTATGTAGCCTGGGGGCTGATGAGTACAGCCTACGGTCATATTCACGTTGGCCATGCTCCAAGTCCCCGGTTCCCCATGGCCATCCACATGTGCACTTTATATACCCAGCGTGCAGCTCTAAGCTGTTGCCTACTATAAGCACCATACCGCCAGAGCTAATAAAAGCTGATTCCAAATACCACCTCTGCCCAGTTACAAATTTTACATCTTACCCAGAATAACCAACAACTAAACTTCTAAACCATGACCACCCCTCAGCAGACACCTGAAGCGGGGCCCAGCAGCACAGCGTTACCCTTCCCTCCAGCGAGTCCTGAGTCATCGGTTAAAACTCCAGCCAGCGCATCGAGTATAGCAGACCCATTAGACCAGGCGCGGGATGAAATCTCCGCCCCAGAACAGGACCCTGCCCCCACGGAGAAACCGGCTCGCCAGTATGTAGTCTTCACTCGGGGGCGAACGCGGAGGAAAATGCTCCGCGGTGAGGATAAGAAGGAGCAGAAAAAGAAAGCAAAGGAGAAGGGGAAGAAGAAGAAGAAGACGAAGAAGAAGAATTCACACGGAACTCCTGCGACCGATAAACCCAGGGCCCCATGGCCAACGGATGAGCCGGCTACTTCAACCAAAAACCCAGATCCCCCAGCTGAAGCCCAAGCAACGACCACCAAGCGTGGGCGATTCAGAAAGCCAAAGGAACCTGCTCCTCCTGTGCCACCCAAGAAGATCCGGAAATTTCGGTTTGAGGATAAAATCACACCAGTAATCGGCCGCAAACGTGATTTCCAACAGATCATTGACTTGGCTGGCTTCAACGGAATGGGAAGGGCACCAAAGATATGCAGAAAAAACAACTATTTACCTGGGTTCCTAGCTGAGGGAAATAAGAACCATGAAGTGGGTAAGGCCTGGGAATGGTGGGTTAAAGATAAGTTTGCTGAGCTGGGTTATCCACGGGAATTTACCCCGGGGCCGATGCTAAGTTTAACATGGGTTCCCGCTGCCCTTGCGAGCGATAGCGGGCTTGCCCCTACCGAAGGTTCAGGTGATGCGGAGGCCTGGGAGACCAGTACTAATGACACCCCGTGCCCGCCCGGTTGTACCTGTTGGGACTGCTCACCACTGGGCCGTAAATCACATTCGGACACCAGCAGCCCACAAGCACTAAACCGGTCTGAATCTCCGAGTAGTCACGAATCAGATCTTGAATTTGTTGTACCAGGGGGACCACGTACCTGGACTTCGCAAAAGGGGACTACGAGAGGAACAGCAGGGACAGGACCAGTGGAAGGAACAGCCGGGGCAGAGGGGACAGTAGGGACAAGGAGACAAGATACAAGAGAGTCACCTGACGATAAACCACAGAGGAGCTCTAGACCCTCCCAGGGAAGTATTGCCTCAGGGCACAAGAAGGCTCAGAAAGCCCCCCACCAGGCACAATCCCACGAAGTTCAGCGCTTGCGACAGTTGGAGCTCATATTGCAGATTCGCAACACCATCAGGACTGCCCAAACAGTCACAGATACTATGGCTCATGACAGGGCTAGACACATAGCCTTACTAATGCGAGGAATTTCGGAACCACAGGAAGGCCATAACGCGAAGCACTGGGAGAGAACTCGAGAGGGAATGAAAGAAACTGGTCTTTTCCCAACTGGCCCACCACATCCTCCTACGTGGACTCAGTACGTGGCCCCAGAAAATGCTAAAAGCACGCATCCGAATCACTGGTGGACATTGAACCCCGAACAACTCGCCCTCGACCCAATGTACGCTGAGAAAATAGGCAAGACACTGGAAAAGTTCCCGGAAGTTCGAAAATGGCGAGGTGTACTACCGCCGTACCCAGTTCCTGGGAAACACTTAACACTGCAGGGTGCACAGTTCGTCATCCCTAATCTCGATGAGCTTCCGAAGAAGGTTCTACTCGACTATGTAGAGTTTATACAACAAGGGGATATACGTCTCAGGGGACCATCGACCATGAAGGTTGGCTACGACAACGAGCTACTTTTGCTGTACATGGAGGTCTGGAATCGACGCTGCGCAGTCAGGGAAAGTGTATTGTGGTCTATGGGGATGGCGACTACCGTAGGGTGGGCTGGAGGTTTGGTGAAGATAGAGAGGATGGACGATGTCAAAAAGCTTTATCCTAACCTTGCATCTGAGACGGTGAAATGGTGCGCTCTGTTGGTGAAGGGCTTTTGTCGTATGCCGGAGGTGGTCGGTCCAAGGCCAGACGTGTGGCATCACCCCCGGTATGACCACCCTGAGGACAGAAGTGCTTGGCCCACAGGGGCTAGGGGTGGACGCACCAGCCCTGAGCGTGCTCCTGGGAGTCCTAGTTTCTACCGATGGTAAGTATATATAGAAGGACTTACAGTGCATATTCGTCTTTAAGAGTACTGTTATTATTTATTGATACACTATAGAATATACGTATATACTAAGGTTTAGTAACCTAAGATTTGGATTTTAAACACCCATCCAGGCTCCTTTAACACGAAATTTGTGCGTAGGCATAAGTATGTACTTTCCCATATACATTCTGGTTGATTGGCGATTGCGGGGATTATGTTATTTTTTTTAAAAAAAATATTCATTACTTGTATACACCATCACAGTAGAAAATAGACGCCTGTCTGGTCACTTGCTCTCGTGCGAATAGTGAAGGCAGGAATATGAAGATGATATTCGATAATGATAAAAGACTAAACATGAAGGATTCCCAGCGCTCTTATATACTACATTCTCGCCATACAATTCATCCCACTGTGTCCCACGCAATATCCCACATAGTATCCCACATAGTATCCCACGTAGTATCCCACATTACATCCCGCATTACCCCACATATCCCACTTTACCCCAATATTCTATTTTACCCCACACATCCCACTTTATCCCACGTCTTGGGATTAGTCATTCTAACAATCACTTGTGCGGGCCTGAAGGTCCTGAGTCTTGTGGCTGGCTATATAGCATGGGTTCCAAAGTTAGAGTGTTGCATGCCTTCCGCTTATACTCTCATCACTGACCTCACGCCTCACATATGTGTGCTTACTATCTACATTTGTACCCTTTATATGTACATTACATGTTATATCACACATGGGTTTATTTCACACTCATTCATGTATATATAGCTCATGTATTCCCTGCTTCTTCTGCAAATCACTCGTAGAGTGATTAGTTTAGTTCGTTACTTTACAGTAGAGCTTTTATCTCTTCTCCTCTTTCTCTCTCTCACACACACATAGCACTTTATTGGATTCATGGCTCACCGCTTACCTAATTGAATTCTGAATATATGTGATTCTGGTGCCCTAGTACGCTGTTAGACCTCGCAGATATCCTAGTGAGTTTTTTTAATACTATACCATCCATCCTTATGAAGGAATTATGGTGCATATTCACAAAACAGTGCGATAGTGCCTAAAACTTTAGTCTGCAATGTATATATATATTGTAACCTGGGGTGTGCCCACTTGGCCGAGCAGTTTGTACTCAAGGTGAGTTTCAGGAATAAGGTTTATGCAAGGGGGCGTTTCGATTGTGGTATATATAAAACGACAACTTCACTCGCCCCTGCCATTATTCAACACCACAGGCAAATCATACGTTTAGGTGGGTTCGTCATAAATGTCCGTGCGGTTTATTGCCATAGACCAGATAGCCTAGATACGAGTAATGGTTTTCCAACAAAAAACCTTTCGTCATAAAACTAGATGGAGCAATGAGTAGAAAAATACACACTGCATAAAATAATACTAAATCTTTAATCTGCATAGCCCGTCGTAAGTTGGCATAGGTCTTTCGTAGCGATTAGGCGAAACCAGGTTAGTGGGGAGGTCATAGGTAGCTTTTAATACTCATAGCTAGCTGGCCCCTCGATAGCTTACAATGCTTTTACCGGAATTACATCTCACGCTGGTAGATCACGAAATAAGAGGTGACTCAGGTCCATCAACTGGGTTGCGTTAGGCCGGTACTTCTCTAGCACCAACCCTCTCATTCCCTCCCGAACATCAGTAACCTTCTGACCGAAGCTTGCTCCTGGGTCCTCGCCGACTCCCAGGATCAAATTGGGCCCAGCCCATTTCACCTGCTTCCACATTTCCGTCAGGGAAAGTTGTACCTCACGAACTTGTTTGAAGATATGGGCCAAGCACTCAGTGGGCCCGAGTGTCAGGTTCATTGGGAAACTTGCTTTTCCGAATGTCCGGTGTATCGCTTGGACGTATGCTCCTAGAATTACAGCGATGCCAGGAGCGATTGCAGACGCTTGCGTAACACACCAATTATTGAAAGTGTCGTTGAGGGTGAAGGAAAGTCTTTCTAATGTAGTGTTGACAAGTGCTTGCACATCTTCTGTACTTGGTTATGTCACAAAGATTTTGAATATTAGCCTCTGTCCCGCATCAAATTTCCGCCACCTGGCCATATGGACGCTGGATTAATCATGACTTACCACCCAATGTTGCCATAATCCCTACACTAGGCCCTACACGGCCTTCATGCGCCGCAGGCGTGGTTAATAGTACATAATCAAGAGAAGCACGCAAGAAACTCCTCTGATCACCAATCGCAAAACTGAACAACAGATTCTCATACGGTCCCAGGCTCATCCTTCGCATACTCGCGCCTGATCGATAAGCCCTTTGGAGAGCTTCAACACTGGGCTTGGGGTCCAGAAGTTGTAACAGCTGACTCTGAATCCAGGGGACAACGGAATCCACGCAATCTAGGAGCCAAGCAACTTCTGCGACACGGGCAACTAGTACTGGCTTGGGTGACAAGGGAAAATAATCAATTTTCCAATGCAAAATGTAGAATAGGATTCTCAAGGCGTCAGGGACATTGCTCCGTACCCGGTCGTTGGAGATGATCAGATACTGGGAGTTGTGGTCTGCCCCGACCAGGAGTCCATGCAGACGTGGGGGCTGGAGGGATATGGGGGTTTGTTGCTCCGCTCCTGGAATATTGACCTCGGTGAGCAATTTCAGGATCTTGCTCGCGCCTTGAACCACAGCAGAAGAAACCCGCAGACGGAGGAACGGTAACATGTTGTCGATATCATTCCAGGATGATTCCGGCTTACAAATGAAATTGAGAACCAGGTCCCCATTCCAATCAATCACTTCTGCGTGAGGGTCCAGGGTGTGTGCCTCAGCTGTTTTTGGCTTCAACTCTCCCTCCGTCAACTTTGGCACATAGGGTGGCAGCGGTGCCCCCGATATCCCGATTTGGAGCGGTTTTATAGTTTGTGGGTTCAGGGGAATCGATATACGGAGGCGAGTAATTCGTGAGTGGGACCTAGGGATACGAGGTACAAGTACTTCTGTTTTAACATCCATATCGGGGACCTCACTGAGAGGCGTGAGAGGTGTGAGAACCTCGGGAGTTGGGGGCTGACTGAGCGCATCTCCCGCGTCAAACGGAGGTTCATAAAGAGGCTGTTGACCTTGAGGCTGGAGAGTATTCATCAATATTGCAACCATTTGTCGCTTTTGGTAAGATTGCTGGAGAGTATTCCATAAACATGAAGGGCCGTATTTATGTATCTATCGGGTTGGTGCAGTGCGGCTTAAATATGCAGGGGATGGATGCTGTCATGACGTAGCCCTGCCGCCAACTGCTTAGAATATGTGGCGAGAAAAATGTGTGGCTATAAAGTGCGCTAATGCGCTCCACCGTCATTACGCTTTTTAAAGAATCATTAATCGCATTCATCCTATCTAGAATACGGGTCAGACAGATATCGGTCAGGCGGTCTTCTAAGGTAGGGGGACAATTGCACCAGATGAATGATGTGAGGCTGGGATGGATGAATGGTTACGCCAGAGGGAAGAATATAGGTTGGGGAAGATACCCTATTAGTTACTATCGTGGATCTTTACAGTGGCCGAAGAGCTGGTGCAGCGCAGATCAATTTATGTACTCGTATGATAGTCATACATTACGCAGGTACGGCCCCATAGCCTAAGGCTCCCTTTGGGGGAAGGGGTATAGACTCGAAAAAAAAAAACGCACGTACCGGTAGGGCATTTTCTACGGCCTGACGCTATTGCCTTAACATAGTCTGGTTGCACGACCCCTCCTGTGCCTCAACATATTAGTAAATACGGATATTTTGGGGGGGGGAGTCTATTGATGGGAGGATTGGTACGCAGAGAGTAGGGTGTCTTTTGGAAGAGCTATCTACGGTCCCGAGCTATATGACAGTCCCCGCTTATCTAATGCCTAATACCCACCCCACATACCCCACCCCTCATACCTAATGCCTATCTACCTAATGCTTATCTAATACCCACCAC
>Ga0307514_10004612_pt1 | contig 12634 bp, 4 predicted proteins | sample 16_EM_MG_FD_203088 | JGI IMG/M metagenome (GOLD analysis project Ga0307514, IMG submission 203088) | Populus trichocarpa ectomycorrhiza microbial communities from riparian zone in the Pacific Northwest, United States - 16_EM | ecosystem: Host-associated > Plants > Roots > Unclassified | place...
TCTGGATTGGTAAATATTGTCTTGCTATGTTTCAACTACTTTTTTTTCTTTGTTAAGGTGACTTTGTTGTGTTTCCATCCCCTTGTTGGTTTGTGTAAACTTTTTTTAAATTATTATTAAAAATTCTGATCTTATTTAGCAAGAAAGAGGAGTATACTTACTACTTTGAACATCTTTGTCATGGTTGTTATTAGATTAAACAATCCACTTGAAGCTGGTTCATTTCTATCTAGTACATTGATGACATGCGTGATAATTCTAAATTTCTATTTGCAAAAATTGTGTTTATTCAAGGAAATTTAGATATAAATTTCAATATAGTTTGCTTCATTATGATGCATTTATATATTGGATGCATGTGTAAGTGATAAATATATATCTAGCGATGAAAAAAATACAAAAATTAAGGTATTTTTAAATATAATAAGGATCTATAATTTATTAATTTAAGTTTTTAAATTAAAAATGATCAATTTAAATCCTTATCGTGAACAAGTCGAATAAAAATATAGAAGTCCATGCTTCTCCTCAAATACATAGAACTCTTTAACAAACTAACATCAAAGTTGATGGTTCAACTTAGGACAAGTGACAATTATAGTTAGGTTTCCATGTCTTTATTTGCTTCCTCCATAGTTGAGCTAAACTCCAATGTCTATATATCACACTTGAATTGCTAAATACTTTTGCTAAAAGGAGATATTATTAGGCAATATACAAGTGATAAATATCTTCTATTACAAAAACAAAAAAAAAAGTGTTTATACATATGTATCATTAATTTATGTATAATTTATTTTATACATAAAATAAACATATATGTAAGCCATTAATTTATGTTTTTTAAGTTAAAAGTAATATGTATCATTGTATGGAAGTTATCATACATGCAATTCAATACAAACACAAACACTTAGTGTATCTCCTCAAATATATAGAAAGCTTCCTAACACACACACACCTAATTTCTTAGCAAGGCAAAAAGATAAGACAATTGGTGTGAGCCCCTCACCACCACACATATATTATACTATATTTTAAAAGACATTGAAAAAATATTGTATATTTATTGTAGATATAGACTCATTGCATTGTAGGCATAGAGTGTTTATACTGTAAATGATACTGTAGCGCTATATATGGGGGCGTTGTCTTTGATATTTTTTAGTCAAAAAATATTATTGTGGGGCGTTTTTTTTTTATGTGTCAAAAGCTATTAGGTCTGGTTGGGCAGTCAAACTCAAATCGCTTCCAATAGGTGCTGGGTCTAACTTGGCAGCCAGACTCACCGTTGTTCAAATTTATTTTTTTGCCTTTTTAGATTATTTTTTTTCTCTTATTTAATTTTTTTTTCATACGGTAAAGAGAAAATAAATTGGTGGGACCTTTTTATATTGTACAAAAGTTGGGTGATGATAATTTTTTTTCATTTGAGGTTAGGTTGGTTGAATTTTTTTTCTCTTAGCGTTGGATCCTGCTGCCACCAAGACCCAATAGAGTCGGGTCTTACTGCTCAACATGATCCAATAGCGTTGGGTTGCCGCTAGATCCAAGACACTTAATATATTCTCTATACTCTTCATATTTTTTTTACATTTTAAAAAAAATTATTATTGACCCGCTGCGGAGCGCGGGCCAATATGCTAGTGTGCGTGCGTGCGCGCGCGCATAATAGCAAAGGTCGGAAAGGGTAGTGCAAATATTAGAGAATAATATAAATCATATCTTGAGACTTCACCTAATAGCTTAAACTATTGGGTTGAGATGGTTCTTTGATATAGTATTAGAGTTTTGATGACCAAGCGGTCACGAGTTCGAATCTGATCATCCCTATTTATTTGATAAAATTAAGCACAAAGTAGTGTGGGTCTATGCAAGTTTCAAGCCCAAAGAGTTTTCACTTAAGGAAATATGTTAGAAAATAATATAAATTATATTTTAGAATCTCACCTAACAACTGAAGTTATTAGATTGAAATAATTTTTTTTCAGTAATTCTCTTGCTATAATTTTTGTTTTCTTAGAATGTACTCTAGGATATATATTAATTATTACTTAATGTCCTCTCTAACTTTGTAGCTACTAAAATTTTGTTTGCAAATGGTTTTTGTTTCACACATGCATGGTTGTGTGAGTTTCATTCTTCCCGATGAAGATGGAGTTCCTTTATGAGCAATTAAATCACAAATTCTCAATCTAAATGCATAACACAGAAGTCACCAAATTACACCCAGATGAGGTCTAGAATATATATATATATATATATATATATATGTGTGTGTGTGTGTGTGTGTGTGTGTGTGTGTGTGTGTGTGTGTGTGTGTGTGTGTGTCTTTTTTTTTGGAGCTAGCTATACAAAATAAATTTTGGAATTATGTTCTCATGTGATATTTAAATGATGAAATAAACAAAGAAACAAAAAAAAAACCACTGGCATACGTGATATAAGATCATGATAGGAACTGATCATTCCTGTCTTTTGCTAGAGTAAGTAATCAGTCTCAAATTAACATACCCATCTTATCCCCAGCTGGAATAGAATTGCTAAAAATATATATATATATATATAGTAATCAAATATGTAAGAAAGCTATAATGGTAACGACCGACCTCATCTCATTTATAGCAAGTGCAGGTATTTTTGAAAGTGGATAAATACATGTTGTCAATTCAGTTGTTCTTTTATATATATTATGTTTTTTTCTATTTTTTTATCTTACTTGTAATATAACCATTTTTTTTTTAAATAGTCATTCAACTTTTCAGGAATTATCTTCTAAATCTATTTTTTAATTAATACGCTTCGTTATTATATATTAAGATTTCAGTTTCATTCTCTTTAATTTCTCCTTTTAACCTTAGTACATTAAGGACACATGTTTTTTTTAAAAAAATCTAAAACAATGTTATTTTGATTAAAAAAAATCTAATTTATACTAGTTTTAGAACAACAAAGTTATCGAGATAAACTTGTGCTGGCATGTGTTTTTTCTTGAGCAAAAATTACTGTCACCAAGAAATGTAGGTAAAATCGTTGTATTTTTTCCCAAGGGGTCAGTCCAAAATGATTGAATTTCGAACCTATAAAGGTGTTATCAAAAAAAGATGTATGAGATATATATATATATATAAAGAAAAGATCTCATCAAAACGCACCAGTGGTCTAGTGGTAGAATAGTACCCTGCCACGGTACAGACCCGGGTTCGATTCCCGGCTGGTGCATTCTAATTTTGAGGTTTTCCCGTTGTCTTTTTATGACTTCATCCCCCGTAGCCATGCCTAAGCTGATTTTTTATGACATTGAATTAAATAAATGATGGGTCGTTTTTCATTTTCCAACCACTGAAGACGTAAGATGATGGTGATGTATGATGATGAAGACTGGAGTACCAATTGAGTATATCTCTATAAACTAGGCGGTAATCGTTGCGGAGTAGTTGGGAGTTATTGCTTGAAATACGTCCACCTGGTTTTATAACACAAGGAAAGACAAAATCTTCTCGTTTCTTTTACCTCCAGCACTCATATCTTGTTGATTATGACATTGTCATGAATTTCCACAAAAACGCCGTGGGACAACGACCAGGCTCCAAATTACACACCTCACAATTCCAACTAACATTTTAATTGCTCTTTGGAGGGATGCAGCTGCTTTTCATGCTGCTAGTGAGTCATGATTTTGCCGGCTTCAACGAAAGCTTCTGGTTGGCCTAAACAATGCCCAGGCTAAAAGGGCGACAGCAGGGCACGGGAGTCCAGAAAGTAGTAATCAGGTGGAAAAGCTGCTTTTAGCAAAGCCAAGACAAGTCCGATGAAGCTTTGCATGAACTTTGCGGCCTGATATTTACCTCAAAAGATTAAGCAACTGGCTGATATAACGCAACGGAAAACAAAAACAAGGGGTGCGGTGCGAGGACTTTACATCCATTCCATGCTTTCAACACAGTTTTAAGAAATGGAACAATCTTTACACAAAGCATGCCTGGGAGAGTATATCACATACAGGGGCATTGGTTACAGTGAGCATGTAAAATGGGGTGTTCCCAGTTCTAACACAAGGCCAGCAGCTGTGTCAAATCCATCGTAGCAATATTACCTAGTGAGATAGTATATAATTAGGAATATGACCACAAATGACGCCACGAGTGTAAGCATTCTACGGCTTGATTTGGTTTCAAATACCTAAGTAAAACAAACTAACCATCAGTCACACGGCCATTAAATGAAAGGTGTTTGGCAAGAAAACATGTGTAAGAAAGAAACCCAAAAGAGTTGAATCTGCAATTACTATGAGAAGCAAAAGAAGGAAATCAAGTAATCTACATACCATCTTAAAGCGATCCATGGTTCCTGACAGCACTCCCCTGGAAGAATCCATATCATTGCCCTAAATGCGAACAATATCAGATTATTTTACCAGCAAAAACAAAACAAGAAAAGTAAGCTCATGGCTGCAGCATACATACCATTCTGTCTAACATAAGATTATGGTTGTCCACCTCTTCGTTTATATCTCCTGACAGCTGCATGATTAACTTATATTAACATATGTTGGGATATTTTACTAAAGCAAGAAGTGTAATTCATGTGCATATGAATTTATATGAATTCTACCAGCAGGACACTATTTCCAGCTTTAATTTTAATTCCAGATACTGGGTAAGCTTTCAACAGCTAGCAATTTGAAATTTGAACTGAATAAAAAGCTCATCATATAGGTATGGCATGCTAACATGAAATTTAGAGATCATAAACTGCTCTTCCTTAGACACAGGATGATTTCCAAGAAAGGCTAGTTACTGAATTCAGATTGTTGAGAAACCCGAGAAAACAAGAGTTTAGGAATATTATGAGAAGCTTTGCAGCTACAACAGCTGGTAAGGCAAACCTTTCACTTATTTTCCCTCTCATGTTTTTAGGTCTCAACAATGAAATGGCAGCATAAAGTAGCCTACTAACAACACTACAATACTCTCATCATTTGCATTCAGATTGCTGAAATCCAGAAAAACAAGAATTTAGGAACATTCAAAGAAGCCTTGCAACCACAAAGACTAATGTTTCCGGGTCTCAACATCCAGAAAGCAGCATAAACTAGCCAGATAACGATACTACCATGCCCTTATCAATTGATTGACAGCCTACTTTGCTAGCTGGGAAACTCACTCTCTTCAGCAGACTGACTCTATCCTCCAACCCTTCCAAAGCTCTCTCATTATCTTGCTCATCAATCTCATGGGAGGAGTATGAGGATGAAGCTCTGATGCCACCCTCCTCAATGCCATCAAAAAGAGCAGCCCTATTGTTACGAACATCCCTGCGCAGAAAAGGATTCTAGTAAGATGCCAAAAATCAAGTTGATGCCGCAAAGGCACAAACAGTACACATTAACTAAATAAATATGGGCAGCCTCCACTAATATTAGGAGTAACTCAAGTAAACTAGGAGGGTAGTTGATAGATCAAGTTAAGTTTCAGTCTCCATATTCATTTTTCCAAGAAATTGTATCATGCTTAACTACTAACAAGTGTCTTCACTTATACCAGAACCACCAGAAATGCATAGCTTTTTCATGATTGACGAGGATATTAGAACAATGACTTGTGTCACAACGCAAAATCAAAAGGAGAACTTATGGTAAGCAAAAGGGTGGAACAAAAACTTAATAAATACAATAGCAGTGTATATCTTATCATGTTTTCATGAGTGTGTTGGATAGGGCACACAATGTAAAGCATGTTACAGAATGATTTTATATCAGAACACTCACTTTATTGAAATTCATGTTGTGGAAAACCATCTCACACCAAGACATATTCTCCATGGCATAAGTTTCATCAGAGTTCAATCCAGGAAGGCTTTCATCACTACCACAAACAAAGTCGATGCATTATCTAGAACCAAACCTTTTAATGTATTAGACAACACTGGAGAGCTTTTTGTAACAGCACGCCTAGTGGCATTAGGTAAGTGCAGGAATGAATTAGTTTTGTTAAGCAAACCTGAAAGAACAAAAGTGGACAGTGTCTTGCTACCAATGATGAGGGTAACCTTAGAGAGACAGAGAGTGGTAAAATTTATAATCCCGAGTGACCAGAGTTAGTGATAACATACCATATTTAAAGGACTTTCTATCCTAGGCCAAAACTCTTAAACAAGTGAAGCATCTATGTTACATCCTAGCTATCAGACAATAAGAAACCAGAAAAAAAAACCTAAAAAACCAGTTACATCTTCAAGAATTTATCAGACAGAGTTTTACAGCTGATGCCAGCATCACACAAAAAAAATGACTCCTGGAAAATTGCCACTGGCCTCGTGCTAGATCAGATACTATGGTGCATATTCAAAGTGATGTTTGAGGTGTAATTTGTCCTTATTCTAACAATCAGAAGAGTGTTTTATGGCAGCTAAGCTCTTCCAGTGATTTTACTGGGAAAATCTTTATGGGATCACATCAGGGACATGCAAGTAAGAGTAGAGTTGTACAAGCTAGTATGGGGCAGTTTGCACATACCAATGCATAGATGCATCGCATGTTTAACCATTCTGAACAGACTCACCACCAAAGCTAAACAGATTAGAGCAGGAAGGACTGATATAAATAAATGTCTACGATATGTGTCATCGAAGTCCAGGAGACAGAGATCACTTGTTTTCCTCATTACAGACTTGCTGCTGGTACAAGAATTAAATATGACTCGGCACAATGTATGAGCCACTTTGACAAGCTCAAGAAGGAAAAGGTTCGTTTAAATTGAAAAAAACATGCGCCGCTACTCCGCAAACAAAAGCCTAGAGCCTCCCTCGATCACTCATCCATACCGTTCAATTGCATCAATTTGAGAGGAAAAGAGGGGGGGGGGATAGAGTAGGAATAGCTAAGTAGGAATAGCTAACTAACTAACCTCCGCGAATTCATGGCTAGAAGATCACAGAACGTGTACCTTCTCTTGTAGCAACAATCTTACTCAGCTTTTGAAAATGCTGCAGCCAGAGAAAAAATATTAGATCTAACTGTGATGGTTACAGATTATAAGTTAGAGTTGCTGTTGAGATTCATAGAGTTGGAAGAGATTGATGATCAATGAAAGCGAGAGAGAATCAAGATCTTATAATGAAGGAATAGCACAGAAAGTAAGAGATGGTGAAGAGGGAGAGAACTACACGAAACGTTACCTTTTGGAGGGAAACAGGAATTTACGCTGCGGCAGGTAGTGGATGGGGAAGGAAGAGGGGGGCAGTTTTTTGGGATTTATATATTTATAGGGCAAAGAAAGGATTGAATGGTCAAAACGGTGAAAAATTGTGGGAGGGGTCCCGCAGGTTTGCCTACGAGGGTAAAAAATGCGCACGTGGGAGGGTAAAGACCGTGTGATGCTGATGGAGGGAAGGCAGAGCAGATTGATGGTTGAGAGTTGAGACCTGCGATGAGTTTTTACTATCCTCCAAAAGGGAAAAAAAAAACTTTTCCCTGTTTATTACTATCCTCCAAAAGGGAAAAATTGCAAGAGAGGGCCTAGATTCAGTAAAACTACGGGCTTTTCCCTGATTACAAAAATCCAGGAAACACAAGGACATGGGATAAATCAGGCTCAGGCCGAATTAAAAAAAAATGGAGTGTGAAAAAAATCCCCAGATATTTCCAGTGTGTTTTTCATATGGGATTTTTCATTTATTATGAATTTAAAATCAAATATATATTAGATGATATTTTTTTAATATATCAAGACATTGATAACATTTTTTTTAATAAAAAAATAGTGGAAATGTGGCATGTTAGATTAAACCATATGAATTCATATAAAACAAATTGAAAAAAAATATATAGATTCCAATTTTCAATTAGCTTGATATAGAAAGATAGAATTAAAAAAAATATCAATTAACAAAAAGGATATAAGAAAAACAAAGTCAATCCGGGTTAACTTGCTAAATTAATATGAAATGCAGTTATTAATCAACAATATTGTTGAATAATGAAAATTAAAAAAACAACAACTTGAGTTAACCCATGATAACATGTTAAACTTGTGACTCATGTCATGACACCATGATAACTATATAAAAAGCAAGATGAATAGAAATTACAAAACTTCATTCCAAATCAACACAATATTGAAAGATAAAATTAAAAAAAAATAATCTACAGAATGATGACTAAATATGACATCCAAAAACAAATGACAGCTCACTTTGCTCCATCGAGAGAGCCAAATGTGAAAGCTTGGGAGAGGAAAGATGGCAGAGGGAAGAAAAGAAAAATGGGACATCGAAGCCAAACCACAACGCCTCCATCACCGCACACCACCTCGGGAATAAGATATCATCGAGACAATTCAAACGACACTAAAAAAGGATGTTTGTGTAGTTTGGTGGTCGCCACATGTGCGCGTCCAAGTGCAATAACCTTTATTGCCTATTGACATGCTTGTTATATAAGCCACTTCTTCCTTTTTCGTTCATTTTAGTTCTTGAATATCCATTTCATTTTCAAATTCGATTCACGAAGTTTTAATTATTTTAAATAAATGAAATCTAATTTTATTTTACCATGTCTAGCATTAATCGAGCGCCAAAAGTTTTTCTCAACATCGAGAGAACCCCATATAAAACCAATTGAAGCAAACCAAGCAATCCTTGAACCTACAAATGTGTCTAGATCAATGAAGTCTAGTCTTGTTTTATCAAATTGAGCATCAATTGAACACTAAAAATCCCCCCCAGAAACCTTGCACGAAGCCAGTTGAAGCAAATTCTAAATTAACCAAACTTGAAAAGATAAAATAAAAAATAAAAAAATTGAGTGAAATAAAAAAAAAATCGTGACACTTTTACAATCTTTTTTTTTTGTTTGGTCTACCATGAAACCAAAGTTCTTTTAAGGTCCATTTGTTTCACGTAAAATATTTTATATGAAAATATTCTTAAAATTTTTGCATGTCTGTTTTCTAAAAAATATTTTCTTATATTTGTTTTCTATAAAATATTTTACAGGAAAATAAATTAATGTAAAATATTTTACAATCAACTTTCAAACTTAGTTTATTTACTAGAAAATATTTTCAGCTCATAAAATTTAGTAAAACATTTTATGAATAGTAATCCACTCACAATATTATCCAACTATTTTAATTGTCAACATCATTATCTTCTTCACCATCATCATCATATCATTACTATTCCTCATCTCCATCATCATCATTATTACTACCACTTTTTCCGCCACTATCATCAGCCCACCACCATAATCACCTCTACCTTTTTCTTTATTATCACTATCATGTTATCATCACTATTATCTCACCACGATAATTTTCTTCTTCATTATTATTATTATCTCAACACGACACCAATAAATTAATAAATATATGTAAAATATTTTTCAAACCAAACATTAAAAAATATATTATATATATAAAATATTTTACATGTTTTTCACTTAAAAACACTTAAATTCTTTAAATTTATTAATAATTTAATACAAAGGTGAGGGAAAAAACCAGTGCATCGTACTCTTTACAAGTAGCTTGCAAAAGCGGCAGCAGCAGATTCTTACAACTCTGTGGGTGTCGTGGTGGTGCCACGGCAACAAAAACAACTCCAGAGCAGCCTTGCCTTTTTAGCACCACCACAACCACTGCAATCTCATGGGTTCCCTGGACACAACCACCCCAACAGGATCCCGGTCCAACATGGAGCAATTTCTTTGTGAACGGTTGGTCGACCAGACCCAGCCTATCCACGAGCGCTTTAGAGCTCTCTTCTCTCTCCGTAACCTCAAAGGCCCTGGACCCCGCAACGCCCTCATTCACGGTTCCTCTCTCTTTCTCTTGTTTGTCATTAACTTTACTTTTGTTTCGGTTTCTTAGCCAGAGAAAGGTGTCCTATGAATCGCTTAATGGATTGGGCTTTCTGAATCAAATTTTAATTCAATTTTTTTTTTCTGACTTATCTTAGAAAAGAAATTATGATTACGGAATTTGAGTTTTTGGAGTATATATTGTTCAGCAATCGCTCGTCGAAAGAAAGTAACTGTCTTTGATTTTTTTTAAGTTGAATTTCTTCTCTATGGATAAGTTGGTTAGATACATTATGGGCAAGAAGAGTTTGATAGCTTTCACTTGCTAATATGCTGAAAATCTTTGGAGAATATAAGTTTTGATTTTTAAGTTAAATTTGTAAATTAAGCAGTTGGTTTTCTATCTAAATGAAGTTTATTTTGTTTTGGAGAATAAAAGTTCTGATTTTTAAGTTAAAATTGTAAATTAAGTAATTGTTTTCTTTCATTTTTTTTTTCTCCTTACCTCTTCAGCAACAAGGGATTCTTCAAATTTGCTGGCCCACGAGGCTGCCTTTGCGTTGGGTCAAATGCAAGATGCTGAAGGTATCCCTGCTCTGGAAGCAGCTCTAAATGATCTTTCTTTGCATCCTATTGTCCGCCATGAGGTGCGTTCACATCAAGTTATAGTATTTTTTTTTCTTAGTAATATTGTTGACGGTACTAATTGTTTCCATATTGTTTATGCTGTTATATTTCAGGCTGCTGAAGCTCTTGGTGCAATTGGCTTAGAGAGTAATGTTCCTTTTTTGAAGAATAGTTTGACTAATGATCCAGCTCAGGAGGTTAGAGAAACTTGTGAACTGGCTCTCAAGCGAATTGAGGAAATGAATTCTACAAGCAATGTTGATGGATCATCAGTAGCAGAAAAATCACCCTTTATGTCTGTTGACCCAGCTGCACCAGCTTCGTTTTGCTCTTCTGTTGATGAGCTGAGGTATTTTGTCTATGGACTTGATATTTTTCCCCCCTTACATACTAGATTTTGTTAGGTTGTTGACTGAACTCAATTAACTTTTAAGGGGAGTTCTTCTGGATGAAAAAAGAAGCATGTATGAGCGCTACGGTGCTCTTTTTGCACTTCGGAATCATGGTGGGGATGAAGCTGTTTCTGCTATAGTTGATTCTTTGGCTGCAAGTAGTGCATTGCTCAAGCATGAGGTTTGTTGAGCTTCCTTAAACCTAGTTATGTTTATGCTAATTGTGGTTTGTCCTACATTGTCTTTTCAAGTGGATAGTGTACATAATCATGTAGATATTCTAGTGGAAATTTCAGCTTGTCTGATATTTGGTGGGTGTTCTGCATTGGTAAATAGAGATAGCGTCTAGTGAAAAGCACCTCAGTTCTTCCTTTCTGAGTTTATTTGGAACTACAATGTCTCTTTAGCTTCAATTTGATTTTTTTATTGCAAAACGCTGTTTCATGTTTTCTGAATACCTTTTCTGTAATTTTTCAGGTTGCTTATGTTTTGGGCCAATTGCAAAACAAAGTTGCTTCCGCTGCACTTTGTAGAATACTTAGAGATGCAAATGAACATCCAATGGTCAGACATGAGGCTGCCGAAGCTCTTGGTTCCATTGCAGGTACATCTTCTGATCTTCCCTTTGTTGTGTTCCTGTGATTTTTCTTATTATGATCACGATCCTAATCCACCAAAAAAGGATGAAAAATTCTTCTAGTTGAAAATCTCTGAAATGGTTGTAGATGGTATAAAAAAAGGCATGGAATAACGTTTTTGTTGGATAAGTTAATGATGCTCTGATATAACATCCTTGTAGTGATCAACATCTAAGTATTGCTTGAGGTTTGAAGAGAGATGGGAGAATCTTGTGATGCTTCTCACAAAAGCAACTCCTCGCAATTACATGCGGGTGATGATTGCTGCTCATTTTACATAAACATGAAATTGCACACAACATAGATTTTTTACTATAAAAGAGAAGGAAAAAAAGGCACCTGTGTTCTTATTTGTGAAATATGTGAAGATTCTGTGCTTCTCTTGCTAATTCCCTTTCTTAACTGTCCTGGTCTGGGCAGTGTTTCCTGTAGCAGTTAAATCCGGTCCTTTTTCTGTCTCAATGTACTGTGCAATCATCATCGCACCTCTTTTTCCTGCATGTTTGCGTGCCAAATGACCTTCTAACCTTGACTAGTAGACTATATTCAGTCTGGTTACTCTAATAGGTATTGTTTTTTACTCTCATAGATGAGCAAAGTGTTGCACTTCTTGAGGAATTTTCAAAGGATCACGAGCCTCTGGTTGCGCAAAGCTGTGAAGTTGCTCTGAGCATGCTAGAATTTGAAAGATCAGGGAAATCATTTGAGGTATGCATTTGAACATTAAACATTAGAAATACATTATATTTACTGTTAACATATTTTCAGGAGAAGTGACTGTTACTCTCATCTTTGCAGTACCTCTTCATGCAAGACCCTCTCGTACAAGCTTAAATTAACTGCACCTCTTCATGCAAACTCCACCACTTATACACGGTACAAGTTTTGTTTTTTATCTAGTCAATGGATTCCGTCTGCGAGGCAGTCTTTTTGGGATCGTAAGCTGGGAAGAGTGTCATGGATCATACAGAGACTCGTCCTCTTCAGGGTCATGGCCTTGCTGATTTATTTATATAGGGATTATATAATATATTGATGCGTGGGAATGTGATTTGTTCAAGTTTGTAACAAAATAAAGATTGCTTATTTTAGTCCTTTTATGTACAAGCGGGAGACATCTCCATCTTGCAACCTCTTGTGCTTTCTTTTATGTATGATAATGTAAGAGAAAACAC
>Ga0307514_10004613_pt1 | contig 12634 bp, 15 predicted proteins | sample 16_EM_MG_FD_203088 | JGI IMG/M metagenome (GOLD analysis project Ga0307514, IMG submission 203088) | Populus trichocarpa ectomycorrhiza microbial communities from riparian zone in the Pacific Northwest, United States - 16_EM | ecosystem: Host-associated > Plants > Roots > Unclassified | place...
ACCCTCTGTATAGCAAGCCTGCTAGCCTCTGTAGGACGGCGAGAGAAGTGCGTTGCCACCATTTGGGACCTGTCAGGACAGTCACTACCGCAGAAGTTGAACATGGCACGCTCATAACTCGTGCCTTCTCCATATCCTCCTCGCCCATGACAACAACATTGTCCCACGCGGCAGAAATCGCATGCGCCAGCCTGAACGCATAGGTCACCGCCCCTAGGCTGCATCTGCAGAGCGATTTTGACAACATCAGGATAGGTACCAAGAAGGAACGCTATGTTGCGTGCGTGCGGGTATTGAGCGAGGGTATGCGTGGCTATTTGAGATGACGGAGGGAGAGGAAGGAGTTGTGCGTTCTTGCGTCCCATAGGACGCGCGTGGGCGTATTGGAGGTAGGGACCGGTATCGCCTTCGAAGGATAATATGCGGTTCCAGTTGAACGTGTAACCGTCCGTCTTGCCATCTTCAAACCTTTCTCCATTTCCTTTCCCTCTCCAAGTACCTCAAACCCCGCTTCTCGTACCGCACTCATAACTCCCTCAAGACTCAACTCCAGTTTAGCCTGGGAGCCGCTCGTCCAAAGGAGTGGGCCGAATCTGCCTATGCATCACGTTGCCTGCCTCCTCGATAATATGATTTATGAAGACCGCAGTTCCCTTACGTGTGCTCATTCCCTGAACCAGCCCGTAATTTATATGCAGGAGGTTCTTAGCCCAGGAGAATCCCATGAGCTCAAGAACAAGATCTCAAACCCGTCTTGCGAACGATCGGCTCTCCAAGGCCCCACTCGTTCAAATCAATCGCTTTGGCTCCCTGCCTGTCTGAGATGGGCCCCACGTCATCAAGCTGCCTTATCCATCGACTCTTTACTGACGCTGCTCTCGCCGGTGTATACATCAAACTTGATGTTGAGCTTGTCGTACGCCTCTTGGTACTTCTTCAAGCTCGTCGCCCGCCAGTGACCCCATTGCTAAAGCGCATCCTCATTTCCGTCTTCCATTCGCTTGAACCACCTCGCGCCCTCGACTTTGACATTTGAGTCCTTGGCATCCTGGGTGACTTGGACGTAAACATTGTACAGGTGCCTGAGTGGGTCTTCGTTAGCCATATTTTTCGTAGCCGAGGGCGATTATGATTCGAATGGGCTACAATATAACGGCGAGATAAATTTACCTGAGTTCCCCAATCGCCAAGGTAATTCATCGAGATAATCTCCCATCCGCATGCGTTGTAGAGGTTAGCCAAGAAGGCTCCAATGATGGTGCTCCGCCAGGTGGAAAACTCTTTGACATGTTGGGTGAGGAGTACTCAATAATTATTTTTTTTGTCCTTTCCAGAATCACTCGAGCCGTACTCGGGTCGTCCAGAGGGTGTAGAGTGCCTGAGGGCGTCCACTTGGTTGAAGAACTTGGCAAATCATATTGACGGTATTGATTAAGTGAAGGAAGGATTTGTCGAAAACGATGGATTCGATCCATTCATCTGGTTGAAACTATAAAGAGATCCAACGTAGGAACAGAAATTGCGCCATGAACACGTCTTCGATTACCCTTGCCGCCCACCTTTCCAGGTAGTCTGAATCGGACTAAAGCAACAGTGAAATCCTTTCTTTCTTTAGTCCAAGAGTCAAAGGCAGCGTCTTCGAGAGGCGTTTCGCAATATATATCTTGAACGTGGTCAATACCTGCGACGAGTTCATGCAACAGAAGGCTGGGTCATTGTTGAAGAAGACCGTGAATCCGAATTTAAAATATAGCTTATGATACAAGGATATCATGAAAGGATGTGGACGGCGCACTTGATAAATTTTGCCTTTCCGACGGTCCTTTCCTGCCTAACAGGAATTGTCGATTGCATGAGCATCGTTGGATTCGATACCAGATCTTTTCGAATAGCTGAGAGTATTGTTGTGCGTCTGATTTCTATGTCAATCTAAGACTTTGTTTGACCGAAAAGTGCAGGCTGTTTAAAATCTGGTGGATAGAGAACAAAATAAACTTTCCCAGTTGAATGAGACCATATGAGTTGTGTTCGGCAGCGACATTTTGGCAGTGGCAATTAATAACAAGGACGATGAGACAGCCAAAGCAAATGATATTTTTTGTTGACCGGGCATAATTATCTGAGTTTTCGTTTGGTGTACCTAATTGGGCGCAGCAGGTCAAAATATTCAGATCAGTGATTCTCTCCCGGAGTTCACATCTTTGGCTGTTCTCACATCGCGCTGTCATTCCCTACTTACAAATTCTTACCTTTTCAAACAGCGAGTAGTGATGTTTCTTGCACTGAAAGTACATTCGGGATTCGGTGCTATTGACAAAAAGACAAAAGACGGCAAAAAGTGACTAAAAGAATTACTAGAACATTCCAATCATGAAACTAACGAGCCTTCACCCCAGCGGTTACAACCCCTGCCTATCAACGAGTCGAGTACCTTTCTTCTTTGAAATGCGACTATCCGCATTTTTCTTCCTGCTGGTATGTTTGCGTTTCCTGTGCATTCTCAGTAAAGATACGAAGCGGAAAGAATCAATTCACTTACAAGACGCGCCTCATCGTTGCCGTATCCTCAAAAACCCACAACAATTTGTCACCGTCCTTTGACCCGTTTGGGTCTTTGTACTTGGGCGGTCTTCCACGCCTGGTCAAGCAACTCAAATTGATCAATAATTCAGACATTGGGTTATGTGGCTTACCGCGGTCCCTTAGGCTTCTTGTCTGCATCCTGTGGCTTCGTCACGGAGTTTAAGTTGTTACTAGTAATTGGGTCAGACCTTTTGCACCAACAGGGGTGACGAACTTTGGCTTACCTCAGGGCTGCCTCGGGTTTCTGATTTTCAGACGCCCATGCTTGGCCTGATTTGTCCTTTATGTTTGTCACTCCTTGATGGAGTGACACCGAGTTATAGCACTCGTATTGCTGATGAGTGGGATAATTCCAGCCTTCGTTTCCGATATCTGTTTGTGGTTCACATTGATGTCCATAAAACACCAGAGACTCAGCGGGATGGTGGTTGACGGTATGGACTTCGGGATTCGAATTATACATGTCCAGGTTTGATGGCACGGAAGATGATTGTGAAAACATGTACACCTCTGGGCGGACTTCTGACATATTAGGGGGGAAATACCACTGCTGGACGCCGTTCGCGTAGTCGCCGGTGTAGTTCGTAGTATGCATGGAAGCGAAGAGGTTGACTTTGTGTTGGATTGGGGGAATCTTGTCAAGGAGACTCGTCCGTATTTAAGGAGAATCTGTGTACAATGGGAAGCTTTTGTTTGACAAACAAGAGCCTTTATAATGTCCGAACATTGTAACTTACACTGACACTGTGACAGTAACATATGTCACACGCGCTTGAGCAAATTCGGACGTTTGCGTCCGCTTCTTTGACCGCGCAGATGGAGAACAAAATGACTCTCCTGGAATCTAGTAACTTGGCCCTAACTCTATATTTAAATATACAGCTGACCCTCTGTATAGCAAGCCTGCTAGCCTCTGTAGGACGGCGAGAGAAGTGCGTTGCCACCATTTGGGACCTGTCAGGACAGTCACTACCGCAGAAGTTGAACATGGCACGCTCATAACTCGTGCCTTTTCCATATCCTCCTCGCCCATGACAACAACATTGTCTCACGCGGCAGAAATCGCATGCGCCAGCCTGAACGCATAGGTCACCGCTCTAGGCTCGTGCATCTGCAGAGCGACTTTGACAACATCGGGATAGGTACCAAGAAGGAATGCTATGTTGCGTGCGTGCGGGTATTGAGCGAGGGTATGCGTGGCTATTTGAGATGACGGAGGGAGAGGAAGGAGGTGTGCGTTCTTGCGTCCCATAGAAACCAGACGCGCGTGGGCGTATTGGAGGTAGGGTATCGCCTTCAAAGGATAACATGCGGTCCCAGTTGAAGGTGTAACCGTCCGTCTTGCCATCCTCAAACTTTTCTCCATTTCCTCTCCCTCTCCAAGTACCTCAAACCCCGCTTCTCGTACCGCACTCATAACTCCCTCAAGACTCAACTCCAGTTTACGCTCGTCCAAAGGGGTCACTGGCGAGCGACGAGCTTGAAGAAGTAAGAAGCGTACGATGTACACACTGGCGAGAGCAGCGTCAGTTAAGAGTCGATGGATAAGGCCCTTGCTCAGCTTGATGACATGGGGCTCATCTCAGACAGGCAGGGAGCCAAAGCGATTGCTTTGAACGAGTGGGGCCTTGGAGGGTCTTGGGGAGCCGATCGTTCGCAAGACGGGTTTGAGATCTTGTTCTTGAGCTCATGGGATTCTCCTGGACTAAGAACCTCTTGCATATAAATTACGGGCTGGTTCAGGGAATGAGCACACGTAAGGGAACTGCGGTCTTCCTAAAGCATATTATCGAGGAGGCAGGCAACGTGATGCATAGGACACTCCATTGCTGAAGCACATCCTCATTTCCATCTTCCATTCGCTTGAACCACCTCGACTTTGACATTTGGGTCCACCTTGGCATCCTGGGCGGTGCTCCGTAAATGACCCAGGTGGAATTCTTTGACGATGTTGGGTGAGGAGTACTCGATAACTACTTTTTTGTTATTTCCAGAATCACTCGAGCCGTTTCGGGCTGTCCAGAGGGTGTAGATCTGAGGGCGTCCACTTGGTTGGCAAATCATATTAACGGTATTAACTTGGAAGTGGAGGAATAATTTGTCGAAAACAATGGATTCGATCCATTCATTCGGTTGAAACTACACAGCGATTCAACGTAAAGGCAGAAATCGCGCCATGAAGAGGGGACTCACGCCTTCGATTACCTTTGCCGCAATCTCTGCCACCTTTCCAGGTAGTCTGAATCGGAGTGAAGCAACAGTGAGATCCCCGCCTTTCTTTCTGTAATCCACACCAGCGAGAGCTTGTTCAAGAGTCAAAGGCAGCGTCTTCGAGAGGCGTTTCGCTATATATATCTTGAATGTGGTCAATACCTGCGACGAGTTCATGCCATCTTGTACAACAAGAAGCTGAGTCATTGTCAATCCGAGTTTAAAATATAGCTTATGATCGGACACAGCTACAAGGATATCGTGAAAGGATGTGGGCGGCACTTGATAAATGCCTTTGTTGTTCTACCCTACTGTTAGTGTTCGAATTTGAGATAAAGTGGCGCACCTTAACCGAGTCGTTGAAGGTTTCCTGCCCAACAGGAATTGTCGATTGCATGGGCATTGTTGGATTCGATACCAGATCTTTTCGAATAGCGTTGTGCGTCTGATTTCTAGGTCATTACATAAACTTTGTTTGACCTGTTTAAAATCTGGCGGATAGAGAACAAAATCCCAGTTGAATATGTCATAGTTGCGTCCGGCCGCGACATTTGGCAGTGCGCAGTTATGACAACAAAGCAAAAGATATTTTTCTTAAATACAGTCAACCGGGCATAATTATCCGAGTTTTCGGTGTTGATCTACGTTTGGTTGAATCAAGGTTGAATATTAACGTTGAATGCCTTTGGTGAGTGTGGTGTACCTAATCGGGCGCAGCAGGTCAAAATATTCAATTGTGTAAACCAGATATAGATGATAGATAGATCATTGATTCCCTCCCGGAGTCCTTGGTTGTTCTCATATTGCGCTGTCATTCCCTAGCAGTCACAAGCCCTGCCTATCAACGAGTCGAGCGCCTTTCTTTTTCGACATCTTCGACCTACTAGTATGTTTGCGTTTCCTGTGCATCGTTCTCAGTAAAGATAAAAAGCCGAAATAATCAATTCACTTACAAGACGCGCCTCATCGTTGCCGCATCCTCAAAAACCCACAACAATTTGTCACCGTCCTTTGACCCGTTTGGGTCTTGGTACTTAGGCGGTCTTCCACGCCTGGTCAAGTAACTCAAATTGATCAATAATTCAGTTACATTGGCTTATGTGGCTTACCGTGGCTGTCCCTTAGCCTTATTGTCTGCATCCGTTGGCTTCGTCTCGGAGTTCAAGTTGTTACTAGTAATCGGGTCAGACCTTTTCCAACAGGGGTGACAAACTTCGGCTTACCTCAGGGCTGCCTCGGATGTCTGATTTCCAGACGCCGATGTTTGGCCTGATTTCACGTTAAAGTTTGTCACTCCTTGATGAAGTGACACCGAATTATAGCACTCGTATTGCTGATGAGTGGGATAATTCCAGCCTTCGTTTCCGATATCTGTTTGTGGTCCGCATTGATGTCCATAAAATACCAGAGACTCAGCAAGATGGTCGGGTCCGGAATTTTGTGATCCATCGCATTGGTGTCCATAAAGAACCAGAGACTCAGCGGGATGGTGGTTGACAACGGGAATATGAGCGTGTTGGCCTAAGTACGTTATTCCCTCGCACGTACTGGTGCTAGTACCGACGAGTGGGTCCACAGCTGTGCTGATTTCCGACATACCAGTTGGGAAATACCACTGGACGCCGTTAGCGTAGCCGCCGGTGTAGTTCGTAGTATGCATAGAAGCGAAGAGGTTGACTTTGTGTTGGATTTCTTTTCAAGGGGACTCGTCCGTATTTAAGGACAATCTGTGTACAATGGGTATCAAGAGCCTTTGTAATTCATACGTCCGAACATTGTAAAATTGACAATGGGACAGTAACGCATGTCACAAGCGCTTAACGGTTTGTCACAAATTTTGGATTGGAGTCTCCCGTCCAACTTGATTCAAAGTGGACTTGTAAAATACGGAAACGTTCGGAAGAGAAGGGGAAAGTCAAGGCAGTCAGGGGCCCAGCAAATGACCGAGGCAGACTCAGGAAGAGGTAGAACGTGGCGTACCAGTGACCAAACGGTAAGTGCTGAAGACCACTTTTTACACGACAACAAGCGAGTCTCAAGCATAATTACAGGCACACAGTGACGCGGTCGGCTACCGACGTTTTCATGACTCCAGACACAATATCAGACATACCGCCCTACAATCAGTCGCGGATGTGCTCTCCAGACCCGATGCGGCAGTCGCAAGCAAATCCTTTCATCCGATTAATCCGTCCGAGCCATGCCTCAACATAGCAGAAAGACTCGTCGCGAGCGAGTTTATGACTTCGCCATCTCATTGTCCGCCGCCTTTTCTGTTAATGTGGCACTGTCAAGAAGTCGAGAACCATCAGACCACTCAGAGAATTCGATCCTAAGATTCCTAACCTATTTCAGAACCATCCATCTCCCAGTAGGTGACAATTGCAAGGCATTTCGTATTCAGAACATCGTAAGAAATACAGGAAATAAGAATGACAGAGTACTATACAAAAAAGACTCAAACGTATCAGATGCTTCACGTGTATGCATATGGTTAGCTTTACATGCCGAGTCTCGCCCAATCAACCTAACACTCTCCGATAATTGACAAGCTCCTCCGTATACTCCATTGGAAGTCTTCTGAACCAGATAACATCTTCGGTAGCCACATCACTGAGATACAAATCAATGGCAGCACGCTGGAGACATGCTTGGAAGAAGGTAGCGACAAAATAAGCAATCTCCAATTCGCATGGAGAGTTCTTGATAGAGAAGTAGGCGGCAGCCATCAAAGGTGCGCGAAGAGGAGCGAGTATGGACAACCAGCTTGCGGCTCGAAATTCCACGGACGGCTTTAAGGCAACGGTAGGAATAAGAAGCTCTTTTCCGTGCTTACGCACCCGTCCAGTCGATACGTCGTGAACAGCCTCAGACGGTGAACTCGGTGCATCACCCAACGCACCATCGTAGAGAAGTACCCAGGTGGCTCCTAATGCCGGGCTCAAGTCAGTTTCCCTCACCCGCAAGTAGCACACATCTCGTTGTACATCCAAAAATGTTCCACCAAATGCCGATGTGAGAGTGAACACTACCACCCAGAGAAGGTATGATGGCCAACTGTTCCCGGCCGTCCAACTTGCATATGCAATGATGAACATTGGAAGCAAGACCAATGCTACATATGCAAGGGTCATGAGTTTGCCGTAGACGCGTAATCCCCATTTCATGACAGGAAACGTAGTTCGCATGCTGAGCGATGGATCTGATATCGGTATCTGACGCTTCCTATTAGCGGTGGTGACAAGATTGTCGTAATCGGCTGTGCCCAGAGGCGGGTAGTGGACCTTTCCATTTCTCCGACCTGGTATGAAAACTTCCTGGCGCCCGCCAAAGGCCCCCCTCATACCGTTATATCTGTCGGTAAGGTGGATGGACCCATTCAAAAAGAAATGGAGTCCAATGCTACGCCCGCTGATGCACTGGATGGCCACCGCGGCACTAGCATTAACCCCAGCCGTTGTGACTGTGATAGTCGCCAAGAGGATTGCCAGCGCGCGGAAGGCATCATGCAGGGAACTTAGTCCGTCAGGGTCGCTACTCCCGTCATTAGAGTTATTCATGCCGTCACCAGTGTGATAGTCGATACAGATCTGGGCAAGGGGGGGATATACTGGCGCTATTCGAGGTAGATATGCACGATTGCTGCAAAAGATAAGTAAGATGCTTTGGGAATCGGTAGTGCGCAGCACCACGAACCTCTGAATAATAGCACGGTTTCAATGTTGCAACCCTTGATCTTTAGATGTTGATGACCCCAATGACGAGAATAATGAACATTGAATAGAGAACAAGTAGTCATCGACTGACAGTCCAAGGACCCCTGAAACCTGAGCTGAATGGGATCGAGGCAACTACGACGAGGCATGCCCCTTACACACATGGACTGTGCAAATTGGATATATCGTAAACGGCCTATTCTCAGGTGAGAGTTCAGCGCTCAGCGCTCATCATTGACTATGACTTGTGATCTTCATATGCTTACCGTCTGTCTAAAGCTCTGACAGGGCTCCGACTCGGAAACCGTTCTCTCAGGTATGGATTATGGACCTAAAAAGTTCCGCGCTAACGAAGCATCCTACTTATTCTGCAGCAATTCTTTGGATACCCCTCGTTATTCATATGCACCTCATGAACAACTCTATTGCCCAAAATAGCGATCACAGTGGAAGTCCCGTGCATGATGCCTTCCGGGCGCTGGCAATCCTTCTGGCGAGTATCGCGGCCACAACGGTTGGAATTAGCGCGACCGCTGTAGTGACTATCCAGTGCATCAGCGGGCGCAACATTGGAATGCATTTTATTTTAAATGGATCCGTTCACCTCCCCGACAGATATATTGGTATGAGAACCGCCTTTGGTGAGCAACAGGAAATTTTTATACCAGGCCGGAGAGGTGGCAAGGTCTACTACCCACTTTTGAGTACCGCCGATTACGACAATCTTGTCCTCACCGTTGATAGGAAACGTCACATGCCGGTATCAGATTCATCGCTCAGCGACCAAATTACATTTCCTGTCATAAAATGGGGAATACGCGTCTACGGGAAATTCATCGCTTTTGCATATGTAGCAGCTGCGCTGCTTCCAACGTTCGTCATTGCATTTGCATGTTGTGTGGTTGGGAAAAGTTGGCCGTCATACGTTCTTTGGGGGGTAGTGTTCACTATCACATCGGCATTTGGTGGAACATTTTTGGATGTACGGCGAGATGTTTGCTACTTACGGGTGAAGGAAACAGACTTGAGCCCGGCATTAGGAGCCACCTGGGTACTTCTCTACGATAATGCATTGAATGGTGCACCGACTTCATCATCTGAGGCTGTTTGCGATGTATTGACAGGACAGGTGCGTAAGCGCGGAAACGAGCTTTTTGTACCTGTTGTTACCTTAAAACCAGCGGTGGAATTTCGAGCCGCAAGTTGGTTGTCCATACTCGCTCCCCTTCGCGCACCTTTGATGGCCGCTAGCTACTTCTTCATCAAGAACTCTCCATATGAATTAGAGATCGCTTATATTGTCGCTATCTTCTTCCAAGCGTGTCTCCAGCGCGCTGCCATTGATTTGTATCTCAGTGATGTGGCTACCGATGATATTATCTGGTTCAGGAGGCTCCCAATGGAATATATAGAGGAGCTTGTCGAATATCGAAGAGTGTTAGGTTAATGGTGAGACTTGGAATATAATGGTATCTGTTCAAACTAAAACTGTTGGAGATAGCCTCAATCTCGGAACGAATGCACTCTATGAAGGTCATATTCCTTCTATGTTATTTTTCTCTGATTGTATATTTTTCTCATCACTATTATTATTATTTCTGCTATGACCCTTTTACTTACTTAGTTACAAGTGGCTCACTCATGTAGTATAATTTGTGTTAGAACTATTCTCACAAGACATCAAGAAAATAGGGTTGGGGATTTGAGATGCACGATCAATTTTGTTGATCGCAAAATCCCCATAAATGGACGAGAACGTCTGGTAACGAGCCTACCAATTCCCAGATGCCCTCGAATAACCAGAATCTGGGATTAAATTTTGAAATTTGAAATGTCAATGTGATAAAGAGACGACGGTGATTCGCTGCGGGTCCAATTCAAGTTCGAACCGGAGTGTTCAAGTTGTTAAATCTTGTTTGCTCTATCACCAATGTCTTTTCTCTACATTCGTAATAAGAATTCGAATCAAGATCGGGCCTATTGAATTTGTCGCAAGTTCCAATTCTGGGATTTTTGATACTGTAGTGATAAAGAACGGTATTTATTGATGTATTCAAGTTCACATCCTCTCTAGGGGCCTGAGACTCAATAAGCGCATAGCAGCTGCCAACACCTCCCTTGCACAATCATAAAGAAACATCTTTGCTCGTGCCTTCTCCATATCCTCCTCGCCCATGACAATAACATTGTCCCACGCGGCAGAAATCGCATGCGCCAGCCTGAACGCATAGGTCACCACCCCACTGGGCTCGTGCATCTGCAGAGCGACTTTGACAACATCGGGATAGGTACCAAGAAGGAATGCTATGTTGCGTGCGTGCGGGTATTGAGCGAGGGTATGTGTGGCTATTTGAGATGACGGAGGGAGAGGAAGGAGGTGCGCGTTCTTGCGTCCCATAGAGACCAGACGCGCGTGGGCGTATTGGAGGTAGGGACCGGTATCACCTTCGAAGGATAACATGCGGTCCCAGTTGAAGGTGTAGTCGTTGATGCTATAGAAATCATGTAAGAAACAAAATCAGGTATGGAAGACGAAAACGAACCGTTTAGCAGCCATATCTTGAATCTTGACACCAGTTATCCCGATCTCCAGGCTCGTCTTCTCTGGATCCTCAACAGTTGCATACTTATCCTTGTTCTTCTGCATCTGCCTATGCATCACGTTACCTGCCTCCTCGATGATATGGTCTAGGAAGACTGCAGTTCCCTTACGCGTGCTCATTCCCTGAACCAGCCCGTAATTTATATGCAAGAGGTTCTTAGCCCAGGAGAATCCCATGAGCTCAAGGACTTTGAAGAGTTGGGCGAGGTGGAGGTCTTGTGCCGAGCCGACGACGTAGATCATTTTATCAAACTTATATTGCCCGTAGCGCCAGATCGCTCCGCCAATGTCGCGGGTTAGGTACGTAGAAGTTCCATCTATTTATTTTGTTGTTATTAGCAACTTCAAACGCCCCAGACTAAAGAACAAGAGCTCAAACCCGTCTTGCGAACGATCGGCTCCCCAAGGCCCCACTCGTTCAAATTAATTGCTTTGGCTCCCTGCCTGTCTGAGATGAGCCCCATGTCATCAAGCTGAGCAAGGGCCTTATCCATCGACTCTTTACTGACGCTGCTCTCGCCGGTGTATACGTCAAACTTGATGTTGAGCTTGTCGTACGCCTCTTGGTACTTCTTCAAGCTCGTTTCGCGCCAGTGGCCCCATTGCTGAAGCGCATTCTCGTTTCCATCTTCCATTCGCTTGAACCACCTCGCGGCCTCGACTTTGACATCTGGGTCCACCTTGGCATCCTGGGTGACTTGGACGTAGACATTGTACAGGTGCCTGAGTGGGTCTTCGTTAAACTCTGCTTGTGAGCCATATTTCTCGTAGCCGAGGGCAACCATGCCAAACTAAGGGCGATTATGATTCGAATGGGTTACAATATAACGGCGAGATAAATATACCTGAGTTCCCCAATCGCCAAGGTAATTCATCGAGACAACCTCCCATCCGCATGCGTTGTAGAGGTTAGCCAGGAAGGCTCCAATGATGGTGCTCCGTAAATGACCCAGGTGGAACTCTTTGACGATGTTGGGCGAGGAGTACTCGATAATTAGTTTTTTGTCCTTTCCAGAATCACTCGAGCCGTACTCAGGTTGTCCAGAGGGTGTAGAGTGTCTGAGGGCGTCCACTTGGTTGAGAACTTGGCAAATCATATTGACAGTATTGACTTGAAAGTGGAGGAAGGATTTGTCGAAAACGATGGATTCGATCCATTCATCTGGTTGAAACTACAGAGATTCAACGTAAAGGCAGAAATTGCGCCATGAAGAGGGGACTCACGCCGTCGATTACCTTTGCCGCAATCTCTGCCACCTTTCCAGGTAGTCTGAATCGGAGTAAAGCAACAATGAAATCCCCTCCTTTCTTTCTGTAGTCTACACCAGCAAGAGCTTGTTCAAGAGTCACAGGCAGCGTCTTCGAGAGGTGTTTCGCAATATATATCTTGAACGTGGTCAATACCTGCGACGAGTCTGGTACAACGGGAAGCTGAGTCATTGTCAATCCGAGTTTAAAATATAGCTTATGATCGGACTACACTTATTAGGTTCGGTAGCCAAGCCGCCTTCTCCGGTTGATT
>Ga0307514_10004614_pt1 | contig 12633 bp, 12 predicted proteins | sample 16_EM_MG_FD_203088 | JGI IMG/M metagenome (GOLD analysis project Ga0307514, IMG submission 203088) | Populus trichocarpa ectomycorrhiza microbial communities from riparian zone in the Pacific Northwest, United States - 16_EM | ecosystem: Host-associated > Plants > Roots > Unclassified | place...
TCGAGAACGGCCTCGTCCACTCCGGCCCTGCGCGCCACCGCTGCCGCCACCAGTCGGGCGGTCCTGACGTGCTCGGGCAGCGCGCTGAAGCGGAGTTCAACGGTGGCCATGCATCCCCCTCGGAACTACGGGCGTGCGGTGGGGGGACCGGGCTGCCAGGAGCCCGGACCCCTCGTTCAACTTCGGCCGTCCCGGGCGCCGTCCCTTCGAGTCGCGCCCGGACCGGTGGTCAGTCGGTTGCCGCAACCGCTTCCTCGACCGAGGTGTGGATCGGGAACACCTTGGTGAGACCGGTGATACGGAAAATTTTCAGAATGCGCTCCTGGTTGCAGACCAGGCGCAGCGAGCCCTCATGGGCCCGCACCCGCTTCAGTCCGCCGACCAGCACGCCGAGACCGGTGGAGTCGAGGAAGTCCACGCCCTCCATGTCGACGACAAGGTGGAAACTGCCGTCGTTCACCAGCTCGACCAGCTGCTCGCGCAGCTTGGGCGCGGTATATACGTCGATTTCGCCACCGACCCTGACGATCGTGCGATCGCCGATGGTCTCGGTCGACAGGGACAGGTCCACGGATCCTCCAGCACCTTGCTATCGAGCGGTCGCCCGTCGGGACACCTCGGCTTGAAGCCCCCAGGACGGTTCGCCAGCCGCGATGGCATTCAATCACTTACCGGCAGGCGTGTACGACGCCTTGGTCCCATTGTCCGTCACGCCAGTGACACACTCGGTGCCGATGGCCAAGAATCACCGATCCGATCGACCCTCGGCGCAGCCCACCTCCCGGCTCTCGCCGGGCACGATCCTGGACCGGCTCGCCGCGGGACCGAGCCGGGCTTCGCGCATCACTCATACGGAGCACTTGCCCCCACGTGAGGGCCGCCATGCCGTCTGGCCGGACCGGATCCGTTCCGAGGTCATCGCCGCGGTGCGGGCCTGCGGAATCGATCATCCCTGGGTTCACCAGGCACGCGCGGCCGAGCACGCCCTGGACGGCGAGTCGGTGGTCGTCGCCACCGGCACGGCGTCCGGCAAGTCCCTCGCATACCTGGTCCCGGTCCTTTCCACTCTCCTGGACGGTTCCGAGGCCCCGAACGGCCGCGGCACCACCGCTCTCTACCTGGCTCCCACGAAGGCACTCGCGGCGGATCAGTGCCGATCCGTGAAGGAATTTTCACAACCTCTGGGCCATTCGGTACGTCCTGCGGTGTACGACGGCGACACGCCGGTGGAAGAACGCGAATGGGTCCGTCAGTACGCCAATTACGTCCTGACCAACCCCGACATGCTGCATCGCGGCATCCTCCCGTCCCACCCCCGCTGGTCCTCCTTCCTGCGCGCCCTGAAGTACGTGGTGATCGACGAGTGCCACACCTACCGAGGTGTGTTCGGCTCGCACGTCGCCCAGGTGCTGCGCCGCCTGCGCCGCCTCTGCGCCCGCTACGGAGCCTCTCCGGTGTTCCTGCTGGCCTCCGCGACCGCCGCGGAGCCATCGGAGGCCGCGGGGCGCCTCACCGGCCTCCGGGTCGTCGAGGTCGCCGACGACGCCTCCCCGCGCGGTGAACTGGTGTTCGCCCTCTGGGAGCCGCCACTCACCGAGATGCAGGGCGAGAAGGGCGCGCCGGTCCGCCGCACGGCCACCGCCGAGACGGCCGACCTGCTGACCGACCTCACCGTGCAGGGTGTGCGCTCGGTCGCCTTCGTACGCTCCCGGCGCGGCGCCGAACTGATCTCGGTGATCGCCCAGGAACGCCTCGCCGAGGTCGACCGCTCCCTGGTCCGGCGTGTCGCGGCGTATCGCGGCGGCTACCTCCCCGAGGAGCGCCGCGCCCTCGAACAGGCGCTCCACTCCGGCGAGCTCCTCGGCCTCGCCGCGACGACCGCGCTGGAACTCGGTATCGACGTCTCCGGCCTCGACGCCGTCCTGATCGCCGGCTACCCGGGCACGCGCGCCTCCCTGTGGCAGCAGGCAGGCCGCGCGGGCCGCTCCGGCCAGGGCGCCCTCGCCGTCCTGATCGCCCGCGACGACCCCCTGGACACCTTCCTCGTCCACCATCCCGAGGCCCTCTTCGACCAGCCCGTGGAGTCCACGGTCCTCGACCCCGACAACCCGTACGTACTCGCCCCGCATCTGTGCGCGGCCGCCGCGGAACTGCCGTTGACGGACGACGACCTGGAGTTGTTCGGCCCGGCGTGCGAGGAACTGCTTCCGCAGCTGGAGGCCGCGAAGCTGCTGCGCCGCCGCACGACGGCCTGGCACTGGACCCGCCGGGAGCGTGCCGCCGACCTCGCCGACATCCGCGGGGAGGGCGGCCGGCCGGTCCAGGTCGTCGAGGCCGGCACGGGCCGGCTCCTGGGCACGGTCGACGCGGGTGCCGCGCACGCGACCGTGCACGAGGGCGCGGTCCACCTGCACCAGGGCCGCACCTACCTGGTGCGCTCACTCGACCTGGAGGACTCGGTCGCCCTGGTCGAGCAGGCCGGCCCGACGTACTCCACGGTCGCCCGCGACACCACGGCCATCTCCGTCCTGGAGACGGACATCGAGGTCCCCTGGGGCGACGGACGCCTGTGCTACGGCTCCGTCGAGGTCACCAACCAAGTGGTCTCCTTCCTGCGTCGACGGCTCATCACCGGGGAAGTGCTGGGCGAGACGAAGCTCGACCTCCCTCCTCGTACGCTGCGCACCCGCGCGGTGTGGTGGACGGTCACCGAGGACCAGTTGGACGAGGCCAGGATCAATCCGGAGATCCTCGGCGGCGCCCTGCACGCCGCCGAGCACGCGTCGATCGGCATGCTGCCCCTCTTCGCCACCTGCGACCGCTGGGACATCGGCGGTGTGTCCATCCCGCTGCACCCCGACACGCTGCTGCCCACGGTCTTCGTCTACGACGGCCATCCCGGCGGCGCGGGCTTCGCGGAGCGCGCCTTCCACACCGCCCGCGCCTGGCTCACCGCCACCCACCAGGCCATCGCGTCCTGCGAGTGCGAGGCCGGCTGCCCGTCCTGCATCCAGTCCCCCAAGTGCGGCAACGGCAACGACCCGTTGCACAAGAGGGGCGCGGTACGGCTGCTCACGGTGCTGTTGCGGGGGGCGCCGGAGGAGAAGACGGGGCCCCTTCCGGCAGGGCCTCCGCCTCGGCCGGAAGGGGGGCGTACGGGGGTTCCGCCTGCGGGGGTTCCGCCTGCGGGGGTTCCACCTGCGGAGGAGGCGACCCCGAGTGGGTCCGCAGAGGACCCCGACCGGGCCGACACAGGTTCGGGCTCGGGCTCGGGCTCGGGCTCGGGCTCGGGCTGCGGAGGGGTCGGCTACGGAGCCGGAGCCGGATCAGGCTGAGGGGCCGGCCCCGCAGGTGCCCCCTGCGGGGCCGGCCCCGGCTCCGGCCCCGGCACAGGCCCCGCAGGCTTCGGCACAGGCCCCGCAGACTCTGGTACAGGCCCCGGATCCGCCTCCGCAGGACCGGCCCGCGCCCTGACTTCCGCCGCGAACGGCCCCCGTCCCGACGCCGCGGTCACGTCCGAGATCTCGCCCACGAGCACGCACCTCACCAGCCGGGCACTCTGGGCCCGTGCCAGGCGGTCGGCCCGGGCGCAGGCCGCCGTGGCGCCGTCCGCCCAGTGGTCCGCCGCCGCGAGCGCCGCGAGATCGGCGCCGCCGGCCGCGCGATGCCGGGCCACGACGGCCTGTCCCATGGCCAGCACCACACCGACCACCACACACAGGACGGCGATCGCGGCGAGGCTCCACACGGTGGCGGAGCCTCGATCCCCGCCCCCGCCTCGGGTGACCGCATGCCGGGCGGTCACCTGCCGGACAGCTTCCCGCAGGCGGCCCGAGCAGTCGGCGCTCATCTCCCCTCCCCCACCGTCTCCTCCACCGAGGCCACGGCTTCCTCCCGGACTTCGAAGGGCAGGCCGTGCAGTGCCGGTGGCCTCGCCACGACCGCGACACGGACCTGATCGCCCTCCCGACTGACCGTGACCTTCGCATCGCGCGGCGCCACCCCGCGGGTCACCTTGACGACCGCGTCGACCTGGTCCTGGCGAGCCGCCGCGCGAGCGCCCGTCCGTGCCGCGTCCACGCACTGGATCTGCGCGGCAACGGCCAGCAGCACCCACACCAACGCCATCGCGAACATCACCAGCACGGGAAGCACCACGGCCGCCTCCGCCGTGACGAACCCCCTGTCCGCCCCTCGTTCACATCTGCGCACTGAGGGCCCGCTTCACGATGCTCTGCAACTCCGCACTGACCTCTCCGCTGGAGAGCACCTTGTAGAGCACCACGGCGAACGCCACCGCCGCGACGATTCCCATCGCGTACTCCGAGGTGACCATTCCCGCATCCCTCCGCGCCGCACGCGCCCTGCACACCAGGGCACGCATCCGCGCCCAAACCGCCTTGTACATCTCAACCCCCGTGAGGATCCGTTTCGTTGACTACCTGCCGTTTGCCGCCGACTGCCTGCCGTTCGTCATCGGCTGCCCGCCACCACCTCCGCGCCGCGTCCCCTCATCCACCACCCCCTCCCAGCGCCCCGCCCGCCAGCCCGATCACCACGGGCAGGACTCCGACCGTGATGAACGCGGGCAGGAAGCACAGCCCCACCGGTGCGGTGACCATCACGGCCGCCCGCCTGGCCCGTGCCGTCGCGGCGCGCGTCCAGTCCGCCCGGGCGTCGGCGGCGAGCCTGGCGACCGGTGCGGCGGCCGGCAGCCCGGAGACGTCGGCCCGTTCCAACAGCCGAGCCAGGACACCCGCGCCTGGTGTCGCGGCGAGCCGGCTCCATGCCTCGCCCGGTTCACCGCCCAGCCGTACCTCCGCCGCACCGCGCGCCAACGCTTCCCCGACCGAGCCGCCGAGGGCCTCACCGACGGCCTGCGCCGCGATCACCGGCCCGGCGCCCGCCGCGATACAGGCAGCCAACAGGTCGGCGGCCAGAGGCAGTTGTCGAGCCGCTTCACGGGCGTCGATGTCCACCCCCGAACCAGCCCCGACGACAGCCGCCTGCCGAAGACGCCACCGCCACAGCCCCGCCCCGACAGCCAGCCCGGCCACGGCACCCACGATCCCGCCGACCAGAACCCACACGGCGCCTGCCACGCCTGTCACGGGAAGCCACCGTCGCGCGAACTCCCGCACGTCGAAGCGTGATCCATCGGCTGTGGTTTCCTCAGCTACGGGCAACACCGCGGCCAGCCGCCGCCGTACCCTCCGCTCGCGCCGAGCCACTCCCGCCCACCGCGTCAGCCAGCCGAGAGCAGACACCGTCCCCACAACTACCCCCAGCCTGTGGACAACTTCCGCGCTCATGTCGCCTCCGCTCCTCGCACGATCCGCGTCGCCCACCACATCCCCAGGCCCTCCAGCACCGCCCCGACCAGCAGGCACCCCAGACCGGGCCCGGTGTGCAGCAGTACGTGGAGCGGGTCGGCGCCGAGAGCGGTGCCGAGCAGGAGCCCCAGGGCGGGCAGGCCCGCGAGCATCACCGCTGTCGACCGGGCCCCCGCCAACTGGGCGCGAAGATCGGCTCGTTGGTCCCGGTCGGCACGCAACGCGCCTTCGAGTCGGTCGAGTCCGGCCGCGAGGCCCGCCCCCTGGTCCACGGCCACCCGCCAGCACGCGGCAAGTCCACGCAGCCCCTCCGAGCCCGGTTGCCGCGCCGCCGTCGCGAGGGCGCCCTGGACGTCCCCGCCGAACCTCGCCGCCGCCAGTACCGCCGCCTGCGCGTCACCGAGCCCACCGGAATCATGGGCGGCCCGCAGCAACGCCTCGCCCGGCTGCCGCCCCGAGCGCACCTCCCCGGCGAGCGCCCCGCACAGCGCGATCACCGAGTCCCCCCGGCGCTCCCGCACCCGCCTCGCCTCCCGGGCCAGCCGCATCCGCCGCAGCAACGGCACCCCGGCCAGCCCCGCGACCACCGGCAACACCGAGGCGCCCAGCAACGACAGCACCAGCCCGACGACCGCCGACCACCACTCGGCCCGCAGCCGCTCACGGATTCGCGGCAACCCACCCGCGAGGTTCCGCCATGAGGGCGGTCCGACACCCACCACTTCGCCTCCGGCAAGCAACAACCGCGCCCGCCGCGCCCCGGAGCGCCGTTCTCCCATCAGCCAGACAGCCGCCCCGCCACACACCGCGGCCGCCACCACCCCCATCTCAACCTCACCCATCCCGCTCACCACGCCGTCCCTCACCGAAGGACTCGGTACGCAGCAGCCCCCGTAGCCGCTCCCAGCCCCGCTCGTACGCGAACGCCTCAGCGCCCCACCTCAGCGCCGGCACCGTCCGCACCAGCCCCGACGGGTCCCGCTCCAACACGTGCACCTCGGCGATCCGCCGCCGTCCGGCCCGGTCGCGAACGAGATGCAGGACGACCGCCAGGGCGGCGGCCACCTGACTGTGCAGGGCGGCCCGGTCGAGTCCCGCGGCCGTACCGAGCGCTTCCAGCCGAGCCGGCACATCGGCCGCCGCGTTGGCATGCACGGTTCCGCAACCGCCCTCGTGGCCCGTGTTCAACGCGGCCAGCAGATGCACCACTTCGGGCCCGCGCACCTCGCCCACGACCAGCCGGTCCGGCCGCATCCGCAACGCCTGCCGCACCAGATCCTGAAGGGTGACGAGTCCGGCGCCCTCCTGGTTGGCGGGTCTGCTCTCCAGCCGTACGACGTGTGGATGCTCCGGCCTGAGTTCCGCGGAGTCCTCGGCGAGCACGATCCGCTCGTCCGGCCCGACCAGCCCCAGCAGTGCGCTCAACAACGTTGTCTTGCCGCTGCCAGTACCACCGCTGATCAGGAAGGACAGCCGTGCGTCGAGCAGTGCGCGCAACACCCGGTCCCCACCCGGCGGTACCGTGCCCGCCGCCACCAACTCGTCGAGCGTGAACGCTCGCGGCCGTACGACCCGCAGGGACAGACAGGCACAGCCGACGGCCACCGGGGGCAGTACCGCGTGCAGCCGGGTCCCGTCGGGCAGCCGGGCGTCCACCCAGGGCCGTGCGTCGTCGAGCCGACGTCCGGCCACCGCGGCCAGTCGCTGCGCCAGCCGTCGTACGGCAGCGGCGTCCGTGAAGGAGACTGCGGTCAGTTCCAGTCCGCCGCCCCGGTCCACCCAGACCCGGTCGGGGGCGGACACCAGTACGTCGGTCACGGACGGGTCGGCGAGCAGGGGCTCCAGCGGGCCGCTGCCGATCAGCTCGGACCGCAACTGCTCGGCCGCGCTGAGGACTTCGGCGTCCCCGAGCACCCGCCCCTGTTCGCGCAACGCCTGCGCCACGCGCGCGGGTGTCGGTTCGCCCCCGCTCTCGGCGAGCCACTGCCGGACACCGTCGAGCAGCCCCGGCGTCATGTCCACACCTGGCACCGGCGCGACAGCAGCACCACCGGACGACCATCGCCCTGACGGCCCGGCACCAGCCCGCCACCCCTCGCCCTCGGCCTCCCCACTCACCACGCCGACACGCTGTCCCCCGATTTCCCCGATCCCTCCAACCCCTCCGCCCTGCTCGAAGCCTCCGAACCCCGCGAAGTTGTCGGTCCGCCCGATCCCTCCAACCCCTCGCATCCCTCCAACCTCTCCGCTCCGCTCGAAGCCTCCGAACCCCGCGAAGCTCTCGCTCCGCCCGATCCCTCCGATCCCCCCGATCCGCGCATCCCGCCCAAGGCCGGCATTCGCGCTCACGCCGCCCTCACCTCCAGCAACGCCCGCTCCCAGAACTCCTTGCAGAAGCGCGCGAGCGGCCCTCGGCCGGCCGCTCCGGGAGGCGTCCTGCCTCCGTGGGGCCGCAGCAGCGCGGACTCCACGGGTACCTCTCCGGCCAGCGGCAGCCCCAGCAGACGGGCCACCTCGCGGTCGTCGAGTCCGGGTGCGTACGGACCGCGTACCGCCACCCGCAGGTCGCGCAGGACCATGCCGACGGCGGCGGCCATCCGGCCGGCCGCGGCGACGGCGCGCAGTTCGGCGGGGACCACGAGGAGCCCCACGTCGAGCTGGGCGAGGACCTCGGCGACTCCGTTGTCCATCCGGCGGGGCAGGTCGACGACGACCGTGCCGCCCCGCCGTCGGGCCGCGGCGAGCACCGCCCGAACCGCCTGGGGCGGGACGGCGACACAGTCGCCGCGGTCCCAGCTGAGCACCCGCAGCGAGTGCAGTTCGGGCAGTGACTCCTCCAGGGCGCCGCCGCCGACCCTCCCGCGTGAGGCGGCGAAGGCGGGCCAGCGCAGCCCCTCGACGGTCTCGCCGCCGAGGAGGACGTCGAGCCCGCCACCCAGCGGATCGGCGTCCACGAGGAGTGTGCGCAGCCCTTCACGCGCGGAGGTGACGGCGAGGGCGCACGCGAGCGTGGACGCTCCGGCCCCGCCTCGGCCGCCGATGACACCGACGGTGAGGGCGGGCCGGCCGACCCCCTCGGCCACGTCGGCGATGCGGTCGACCAGCCACTGCTCACCGTCGGGCAGCATCAGCACGTGGTCGGCGCCGATCTCGACGGCCCGCCGCCAGACTCCGGGGTCGTCCTGGTCCCGGCCGACCAGCACCACTCCGCTTCTGCGGGCGGCCCCACGCACCCGCCGTACGGCGTCGTCGCCGACCAGGACGAGCGGCGCGGACTCCCAGCCGCCTCTACGTGCCGGTACCCCGTGCTGGACCTCGGGCGTGGCACCGGCCGCCGCGCACAGGCGCAACAGGTCGTCGAGCAGATCGGTGTCCTCCGTGAGGATCAACGGTTTGCCCTGCCGCCCTCCGGCGGCGGACGGTGGTTCGTGTGTGACGGCTGCGGCCACGGCCCTCATCCCCCTTCGCTGCATATCCGGCGGCCCGAGGGACCCCGGGACCCGCCTCTGTTCCGGAGCCCCTCGGCCCCGCCATCGGTCTGACTCGCGAACCCCTGCGGCCCCGCGATTCCCAAACTTGTGAAGAACCGGCAACCGGCCTCCATATGAACGGCCGATACGAACCGGCCAAACTCGCCCACCTAACCGGAACCAGCCATGAACTCGGCACGAGCGGGACGCGCTGGAATCACGGTGCAGCGCTCCCGGAAATCGTGTGGATCTTGGTCGATAACTGTGGACAACTCGATGGTTGTGAATATCGCCCTCACCCCTGCCGGTGACCCCTGCACCGCCCCCTGTGCGTCTTCCACAGAGCAGCACATCAACTACGCACAGTGACCGATCATGGGCATGCGAAAGAGGCGGCCGCAGCCGCCTCGGTCCGGCCTCACGGGCCTGCACAAAAGAGGAAAACCCACCCGGACATGCGACGACCCCCGCCGGGGGGGAGAGCGGGGGTCGCCTTCACGGCCGACTCGGGGGGGGAGGAGTCGGACCGCGTTAGCACGGTCGCGAACGATCCGTGACTTCCATGGTGTACCCGAGAGCCTTCCCAGGCAAACCAACGCGCCCACCTTACGCCGAATGGGCTGCGCCTATGCTCGGGGTTGTGGAAAACCACTCCTTGCCCCGCACAGCGGCCTTCTTTGACCTGGACAAGACGGTCATTGCGAAGTCGAGCACGCTCACCTTCAGCAAGTCGTTCTACCAAGGCGGACTGATCAACCGCAGGGCCGCCCTGCGCACCGCCTACGCCCAGTTCGTCTTCCTCGTGGGCGGTATGGACCACGACCAGATGGAACGCACCCGCGAGTATCTGTCCGCGCTGGTTCGTGGCTGGAACGTCCAGCAGGTCAAGGAGATCGTCGCCGAGACTCTGCACGACCTGATCGACCCGATCATCTACGACGAGGCCGCCTCCCTCATCGAGGAGCACCACACGGCCGGCCGGGACGTCGTGATCGTGTCCACGTCGGGCACCGAGGTGGTCGAGCCGATCGGTGAACTGCTCGGCGCGGACCGCGTGGTGGCGACCCGCATGGTGGTGGGCGACGACGGCTGCTTCACCGGCGAGGTGGAGTACTACGCGTACGGCCCGACGAAGGCCGAGGCGGTCAAGGAGCTGGCCGAGTCCGAGGGGTACGACCTCGACCGCTGCTACGCCTACAGCGACTCGGCGACCGACCTGCCGATGCTGGAGGCCGTCGGCCACCCCCATGCGGTGAACCCGGACCGTACGCTGCGCCGCGAGGCACTCGCGCGCGGGTGGCCGATTCTGGATTTCCACCGGCCGGTCCGACTCAAGCAGCGGTTCCCGGCATTCTCCGTACCACCCCGTCCGGCACTGGTCGCGGTCGCCGCGATAGGCGCCGCGGCGGCCACCGCGGGGCTCGTCTGGTATGCGAACCGGCGCCGTTCGGCTCCGGCCTGACTGTTCCCGCACCCACGCTCACACCCACGCTCGCGCCCAGATTCGCGCCCGTTTAGTGCCTGTTTAGTGGCTTTTCGAGCCTGAAAGTAAAGAACCGCAGTCAGGGCTTCCGCTTGCTCCGGCCCAGGAGTACAAAGAAGTTAACGGCCCGCGAGACCGAGGCATCCGAGAGGATCACCTTCAAACACGCACACGGCCCCACGGACCGAGCATGAACACCGGGCACCCACGCGACGTCGACCCGTCGATTACGGGCCAGCCACACCAGGTGACGGGCGAAGTTCCCGACCTGATGGGCAATACATCGAGGACGCTTGGTACCCCGGTGAACATGCCAGCGGCGGTACGAATCCTCGTACCGCCGCAACCCTTTTCCCGAACTCCCCCTACGCCGCCCCGCGTTGCAGCGCCTCACACACCGCCGTCGACTCACGCGCGCCCAGCTCGATCGACCGGCCGCAGTGGGCGATCCAGACGGCCATGCCCTCCGGAGTGCCGGAGACATAACCGTCGAGAGCCGCGAGATAGGCGGCGCGCCCCAGTTCGGCGTGGCCCACCTCCGCCGGACACACGGACTTGGGATCCAGACCACTGCCGACCAGGACAATGCGCTCGGCCGCACGCGCGACCAGGCCATTGTCGGAAGTGAAGGGCCTGATCGCGAGGAGTTCGCCGTGCACGACGGCGGCCGTGACCAGCGCGGGGGCCGAACTGCCCGCGATGATCAGCTCGGCGAGCCCCTCCAGACGGCCGGACACCTCCGCCGCGCTCGGCAGCGGCAGTTCGATGAGCGGCTCGTCGACCGGCTCGCCCTCCTGCCGCGGACGCCCGACCTCGTCGCCCTTGGCCGCGGCCGCCACCAGGTGCAGCCGGGCCAACACCCGCAGCGGCGACTGCCGCCAGATGGACAGCAACTGACCCGCCTCGGCGGTCAGCCGAAGGGCCGCGCCCACGACACGCGCCTCGTCGTCACCGCTGAAGTCGGTGCGCCTACGCATCTCTTCGAGGGCCCAGTCCGCGCCGGATTGCGCTGCCGAGCCGCGAGCTCCGCGCAGGGCCGCCTCGGAGGTGATCTCGTTGCTGCGGCGCCGCATGACCCGGTGTCCGTAGACCCGGTCCACGGACTTGCGCACGGATTCCACGGATTCGTCCACACCGGGCAGCGAGCCCAGGGCCGCGAGCGGATCGGCGGCCGCGCCTGTCGTACTCATAGGTACGACCCTACGCATCCCAGCCTCGCACCCCACGAAGGAGTGGTCTTCTTCACGCCGCATCACCACACAGAGCCATCACACCACTACTCTTGGTGAACATGAAAATTGCTTTCGTCGGGAAGGGCGGCAGTGGCAAGACCACTCTGTCCTCCCTGTTCATCCGCCACCTCGCGACCGCCGGCGCGCCGGTCATCGCCGTCGACGCAGACATCAACCAGCATCTGGGGCCGGCTCTCGGACTGGACGAGGCGCAGGCTGCGGCGCTGCCCGCCATGGGCGAACGACTGACGCTGATCAAGGACTATCTGCGCGGATCGAACCCGCGCATCGCCTCCGCCGACACGATGATCAAGACGACCCCGCCCGGTGAGGGCTCCCGGCTGCTGCGGGTGGGCGGGGACAATCCGGTCTACGACTCCTGTGCGCGGCCGGTGGAACTCGACGGTGACACCGTCCGTTTGATGGTCACGGGCCCCTTCACGGACGCCGACCTGGGGGTCGCCTGCTACCACTCCAAGACGGGAGCGGTGGAGCTGTTCCTGAACCACCTGGTGGACGGCCCCGACGAGTACGTCGTGGTCGACATGACGGCCGGTTCGGACTCCTTCGCCTCCGGCATGTTCACCCGCTTCGACATCACTTTCCTCGTCGCCGAGCCGACCCGGAAGGGAGTCTCCGTCTATCGCCAGTACAAGGAATACGCCCGCGACTTCGGTGTCGTCCTGAAAGTCGTCGGCAACAAGGTCCACGGCCAGGACGACCTCGACTTCCTCCGCGCCGAAGTCGGGGACGACCTCCTTGTGACGGTCGGACACTCGGACTGGGTGCGCGCACTGGAGAAGGGCCGGCCGCCCCGGTTCGAGCTCCTGGAGGACGTCAACCGCCGTGCCCTGCACCGACTGCGGACGGCCGCCGACGCGACGTACGAACTGCGCGACGGGGAGTGCTACACGCGCCAGATGGTGCACTTCCACCTGAAGAACGCCCAGGCGTGGGGCAATCAGCGCACCGGAGCCGACCTGGCGGCACAGGTCGACCCCTCCTTCGTGCTCGGCGAGAGCGTCGTGGCGACGGCCTGAGGGCCACCGCCGCTCGCGTCAACGCCTCGGCGGCTACCACTGCTTGGCCGCCGGCGCCCCGGGCGCGCCCTTCGG
>Ga0307514_10004617_pt1 | contig 12627 bp, 12 predicted proteins | sample 16_EM_MG_FD_203088 | JGI IMG/M metagenome (GOLD analysis project Ga0307514, IMG submission 203088) | Populus trichocarpa ectomycorrhiza microbial communities from riparian zone in the Pacific Northwest, United States - 16_EM | ecosystem: Host-associated > Plants > Roots > Unclassified | place...
GGGAAGGGGGGGAAGCCTAGAGTGACAAAATCTGATTAGGGCAGGGCACGGTATACTCTCGCCATCTTGTCGCTTATCTTTCACGATTGTAATATCATATCAGATCCTGAAACCTGCCATTGGCTCTCGGACGCCAAGAAGGGAGCATTGGGGGGGGGGGGGGGTTGAATGAACGATACATTGGCTATAGGGCTGCTATATAGGGCAAGGCTAATCTCACCAGAGGGAGGGGAAGTTGGAGGGGTAGTCTCGGGGGGAGGGCTCCCAGGAAGGTGGAAAACCTAGAGTGACAAAATCTGATTAGGGCAGGGTACACTCATCGCTTATCTTTCACGATTGCAATGCCATATCAGATCTTTAAACCTGCCAATGACTCTGGAGCGCCAAGCTTGGGGGGGGGTGGTAGCGAGTCTAGAGGGAGTACTTACATAGTAGTCTGGTTGCATCACGCACACATCTCGTAGAGAGGACAAAGTAGTTGTTTGATTTGGTACAGAGCGGGACTGGATTGGCACGCCTGTAGGGGTTGGAGTCCTTAACCAGGCCCTCGAGTAGCCAGACTACCCTCGGTACCTTACATAGATCAGCATTAACCCGCATAGCCATGCACATACACCTTTCCCCAGAGATTCTGCTACCCTCACCTAACCAACACACCTCGAGTCTTTTCACCATACAATGGAAAATGTGATTTTGGTTCTGAAGAGACTTGCGCAGGTAGTCTCGTGCGCAATAGCCGGCCTAGTATGCGCACATATATAGGAATCTAGGTGTAGTCGAGGAGCTGGGTACAGATGAAAATTGCAGAAGAGACTATCGGGTCAAGTCAAGTTTAGAGACTGCGGGTACCTTGGAAACAAAGCGGTTACCCTGAACTTGCACTGGAATTAAACTGCAAATAAGTACTACTCGATTGATGGAGCATATTACAAAAAAGGCCAATACGGACTAAAGTGGAGGAAGTGCACGTAAATATGGGAGATTCTAGGGAGCGATTATAATGGAATAGAAGGACAGACACTCTGGCTTTTGGTATTGCGCAATTCCTATTAGTTATTTAGAATATATGAATACCCCTGATCCCACTTGCATACAGCACTATAATTATAAGACTCAGCGCCTCAAACTTAATACCATGACCCTCAGTTATGTCTCCCCCCTCAAACCAACAGATATGTCCACAATATAAATACAAAATCGCCATGAAGTGAAATATAAAAGTCCATCGCTGTCAGCAAATAAAAGCAAAGATCATTCTCACCTCGTGAACCTGGGTATAGTTTTATATATATCAACTTCTTATACCTGACCCACCATCTCCCCTATTTTGTTTTTTACTTTGAATGAGAAATTAGTGTGCGCCGGCGCTCTGTGCTGGTGGTACCACAACTGGAGATATCTGTGACTGTACACTCGCCGAACTGCCTCTCCGCAATTGCTCCAACTCCGCTGCCGCCGGCGACGACGGGGATAGATCAATTTCCGACCCAGAATCTAGTGCAGGGGGCAATGGGATGAGATCATCTACCCCGCTACTGCTCGCATGTAGTTCACCTCCGCCTTGCCCTACTGTGGACTCTGGATCAGATAGCGATTCCCTGGCCCCTTGCCGGAGTCCTAACTGTTCAGATATCCCACTGGTACGAGCTGAAATCTGTCCAGGCCTCGGAGTATTATCATTACTTCCATATCGTATTGCTGTGACGGCAGGGGAAACTGGGGATGGTGCCAACCCGTCTATTGCGCCGATGCTCCACCCTGGTTGAGCAAGGAGGTGCTGCCGTTGGTCAGCTTCACCATAATATTCGCCATAAGGCCCCTCCATAGCCCCAGCCTCAACATCTTCATCGCTCATTTCCCGCCTACGCCCCGGACTAATGCCAAACCCATACCCCATTCCCCACCAGCTACTCCCCCTCCTTGGTCTTCCCCGCTCTTCGTACGGGCTAGTCCTTCCACTGGCACTTGCACTGCCAATCCCAGAGGTACTTGTTCCAGTCTCGGTGCCTTCGTCGCCGCCTTCGTAGCCCCTGTCTACACCCCCACCCCCACCCCCACCTCCACCCCTTCCAGTGATTTCTCGGTCGATAGCGAGGATTCGCCGGTATATCATCCGCTGCCGAGTTGCGTCGTAGCCGTGCCCGTAGGCAACCATCCCGCTGCCACCAGCCCCAGGGTTATACCCATCTGCTTCTTCTTCTTCGCCCCTAGGGCTGGGGGCGGTATTGGTGTTTGCTCGTGTTGTTGGCTGGGTATTTGTTGCAGTGCGGGAGTAGCTCCCAGGGAGGAAATGCGAGGTATATCCTGGCATTAGGTCGGGTTCTGGGTCGCGCGTATACCGACCGTGGCTATTGTAACGGTATTGCGGATGTTGAGGGGCATGAGGGAGGCCGGTAGTACGGATATAGCTACCTTGGGGGGAGAAGTAGTCTTGCTGTCCACCCCCTACGCCACCACCACCACCACCAGCCGCACCAGCCCCCTGCCCCGGTGCATATGGTGAATATGGCGAGTATGGTGAGTATGGCGAGTATGCATCCCCTAGTCGTTCCCAAAGCGCAGGATCCATACCCCCCGCTCGACTGTGCTCGAGCTCTGGTGTGGCAGTGGTATTGGTTTGTGCGCGCTCTGGGGAAAACTCCCGAGAAGAGGGTTCAGACGAAGACCTAGAATATGTTCTAGGCCGCCGTGCACCTACCCCCCTCCCACGGCGGGATCCGAGGCACCCGCAGCAATATTTATATATAGCCCTCCAAGGAGAAAGGAGAAGGTCCATAAGCGAGATAGCTGATCCACAGCAGCAACAGCTTGTACTTTGGGGGTCATATTCATCTTCATAGTGGTTCTCTGCATCGTAGTCCCCGCGGGGGGTGCTGCTTGCACTTCCACTCTGAATGGGTGTGATGGAGCGGGTCGGTGAAGGGTATTGGCTCGGGCGGGTGCGAGGTTGATAGTATGGCGGGATTGGGGTGTTTGCAGGTATTGATGGTGGTGGTGGGGGGGAGTATATTAAGGGTGTATTTTCGGTAAGAGGAGGGTGTCGAGGGGAATTTGGGATTGCCATGGTGCTCGTGGGAGTTCTTTTATTACTTATGATGAACCTCTTTGAGGAAATGCTTGTGAAGCTGGATTCCGGGAGGGAATAATGATATGGGAGTTCGAGATGGTAAAGAAAAAAGCAGTCGTTACAGCGAAAAAGAAATCAGAGAACTATGAAAGTAGAACAGGGAATAGACTCTTGAGTGAAAATAGTGATCAAGAAACAGTATAACCAGACAGAAAACAGCAGGAACTTGAAGAATAGAGTGCTGAGAGCGGAGCTAATAAGTACCAGTTGGATGCAGTAAATATGCAGTAAAACCTCAGAAACCGCAAAAGCTGAATTACAGTAGGAAAAAAATGAAAACTGGGAGCCTTAGACACTGGCTCTGGGCTTCCAAGACTCTGTTGATATCAAAACTTGGTAGATATTCCCTCGAGACGGTGGTCCCCCTTCCTGCTCTCACACTGCCCTCCAGGTCACCTGGCCTTGATGTTCTTCACAATCGAGGCCGGCACATTCAGTGTCGAATTCTGAACTGAGCTGTATGTAGCTGATTGAGGGTTGAGTTTTGCATACAGTTTCACAAAGCGACCACGGCACTTGGCTTGTAGGCAGCCACAGCGTATGCGCGGATTCGCCGAGGGTATGCAAAACAGTGATAGAAACAGTAAGTAATAGAAAATAGGATGGGGGCTAAATATTGTAGCAAAAAAAGCAACTTGCAGCTTAAAAAAACGGCTGGGAGGCAGAAAATAAGAGACAACTCCACGGGCCACGGTAAAATTACTAAAATAACAAAAATCGGATTCCGGAATTCCAGGATGTGGTTGTACTATACGTCAACCCTTCGCACAGCACAGTCACCGGGTAAGGAACATAAGCTAGGTAGATGATTGCGCCGAGTATGATAAGGTATGTGGCTAGGGAGGCAGGGTGAACAAAAAGAACACACCCCACTTGACTTGTGGTCGAATATGGCCGGCGTGACTCAGTATTGCAGTCAGTAACGCACCCTTTCGGAGGTCTTGTAGCTATGTTGATATTGCAATAATCTAATACCCCTATATTCTATGGCTAACAGGGGTCCAGCTATAAGCTCTTGAAGTTGAAAGTAAATGTCGAGACTGGCAAACAAACCCACCCCAGCGGACTCAACTTCAGCTCGTGGCGGGGAAAAATCCCCGGTTGGGAGGCAAAGACAGTGGTTGGGCCTGACTCGCGCGCACAAGCCCACCAGTAGACGCCTCAGGACTGTGTTTTCTCGTCGATTTCAGCCCCAGGCACTCTCACTTGTGTTTATCGAGGGCGAAGCGACGATGTGGCTCCTGTATGTTCCACGAAACATTAATCTTTTCATTCAGTCCTTGTTTCTGGGATCACGCCCTACTTTCTTGTTGGTACTGGTATCCTCACGGAAGGTAGGACAGACCCGAAGCAGATGCAGGTTATACTGGGGTTTCTGGGGCTCGTAGTTATGGCAAAGCTGCGGCGCAGGTCTCGCCAACTGCGAGTTTTGAGAATATCAGAACAAAGCCACACTGAGGAGTATTTCAGGTAAATGATGAGAAGTTTCGTTAAAACGAACTTTAGACGGACGTACCTCCCTAAAATGTCAAATAATAGAAAGACCGTCACGTGCAATCCCAGTAAGACTTTACGCCCGGTATATTGTACTACAACGAGGTATTATTCCGAAGAACGAAGAAACGAAATCCAAGGCATGCGCAGCGCACCCCCATCCCGTCAACCATTTATCCCCGCACAACCATATCAATGTCACCCCTCCCCACCCCACCTGCACCCTTTCCACCCCCCACCCATCCTTCACATTCAAATTAATTTCAACGCCTGTCTGAATATAAATACGATTACTTGTTTGAATCTAGCTTCTTTCAAATGTAAAGGATCCCCATTCATCCCGTATTCGTTACCCATGATACCTCTCAATTCGAACAATTAGTGGCTTAGCAAGACCTTTCTGAGTGATGCGCGCATGATATGCCTAGCTTATCCAGAGCGGATCCATATTGCAGCCGATCAGCACTCCATCACCTGGCATGTGCGCATACAGGGATACCCAAATCCCTGTTCACCCCGCCGTACGGAGTACCTTACGCAGCAACTGAACCCTCATGCTGCACATGCTCATGTATCCAGACCACGAGGGTAAAGCACCCGCCTAGAGACGAAGCCTTTACTTCAAGACCTCGCATTGATTCTTCACTGCGTGCATGCAGATATGCCCATGGGTACTCTATGGGGTGTGATGGGGTGTGGTAGATGTGCGTACCAGTAAGTAGGTATGTCAGTTGATTCCTTTCTCACTTCTCACACATCCCCCAGTCTCTGGCCGCCCCCGGTTGACCTGTTTCAAACCTATCACTTATGTTGGTACCCGCTGTTACAGCTTTAACAGCAGCTGTGAATACTGTCTTTCATGAGATCCACTCCTTTGCAGCATATTCGCTGGGAGTAAGAGTAGTACGGAGTAAGACATCGGATCTGCAGCTTGGACCTTTCTTTTTCCGCACAGGGATATAGGTACTAAGAGTAAATTGCCCCACCATTGAACATCAGCCAAGGTAGGTATCTGTAACCGGATTCGGAAACAATAAGTAAATCATGCCATATCAAGCTCATCGTAAGCATTTACAATACCATTGGGCACACATCTCAGTGGCACTTTTGACCCCTAGATAGCGTCCGCTGCCTTCCTCTGGCACTAGCTCGGGTAGAGCAGCTGTACATGTACAGCAAACCCTAAGTTAAACGATTTGATATCAATAGGCAGTCATGGGTACTGAAAAGAGTCAGTGATATACACTGATCGATTACTCGGTTGGATTTTAAACGCCACCACTAAAGGATGAGTACTCACAAAGTGATAATGGAGGACTATACCTCATGACCAGTGCTATGAAGGAAAAAGAAGCGTTTATTCCTCCCTCTATGAAAGTAAACGCTGGAACACGAATGAAAACAAACAATATGTTGCAAAATCTAGGATAAACATCCTGTTTGTCTAGGTACTTGAGATAATTATTCATATATCATTAGAGTTGTGAGTTGAGAATTCAACTCCGTACCAACACCTCGGCCAGCGGTACGTACATACTATAGTAGCGGCAGGGTCCCCCCAAAACCCAGGTCATAGAGTGGCTCTTTCTTTGGAAAACTCGGCTAGTGTACCATCAGCCTCTCTTATTGCATCCATGAGGCCAAATGATCATTCTGCGTACTTACATGTACCTATGCAGCTGCAGCAATACTCGCTTCGGCCCTACAAACTGAGGTTCATTCCAACTCCAGAAACCATTTCCCTTGATAATAACGGAGAAGAGCACGCAAGTATACCCACCTGCGGCTGGGCCTCGGTGTAGCCGTCTGAGAGTTCCTCACAAGACACAAGAGTTGACTATTACAGAGATCTGCGATTTTTTGATGTTTTGTGTCTTTGTAGCCCATTCTCGCAATTTGCTTCCCAGCGCTTTGACGATGAAGGGTAATTCTACACACACTGCTCTTCAAAAACACCGAAATGACTCCGACTCCCACCTGCAGTCATTCATCGTCAACACCCGGTGAATGCTTCCAACCCCAACCTTCATTGCAACGAACCCATTCACAATGGGGCAGAGACCGGCCTCGCGGCTGGATAATCTACTAGTAGGTGGGGTCTCTCTTCATAGTCTAGATAGACTGAATACAAGTAACGATTTTCAAAAAAAAAAGAGCCCAAAACAACCGCACGCAGGATGTCGGGCAGTAGACAATATCTTGTCACCCAACAGCACTAAAGACTCATTATCATCAGAGGCATCCACTACAAGACCTTGGCCTCTCCAGCAGTACTGGCGTGGAATCAGCCTCGGTTCATTCATGATAAGCCCTCTACATATTGGATGCTGCAGAGGGCTGTATTTAGGTAAATTGAGAGGGGTGGCCTAGATATCATATTGTATAACATTATACTATTGTAAGCGAATACTTCTATGGTATCCGTAAAGGTGAAGGGAGGAACCTTTTTTTTTTGAGAATTATCACTCGTATTCAGTCTACCTATGTATCGAGACTGTGATCCAGTCACGTGCTTTGCCAAGCTCGATGATACGAGAATCTTCTACAATGGGATTGCCTGACGCCCGATTGGGGTCACCTCGTCTGCTAAAATGCAATAACTGTAACCACATCCATGCCAACAGCTAGCCTCTTTTCTCACCTTCGCACACACTATAACCAACGCCGCATTAAGGGTCGGAGAAAAGACCGGGGTAGGGCAAGTCTTACACAAACAGCTGCTTGTATGTGGGGAATGATGACGGAATATTCGCCTTGGGAACGGTGGAATTATTAATTGTGCGGGATAGTCTGACTCTAATCTAAAGTTTTATAATTGCTTTTGGACATCCAATCTGCGATATCTAAGCTTGCTAGCCTCGAACCCATGCTGTAGTTGGTTGATCATGTGATTATTATATCACTTTGCTTAGTCCACGGTTAGTCTGGTTGGTACTCAATCCAAAAATAAATCCAAGAGTCACGGGTACAAGAACAGAATAAATCTGGAATGACAGTGTCAGCTGAGTTCAGGGTAAGCAAACTTAGATCTATTCGGAATCGGGACACTGTAAACGAAAAACACAAAGCTCTTTCCACCATCAAACCATAACTACATACCTATTCTGGTGCATCCTACTTGCTACGTATATAGTCATGTACTTGAGTAGGGCCGAGAACTCATTGCTCCAGGAGTATGGTACCATACTAGAGTCGCTATGGTTCTAAAATGGAGCTCGAGGTAATAAATATTGGTTCAGGGTAACAGCTAGCTACAAGGCTGGCCCTACTTACTATATAGTTGTGTAAAATAAGCGCTCTTCTGGTAAAAATACTACCTAAAACAGAATAATTCCTGCCCTGAACCAGGAGTTGTCACAGAAACACTATATAGCAGATAGTATTATGTACCATGTAGTTAGCCTGTAGAAATATCATTCCAAAAGATTTCCCCATCTTATTACATTTGCTAAGGATGCTACATTTAGCAAACGGGCACAGGAATAGTTATGGGAGGTTAATTCTTGTAAGCAGCAGGAACCTCGGTGGGTCCTCTTTAAACCTAAAGCCCCTGGCAGAGAGTATTCAACACATAATGCTAAAACGAAGCCAATCCCGTATTGAGAATTGAATTTAAACATCTCCATCTTGTAAGGCTTCCGGTTCGACTATTTTGGAGGTTTGTCAGAGGCGAGGTCAAGCCAATCACGTGATCGTCATTGAGAGGGTCGGTCACGTGCCTATCCGGCTGGCTACTACCATTCCGTCCCTGGGGGAAGGCAACACGTAAGCTGATCTGACTCATACCTAAGGGTTTTGTATATCCACCATCCAGTTCACCGGTACCTCCTCTAGCAGAATCAATTGATGTAAACTTAGGCGCTGATATGGCAGGTGCATGCGCATGATGGGAGAAGATACTCCCCAGCACGCCACCAAGGATTGCAGGTGCCACTGTATTGAGAAGACCTGAACTGCGGCTCGACACAAAAAAGCAACACCCATGCATAGTGTTTATATGCACATATGGACATACATATGTACGTGCCAACCGGCTACCATTCATCAGCTGCACATGGCTTCTAGAATCCTGCGCGCCCGGCGCAGACATTCACAGTCCAATGGGACCCGCGCTGTCGTATCATGTCACTCACTACCTACGAGCATGAGCTCGACTCCAATGTTTCGACTCACAATCTTGTTTCGACTTGCATTTCCAATCAACACGTCTCGCGGCCATGCTACTTTGAGCTGCATCTGCTCGTGCAATCGCAGTTTTGCGCTTTCATTTGTTTTGCTATTGTGTTCTAAGTCTCACATGAGTATATCTAGGGATTTCGCTTTCCCGCGCGGCGCACAGGCAGCCTTGCACTACGGATACAAATAGAGCAGACTAAGTGCCTATGTATATATAGTGACCCATATCGACGCTCGACTCTTCAAACTCAGTCCCCAAACCCAGTCAACTAGGCAACAAATACTACCTCATGGTACCTCACGCTGCGCCACCAAAGTCCAACTATTCCGGGAATCCCATACCATCAGGATTCCGTAGACAGTGGCTCCAATTTAAAGGTTGACAGCATATATGGCCTGCTCTTTTGCCATCCGGGGCCACTCCCCAATCTTGTCTTGTGCCTGCGCACAGCGCAAAGTTCAAACTGACCGAAAGCCACACTTCCTGCTGGCCTGTGCTCAATACACGTGAAGCTGAATCCATGGAGTAGGACACTCCATAGATTGGGGGGCTTGCGCAGGTCACGTAAGTAGTATTATACCTGACCTATATACGTAACGGGCTGACTTTAAAGGGCATAACTAGTAAGTACTTTGGGTATCGATGCATTACCTAGCTACCAATCTCTCCCTACGCAATTGCAATGCAATGCGGATACATACATCCATCTAACCCACGCAGCGGGAGCATACGCGCGCGTATCCAGACCCGAGTAGTCGGTAGTTACTAGTTGGCCATAGCTAGGTGGCCGACGATGGCTGTGGGGGCCCGGTGGGGCCGCTGAGCTTGTTTCTACGGTATACATCACATCATGGCTTGTGCCCCCATGGGCTTCGCCACGGCCACGCCACCACACATGGGACTGATAATATTGCTTGAAGAGTATATATTCCTTTTTTCAACTTAACGACGCAGACACGCTGCGGGCACTAGTAACTTTTGAAAAACAACCAAACAGATAAGTTTTTTTCCTCAATAAGAAAGATACTCCTCCAAGCGAAAGTAACAATCACAACTCAACGCTACCGACAGCAGAGGGTGGCTACACCGCAAGAGAGCTACAGCAAACGAAAACACGCAAAAAAAGAAAACCTAGAGATTAGGCAGACCCTCCTATCTGGGAGTCTTGTGCGAAGCTGGGTCCCCGCTCGACAACTCTCATTTTGATTGGCTCACAATGAGAGGCCCACTCTCTATCGTAGATATTTGAGACTAGAGCCACCACACATATTAGCAAACAAGTCAAATGCCATGGTTAGAGTAGTTTAGATGGGGACCATACAATCTCCACTGGGGCATTGGTAGAAGATATTAGACCCACGAAGTGAAATTGTACCATCAGGACAAACAGAAAAACCAGAAGTAACATACGCGGTAGCCTGTGGGGGAGCGTCGAATTGGAATTGGAAATTATCGGCGATATACCCTTGGCGACCCTGCGAATCTTTCAGGATACCGTTGTCAAGATAGACTGTCAAAGGTTTCCTACCTGTGGAACCAGGGGCTTGCCTTCTCGCCAAATTGGTCTGGCTGAAAGTCCCAACATCCTGAGCGAAAGGAGCATTTTGGACCTGCCCGTCAGCGATCTGGCTCAATTGGCCAACACTCTGCTCAGGAGCGGAAGCAGCTCCGACATCCTGAGCGGAAAGAGCACCAGCGTCCTGGACCGGACCGGCAGGCACCTGGCTGCTCTGTTCAGCGGGAGCAGGAGCAGAAGCGGCCCCGATATCCTGAGGGGAAATTGCAGCAATGTTCTGAGGCTGCCCGTCAGTGGCCTGCTGCAAGGTGCTGGCCGCGGCGGGGGCGTAGCTGGCAGCCTCAGAAGCAACGGGGGCAGCCTCAGGAGCGGCTGGGGCGACGCCGGCATTCACGTTCTGGACCTGTCCATCAGTGATCTGAGAAAGCTCCTGAACTGGAGCAGCGGCGGCCTGGGCCTGGGGGGCCTCGACAGGGGCAGCAGCGGCCATAGCCTCGGGAGCGGCAGCGGGGGGGGCTACAGCGGGGGCAGGGAAGGTAGAGTAAATGCCCGCCCCCTGGACCTGGCCGTCGGTGAGCTGGCTCAAAACGCCAATATCGGCAGGGGCATAGCTGGCAGCCTGATAGGCTGGGGGGGCGGCGGCTGGGTAGCTGTAGCCTGCGGGCCCAGCAAAGGCCTTTGCACTGAAGGAGATTCTGGCGGCAGCGGCAGGGGCGCCATAGGCAACGGGGGCAGCAAGGGATTGGATATTCTGGAGCGGGCATGGGACCTGCAGCTGACCGTCTGGGATCTGCAAGACCTGCAACTGGCCATTTGGAATCTGCTGGACCTGCAACTGGCCATTTGGAATCTGCTGGACTTGCAACTGTCCATTTGGAATTTGCTGGACCTGCGGCTGGCCATTTGGAATTTGTTGGACCTGGCCATTTGCGATCTGCTGGGCCAGCAGCTGCGGTTGGCCGTCTGCAATTTGTTGGACCTGGCCGTCTGGGATCTGTTGGAGCTGTGCCGACTGCTCAGGCGCAGCAGCCGCGGCAGAGAAAGGCCCAGCACTCTGAACCTGGCCGGCACCAATATCCTGGGCACCAATGTCTTGGGCACCAACACCCTGGGCACCAATATCCTGAGCACCAGGTTGACCAACATTCTGGACCTGACCATCAGCAATCTGGGACAGCACCGCACGCCTAGAAAGGCTGCTGAGGCCTATAATATTTGTAAAAAAAAAAAAAGACACAATTAGCCATATGACCCACAAAGGCCATCTCACCCCCCGTCTAGGGAACGCTTACCACTGACGGGGACAACTGAGATGCCAAAGGCGCCGGGGTAGCTGGGAGAGCAGCCCCCCGACGACTCAAAGGAAGTTAACGTACCAGGAAGAGTAGGTACGGCATAGGCGACCTGGAACGCGACAAGGAGGAGAGCAAGGTACTTCATCTTGGGATAAGATATTGAAAGTAGAAACTAAAAGAAAATAGAAGGTAGGAACGTTATTTAATTGAGAGAAAGTGTTGTTATATTTGTTGCTGTTGCTATTGCTGTTGCTGTTGCTGTTGCTGTTGCTGTTGCTGTTGCTGTTGCTGTTGCTGTTGCTGTTGCTGTTGCTGTTGCTGTTGCTGTTGCTGTTGCTGTTGCTGTTGCTGTTGCTGTTGCTGTTGCTGTTGTAGTGAAGGTGAGTGTGATAGTGATGAGAGGTGAGAGAGGGGGGCATTCGAGGCTCTTAAATACAGAAACATCATGAAGAAAAAACGTCATTTCCCAAGTCTATCCACATCTTCCCGCCTGAAAGTTTTTTTTTTTTTTTTCTTCCCTGGGTTTCGTGATACAGTTATGTGGGTCCTGCAAACGATATGCGGCAAATGCAATACCTATCAGTTTTTAAGTTGCATTGAGTGGTGTGCATTACCTATCTACTGTCACATGCCCAAACATTAATGCAGAGTACGTTACGGCATAGCTATGCAATACAACTATATATGTATGTGGGCCATATTCGTATGCACAGTACATACTATACTGTACATAACTACATCATATATGACGTATACTCCATCCATTTATTATGCAGTCATACCTATGTATGTATGTATGTATGTATGTATGTATGTATGTATGTATGTATGTATGTATGTATGTATGTATGTATGTATGTATGTATGTATGTATGTATGTATGTATGTACATATGTATGTATACAGAGATAGAGTCACTAGCTCTATGCGTGGGTTATCAATGCGAGAGCATCCGGAGCTTTGCGTATCATAATAATTACTCCACGCCTCATAGCGGGAGAAAGTCCACGGAAGTATA
>Ga0307514_10004618_pt1 | contig 12626 bp, 17 predicted proteins | sample 16_EM_MG_FD_203088 | JGI IMG/M metagenome (GOLD analysis project Ga0307514, IMG submission 203088) | Populus trichocarpa ectomycorrhiza microbial communities from riparian zone in the Pacific Northwest, United States - 16_EM | ecosystem: Host-associated > Plants > Roots > Unclassified | place...
CCCCCCATCTCCTCCTTTTCCCGGGTGCACCAGAGCGCTTGCTCTGCCTTCTCTGCCCTCCCTACAGATCACGTAACGAACGAGGGGTCAGTCTTTGGCCCGTCGCCGTTGGTTGAGGTTGTGGTGTGCCACTAGTAGTGGAGAAACCCTCCCTACAAGCCCAGTCCATAATGGTTTCCACTTTATAATCGTCAGATTCTCAAGATTGGCCCCTGCTCCGGAGGATGGGTGATTTGACGCATAGACATATGTGGCAGCAGTACCCCAGCGGTTAGTTGTGCTCTCATGATTCCTGTCTCCGCCAGGGGAGGGTGGGCATCATATATTCTCACACCGTGACTACGAGTGATTTTGCCCAGGCATTGGGGGTACTCGAGATAAAATTAGCCCTGGCTGACTGCTCTTTAGCACAGTGCCTACTGCCACTGTGCTTCCCTTGTTATCGCCCACATGACAGCGAAACTTGAGTGACTGCACCCGGCGGTGGGTCCAGATCCGGATCGGCACTTGTTGCCCTTTTGACAGCCCCACTCGGTTTCTCCGCAGAACCTACAATTAGGTAAACCGAACCCCTACGACCAATGATTGGAGCCTATACTTGGTCAGCCCATGGTTTATGTCAGGGAACCATGTGGAGATAAGGGTACGAGTGCAGGTGCGGGTTCACTCAGAACGCGGCGCATCTGTTGCGATGCCCGCTAGCGATGCGAGTAAAGATTTGCCGAAAAAGAAAAAGGATAAGGACTGTAACATACTCTGGTTGCAAGATCGACGTACCTTCTTCCGAGAGAAAATGCAGGTATGTCACTACAAGTGGTAACCAGTGGTTTGCAAGGATAACCGATGAAGGTAAAACAGTCCTGTACAAACCCTTTCCTGTCACAAGCTGCTTGATTGCATCACCCATGCTTTATGCAAACAGGAAAACGCTGTTGGCTCGGTTCGTATCCGTGGGCCGGGCTCATGAACCTGGTAGGGTGGGAATCCAGTAAGGGAGGGGCAATAGCATAGACTTTTCGATCCGGCAAATCCCAAAACCCTGTACACGCAGAAGCAGGGCCCAATAGGAGAGATTTGACCGTAAGCACCACTGTAGCTGGCGGGAGGCGCTGGATACAGAACCAGATATTGGAGAGTGGAAAACGCTGGAAAGATATACAGTGGTCGGGGTGTTTAAACCTGAGTAGAGGGGATGGTGATTGGATGGTGATTGGGTTTTAGAAGCGTGAGAGGAAGTGGGATTGGTTTTAATTGCTGTGTGGGTGATACGTGTGTGTGTCAACATCTCGAGGGTTAAACCTAATGGAAGTCAGCACTGACGCCACATCTAGTTGTGGCAGTGGCCTCGGTTGCGCCCGTATCCTTGTTCTCGTGGTTATGGGAAATTGGCAAGGTGGATACGCGCAGAACGCGGCGCATTTACTTGGCTGTCCGTGGGTGGGGATGGGAAAGGGCGGACATACGAAATGATGTGGGAGGATGAGAAGTGGTGCGAGGAGGTATTTCGGTTTATTCTGTAGAGCAATTGTGTACATAGTTCGGTGAGGGCAGGGACTGGCCCGTGAAGGGGAGAGAGGCCACCTGGGTGATCGGGAGCTGCAGTCCATCGCCATACTTCCTTAAAAAAAAAAAATCCTTGTTCTCGTGCCCAGACTCTAAACCTGCGCTGCCGCCAAGACAATTAATATTGTGCGCGCGCCCAAGGCAGGTGGTGTAGTTCTGCTCCGAAAAGGGGGGTACGTCTGCTCCGATGGCCACGGACCTCGGAGCAGACCTGCAGGCGAACCTATGACTTTGCATCCTATGTAAGCGTATATCCTCCGATAATGCACAGAAAGCTCCGGATGAGTTTTTTTGTTAGTAGAAATGACAGCCTAAGTATACCTAAAGGTTAAAAACCGTATAACTGTACATTGCATACTTGTTGGCGCCTTTCCAAAAATTCAGATTATTGTGTACAGGCACTCCGAGATAGGATAGGATGGTATGAGTTTAGTGTGGGTATCTGGATTGAGTTTTGTAGCTGAAAGAGCAGAAGTCCCACAGGTTGACTATTTTTTTCTGCTCAGTACACAATGGCATCTATACCGTATACATCAACTTCCAATCCAACAAATAGTGGGCATGCACAGCGCTATTGCTACCATTTGGCAAACAAATCATTGAACCAACATGAGCTTGCGCAATGGTAATTATCCTACGAGATTATAAAAGTGCATGCTAAATTAATAATAGGTTCCAGTGCTCCTTTGATACTGTTTCACGCATCCTTCGCAAATTGAAGGAAGGTCCAGATTTGCTTCTTGCAGCAGAGAATACGCACAAATCAAATAAACGCAAGCGTGAAGTTCTACATCCAGAATTGGAATCTGCATTATTAGAGTGGTTTTTACGGCATGAACATGAAGGACCTATTAGTGGAGAGCCTCTGCAAGAAAAAGCAAGAAAATTATATGCCTAAATGTATCCAAGCCATCTGGTTCCCCAATTGAAGTTTTCCAATGGATGACTCAATGGATTTACGGGGTGGTATGGGATTGAAGAGTATAAGTGGCATAGTGAGTCTGGAAGTGCTGATATGAATGCGATTGGACAACAACGACCCGAGATTGGAAAGATCTTAGCATCTTATGAGTATGAAGATGTTTATAATATGCATAAAACAGGCACGCCTTAGCTTTTCATAATAAATATAAACGGAATTACTAATATTTATTATAGGATATTTCTGGGAGCAGCAGCCTGATCGAGGTCTTGCTACTGAGAGATATGAAGGGTTTAAGAAAAATAAGAACTGTTTGACTATTATGGTGTGTACAAATGTGGATGGGTTGGACAAAGTATCTCCATAGTATCAACGTATTAGGTACGAGGATAGGCACAGTGGAAAGAGTGCTAGCAGTAGCTGAGAGAGTCTTAAACGCAAGAGTGGTATATCGCACACTGGAGTGGGCGATGAAGTCAAGTACGTTGGATGGTAGCGGACTTGTATGATGACTTCCTTAATTCTCTATTTACCGGTGGAAAATATAGGAGATTATATACTAGGAGGACGGACAGAAGTAGGGATGACGTGCAATACTGTGAAAAACAGGATAGAAAAGTAAAACCGTAAAGATGTACGTCAGCCCTATAAGGTCAACAATAATACAGTCGGATTAGTCCATGACTGGTGGAAGAAACAACCGATAGATTACTTGATGAGCTAGGACAGGTATTGATCTAACAGAATGCATGGAAGAAATAAACACACGAATAATGGTAGGTCAATACACCAGTTAAAACACAGAGTTAGGAAAAGAGGGTGTGGTGGATGTCATGTTCCAACAACACATAGATCATAGGACCCTTTACTCTACTAATCCCATCATCCGTCCCGACTACCTGAAGTGAACCTCCTCCGGATTACTTACAAACCCACGGGAATCTGCTCCACGGAGCTACTCCTATGCCACTTGTGGCCCCCTCTGGGGTCTCATTGCTACCCCACCTCTTGCCCTCCCACTCCCTGACCCCCCTCCTCCTGACCCTCCACCTTTCTATTTTCTTTTCAAGATTCATTAATCGCATTTGTCCTATCTAGAACATGGCGATGGACCGCATCCCCGAGTGGAAACTCGGCAAAGGATTATCACAGCCACTGGGCCGGTCCCTGTCCCTAAAACCCCCCCAAGAAAAGAGGCGTACTACAGAAGAGGGAAAAGGGCGGCCCAAACGTCTCCGGTGTCACCCCCATCTGATCCAGATACCCCTACACATGCCCTCTGGTGTCCGTACGAAAAAACAACACTTCAAACCCTCCCTCGACAAAATCCCCCATATGGGAGCGACTACACACAACGTTCCATGGTATTCTTGCCGCCTCTGCACTAGCACCTCTTGAGTTCTTCAAAAAGGTCCTTGTATTCCTGTGTCATAATGTCACCATTCCAATCCATCGCCCCAGATCTCCGGTCACCGTCCCGTACACCGCTTTTCCTATCCTAGTCATATTTAGCAGTCTGGTACCATCGCCTTCCATCCACAATCGCGCCTCCTTCTCTCCGCCATCCAGCGCCTTACGGCTATTCAAGTGCACCACCAATGAGAAATTCGTCTTCCCCTGCCGAGCTTCCTCCTTTACCAACCATCTCACCCCGGTGATCTCCACTCCCCGGTTACCTATCGTCCTGGAGCCAACCCCACATCTTCCCAATCTTTCGGTGGGTAGGCACTCCGTGTATCACCACCGACTGCGCCATGGACTTCCCCGGTTGCACTTGTGACAATCGCCTCGCAAGTGGTGTCGCCATCGTCGTCTTTCGCTTCGGTCCCCGTGGCGCTAGCCGTGGGGGCGCCTTTTGCTCTGGCTCCGTGCGGTGTCTCGCTGATCGGGAAGCTGCCTCCGCGTAGGTCCGCACCGAGCTACCCTCTCAGCTCCCGGGAGACCCTGGTGCCCTCTCTCTACCACACGGGCCAGTCTCTGTCCTCTCTATCTCTGCATTGTGACATTGTCATTACCCGGGTCCGTGTCACCCTCCTCGGCTACCCGCTCGGGACTATCATTTACTCCTAGTACCGGTACTGGCTGTGGTTGCGCCATCCTAGCAATAATTGGACCCCACCACTTGGCCCTTCCTCCTCCCATAACGGGGCCGACTTCACCATGCAGCCCGCCTAACTAAATCCCTTTGCATTTCAGCCTCAGAAACATCCTGCAAAGTGTGGCGAAACTGGTTGATGTGTGCCCAGTACCTGGCATCGTGTGCATACATTGTCCCAGGTGAAGGTGCTGACACTGGTCCGGTTGCGGGTGCGTGCGCAGCCTCCATTTGTGACTCTGTCCTGATGGGGTTTGCTGGCGTTCTCAGGGGCGCAGGGTGGTCTTCTAGTTGAGCTCTCTCCCACTCTGTGCCAAGTATGTCACCTCCTGCCTGCATCAATCGGAGAAGCAGCCCCGGGTTCTCTAGATTACTTCTCCCGTGCACATATATATACTGTCTCGTGTCTTCCCTCGCCCGATGTCATATTTGTAGCCCCCAAGCTAGCTCCACCATATAGTCCGTGAGCCCCCAGGCAGCCACATGAAGAATAGATAACTCCGCCAGGCCAAGAGGCAGTCCAGATGCAAAGTCTAGAAGAATCTCGAGGCCTCGCTGACAGGTGAACAGATATGCGGGGCATAGGGATGTAAACCTCATCTGCAGGGTCTGTCGTAGATGCAACTGAAATGCTGGTCCTCTTAAAACTAAGCTATCTCGATCCTGTTGGGACCTAAATCCCCCCAGCCGGAGCCTGTGGCCGAGGGGTAAACTCTGGACCCATGGAACACTTCCGCAGCCCTTTCGTCCGCAGATGTGATTATAACTACCCTGCGATTGTTCGGAAAAGATTCCGCACGTCGAGGACCTCTTTTGTCGACATTTTGAGGGTCGAGAAGCGGGGAACTTGCGATTCTTCCCGGCCACACTGTACAGGAGCCTAGTGCTGGCGCAGAGATAGCACGACATCACCACTCAACCAGAGAATTGATAACTCCCACACCGAAGGCCAGCCAAGAACACCACCCTCGAATACATGGCCAATCGGACCCACATTGAAGGCCAGCCAAGCATACCTGCCTGTGAATAAACGGCCAATCGGATGGACCCGGACTCGGAGGCGAAGGAGGTGTTGCGTGGGGTCCGGGGGAAGGAGTACAAGCCCGCTACCATACGGAGGTGGATTGAGGAGTATAACAAGGGAGTGACAATCGTGGGATAAGGTGGCTGTTGAAGGAGGACAGCCGGGGGCAGGAAGCGTTAAGTGATTTACATGAGAGACCCGGTGGAAGTGAAGGGTTTGAGGATGGGTAGGAGGTTGTTCCGGACCACAAAGTATGGCTGGGGTTGTTAGCCTGGTGGCTGGAATCTCATTAGCGAAGGGGATATGAGAAAGGAGGGGATATTTACCTGCGCGGATTACGAGGTTTATGGGAGGTGGATTGTGATTTTGGAGTTCCACCGGCGCGAGTGTTGCTCTGTGTTGAGTCGTTGTTTTTCCACCGGCGCGATGTTTTGTACTTTTTGTCGGCTTTTTCCCCCCTTGGGGGGGGGCTTTTAGGGCTGGAACGGCCCAGTGGTTGAAAGAGATCCTTGCCGGGTTTCCATTCGGGGGATGCGATCCACCGCCATAGTCTAGATAGGCTGCATGCAATTAATGATTAATTCAGAAAATAAATAAAAAATACCCACCCCTGGTTGTGTAATATTTGTTCCCCACCATTGCCGTCTGGTAGTTGTCTGCACCCCTACCGTCTGGAGGTTGCTCTGAACCGCAACCGTGTGGGACTGCTCTGAACCACAGCCGTCTGGAGATTGCTCTGAACCACAGCCGTCTCTACCCGGGTCATCGTAGAGCATCCTTGGTGCAGATGGGATCCCCCAGTGGAGCCCAGTCATACGGGGTGTTCCTCCGTTCTGGATAACAGCCTCAGCACGGTCCCGTCGGCGATGACGGTGGGTGTCACGACCATTTGTGCACGGAAGGCACTATCCATCCGGGCAGCAGTGGAATACACAGGGTCGGGGTCGAGCGAGGAATATATCATCGCAGCGGATGCAAGTTGCCCAAGGGAGATCATTCATTTTAGAGAGATAGATAGTTACTGAAGATGCTCACTGTATTTGAGCAGTAAATAGCTGTGTGGAGCAGGGTGACAGGAGTGCAGAGGTAGGTGGTTGGTTTGCCAGTTTGGTGTGAGGTGTCACGGCTAGGTATGATTGTAGAGCGGATGGGGGATGGGTTTGTAGGCTGTAAAGGTGTTGGTCTTAGTAATAAGTCATATACTTATAAAATATCAAGATTAAATAAAGGGTAAGTGATAAAGTTGTTGACGGTAACAGCCCCGGAGGGACTTAGGAATTAACTGGTTGATCTGTCGTATTTGAGTTGCTAACTATGAAATGATCTGAGGAAAGAAATCAATATCTAGAGGGCGGAACAGGGCCTATGTAAGCTTCCTTCTGACTCCGCCAAGAATGCTCCAATAATCCAAAATGTGAACTTGAAGGTTCGAAAGTACATAGGTAAGAACAAGAATGTTCTCGTACCCAGACTATCGCTCGTGACTCTTGGCACGTGTTGCGGCAGCTCACTACTTTATGCGCAACTTCAACAACAACTTTGAGCGCAATGAAAATAATCTGATAAGAAATAAATCATGTAAGCGAAATTATCTTATTCTTAAAGAAATCCTCCTGTTCAGGTAGTGTCAGTGACCTTATTACATAATCCCTGTTAAATATATGAACTTGTAGAGCTAGGTGTACGGAAGAAATAAGTGCAACGAAGTTATGTCTTCCTTACATAGACTCGGGAGCCAGCTGAGCGAGGGCTGGCTTGGCACTCACTTCCCTTCAATCAGCGTAATCTGAGGACTACCTGCAGTGAAGCCACAGTAAATTGTTTACCACCCAGTCAATAAATCGAGTTTGTGCGTTGCTTGCCAGTAGTTACCAGTAGAATAATACAGGGAGGGACAAAGCCACATTCAACAAAGGCAGCAAGATTATTTTATATGAGCAACAGGACACCACTAGAAGCAATTCGAGCGGTGGGGGTTCTATCCAAGCAGGGACAGAAAGTGCTCAAGAGGCGATACTTCAATATTCCAGACAAAAGGCGGAATGAAACGCTAAGCCAAACGCCACAGTGGTACAAGCAATCCCAGTGGTGAAAAGATCATTTGCAGCAAGCCACATGTCACAACGCTACCCCAGCGATACCTCGTGTGGGAAACCCCCTCCCAACCTTATCCCCGCTGTGAAGCCACCCCCTTAGTCCCCATCCTTATCGTGCAAAGATCTTATAGACCAGATTCCCCCGTGATGGAGATCCGGCAGTGATTGCGCGCCCATAAGCAGCCCCCCCTAAAACTGCCCATCTCCTGGGGTTCCCGAATCAGCCCCCACATCCCACATATGAGCCTCGGCACTGCTGCCTTCGGCGGCATCAAGCCAGCCCTTCGTCTGCCCTACCAGCTTCTCTATGCTCGCCTGGGAGCGGGTAGAAGGGGAGCCAGCAGAGTTCCCGACGGTATGAGCCTCGGGAGCAACGAGCCTCGAGTCCAAAAGGACGGGTGGCAGAGGTGAGCAGCCACTTTGACCCAAACCAGTTGATAATGCAACTGCCATAATCCCCTCATGGCCCACCTTGACCGCTGGTACCCTGAGGACCCCACCTTTGGCTGCAACAAACCTGCGAAATTCGGCGAGGCCGTTGTGGGTGCTCTGTAGCTGGTCCAGCGAGATATACCCAGGGTCACCCGGCCCTAGGTTACATGTGTATTGCTGGACCCCGCCAAAGTTGTCCGAAGGTAGTTCAACCCAAATTCCTTCTGGCACCTGTTGAATAGTGGATGGGGAGTAACCTGTTTGGTTTTACGCAGTTAATATCAATATGCATATGCATAATCAAACTAGAACCGTCTCATAACCTTAGGCTCCATAGACGTAGTTCTACAGTAGACTCTAGAGAGAGAAAAGAGGGGGACTGGGTACAGGTAAGACGATGGGGGGCAGACCTGGAGTATAATCTTGTGAATGGTGAAGATAGCAATTCTCGAAATGGTTCCGACAGACCCAGCACATCGTGCAAGTCGAGTCTCTCTCCGACCAGACAACCCTCGTGGTCTCCCCACAGTACCCACAGTAGCGATGCGTATACTTCGTGGATGGGATCCAGGCCATACCCGGTGGCGTGCATGCGTTGTTGCCAATATCGCGGCTTGGAGTCGTGTTCATGGTGAAGCCCCTACGAAGGGTAGTACAAACAGACCGTTATTGCAAGGAAAATGAAGTTGGATTCCGCAGTGGATCTCAATGTGTGGGAATGTGAAGGCAAAAGGAGGGAGTGCGGGAGTAAACAGGGAGGAGAACAAGATAAGTTAGGGATGAAAGCACCAAGGGCAGAGAGACACGACCACGCGTATGCAACCCACAATACATGAGTGCACATCGCAGAGGGCGTGACTGGGCTTGTCACCCACTGCCGCAGCACCTAGTACATACTCAGACTAACTCAGAAGGCACTGGGGCTTGTAACCCTACACTGCGTCGGGATAGGGTCGCCGGTCACGTTACATGTATTGTTTCCGCAATGTGATGGACCACCCATACATACCAAACATCCGAGGGTTGCGTAATCACAATAGGATCCCAAAGCTCGCGCTACCTATCATTACAAGCCCCACCTCCACTAGTCACCCCACAACGGGTCGCTGACCCCTACCACTACCTAGTGGGCTAATAATAATAAGTCGTAGTGTATTACTGGGGGCCGAATCCTGGCGCTGGCGTTTTGACAATTGTGAGGTTGCAGAATCATTGCTAGACTGTACAGTACTAGTACGTATTCAACATTTTGCTTGAGTCCCTGCGCCTAGTTAGCATAAAGCTGTGAGGCGGATCTATTGAACCTAGTCTGTGAGACGACCCACTGATGAAGGCCCTTCCCTCATATGCTGGGTAGTATGGATGCGAGCACTGATTCGCAAGAAAGATTTTCCAAGCCCCTCTTTCGGGTCCTGCTACCCCTGCTTCCATCCCTGGATTTCCACGGGCTTCAACGGCCCGAACATGCATTGGGCTCGATCCGAAGCTCGACTTTCCTCCCCCTGACTCGAGCTTTCCTCCCCCTGACTCGAGCCAGCTCGCCTCGTGCCCAGGCGTAATAGGGGCCAGTAGGTGTCCCTTCTCTCCCGGCGTAGCTTGCGCGCTCCTTCTCTTAGTCTCTTCTCCACCGCCCAAACCAGGAAGAGCGCCGGCGATTGGGGGCTCCCTTGCGGCGTCCCTCCAGTCATCACCCTGGATCCCAGCACCTTCCCATCCACCTCTATGTCAAATTGTCTCGGTTCTAGCCAGTCCAAAGTCCAGTCTTTTAACCAGCCGTGCCCTTCCAGTATCCTCGCTGTGTGATCCCTCCTAAGTGTGTTGAATGAAGATTGTGCGTCCCGGGCCTACCACCTTCCCTTCTGGGTATTTTTCCATTATCATCGCCATTAACATCACACTGCCTGCTGCTCCTCTGCCTTTCCTTCCAGCGAAAGCTCTGTCGTGCCACAGCTCTCCCTTCTCTTGTAGTTATGCGATGGTCCTCAAGAGCGATCAAGGGGCTGGCCTATATGGTGACGGACAAGGGGCGACATCGCCAGTGGCTAAGGGAGATCGGGAACCTTGGTGCGTGTACAATGGATGGATACGGCAAGATGCAGCGCATCTCCAACACTGTCCATGGGTCGGCGATGGGATAGGAAGGTCGACGGAACAGATGTGGCGGGACGGGGAATGGTGCGAGAAGGTGCTGGAGTTCATTTTGTAAATTAAAGGGGGGGCAGGGACTGGCCCGTGGGGAGGAGAGAGGCCACCTGGGTTTATCCGGGAGCTTGTAGTTTTTGGGCTATCACTTTCTCCGCCAGTTTCCCCACTGTATTTGCCAGCACTATGGGCCACCGCCCCTCCACCTGCGCCTTGTCTTTTCCTGGCTTCGGGATCATGACCATTTTTATCGCTCTCCATTCCTCCGGTATCCTAGGTAGTTCCACTTCCATCTACTACCTGGGCCACTGTAAGGAAGACATAAGCTCGTTGTTACTCTCCGTACACTTAACTAAGTTGACCACCGGGAAAGACTACATTTTCTTATATATTACAGGGATTATGTAACAAGGTAGCGACACTATATATTTACGCACATGATTTATTTCTTATCAGATTAATTTTCTTTTACAAAACAAGCAAGAAAGAGAATTGGAGCGCGGAAGCTCAATCAAGCGTTGGGAAGCCAAGTAGAGTTTGGAAGCTCTATTAGGCACGGGAGGTCAGAATTAAAAGTCTTGATTAAGACAGAAAGGAGATGTCGGGCTTGGAAGCAAGACTTGGCGGAAGGGCCGATTGAGTATAAAAGCTGCCTGTTTTTCCTACAATTATTATTCTTTTAGTTTAGATCATTTTATAGTTAACAACTTCAATACAAGAGATCAACCAGTTAATTCCTCAGTCCCTCCGGGACTATTACCCTCAACAAACACTTATCACACTATACATATTTAATCTTGATATTTTATAAGTATATGACTTATTACTAAGTCCTTATAAACTACAAGACCCCTACCTTTACAGCCACGTCTTCATTTATCGCCTTTCCCAGCCGCATCCCGTTGATGGCTTTCAACAGTTTTCAGCTGGTTCCGTCTGGCCCTGGTGCACTGTTATTCTTAGTCTTGCGCAGTGCCTGCTCGACCCTCTGGACTGTATCTCGGCCTGCGATTTTGTACCTGTACGGGAAGCCTGGATTCCTGGAACTTTTCATGGTCCGTGTCGTATGCCCTTTCGTCGTCCTTCACCGCGCCGCAACCCTCCCGCCTCCCGAACGGGTTCTTGCACACCCCTGTGATATCCCAGACCTTCCATCCCTCCTCTACCCAATCCTTCCACATTTTTTTCCCCGCTTCTCCGATTTCCCTCCGCAGCTGCCGCCTCGCTTCTTTGATTTCCTCGCTCTTTTGCGTAATGTTTTCAACTCCTTGTTCCGCCATAGCTTGCACTGCCCCACTATTTCCACCTCGCGCTCCCACGCCGACTCCTTTAGTGTCTTGAGGATCTGGTATGCCTCTCCTACTTCTGTCATCCCCCCCCTTCTCTCCCCTCTTTTGCATATTCCCCAACCTTCTCCCAATTAATTCTCCGCAGCTTGGTCACTCTGCTCTCGGTCCTCACTTTCACTCGGATTACCGCGTGGTCTGACCTGTGCTCCCAGCATTCCTTGATGATCCATGGCCTGGCCGCCCCCCCTGGTGGGTACCACCCATCGCCGTGGAAGCAGGATAGATGGGAGGGCGGCGGAAGCTACGGGAGGGGAGGGCCTATACCTTGGAGAGTGGGCGACGGTGACAGATGCGGAGGAGGTGGGAGTCATGTTAGCATGGGAAGGCAATAGCGTGGTAGCGCTGGATAGCCAAGGGGTGATATAGCGCATAGCAAACTTGCAATACGAAAGACCAAGATCGTGGATAGAGGAAAAACTGGTACAACAAATGCGCGAGAAGCCGAGGGCATTGATGTGGGTGAGGGGACATCAGGGAGTACAAGGGAATGAAGAGGCGGACAGGAGGGCAAAGAGGGAGGTAAAATCTGGCAAAAGGACACCGGGAGTAGCGACTCCCCAGGGTATCAAGGAAGAGTTCCCAGTATACCCTAGGGCGCCGGCATACTTTGGTTGGACAGCCGCGGCATTGAGGGGGTTGGTATATATGGTGACGGATAAGGGCCCCCAGCAACAGCGGCTATGGGAGACTGGCAAAGCGGACACTCAGTGGTGCGTATGCGATGGGTGGACGCCACAGAATGCGGCGCATTTACTGGAATGTCCATGGGTCGGAGATGGGAAGGGGAGGAAGTTTGAAATGATATGGGAGGATGAGAAGTGGTGTGAGGCGGTCGCGAGATTCATAATGTAAATAGATCATAGAGGGGAGGGGGCAGGGACTGGCCCGGGAGGGGAGAGAGGCCACCTGGTCCGCCAGGAGCTGCAGTCCATCGCCATCCTCTAGATAGGGTGAATGCGATTAATGATTCCTTAAAAAAAAAAAAAAAAAAAAAACCACCCAA
>Ga0307514_10004619_pt1 | contig 12624 bp, 14 predicted proteins | sample 16_EM_MG_FD_203088 | JGI IMG/M metagenome (GOLD analysis project Ga0307514, IMG submission 203088) | Populus trichocarpa ectomycorrhiza microbial communities from riparian zone in the Pacific Northwest, United States - 16_EM | ecosystem: Host-associated > Plants > Roots > Unclassified | place...
GACATGGATCGTCACCTGGAATGCCTTGACCATCAGGGACACAGCTATCACTGCGTCCCCGAGTGTGGTAAATCGTTTACGAGAAGAGATGCTCTCGTCAGGCATATCAGGAAGGAACATCAGCGCCATGTCGTGCTGGATAGAGGAGTGAGATTTGCTGTGTGGAAGGCAACAGGAAGAGACACACTCGAGTGAGCACTCGCGGCTCGGCGCTCGCCTATTTCAAGGACTTTTGGAGTCACGTGTACCCAACATCTCTCGCACGTCAGGCGTTTCTTGGGCGTTTCACGCACTTGTACATCTTTAACGATAGACGGAGGAAAGTGGTAATAACGATATGTTGAATGGGGCAGCCTGAGTTTCAATTGCTTTACATGAAGAGAGCTTCCTTGCTAGGGAGTCCGGGACTGCAAGGAATCTCGAGATTTACATGATTATCTCGGGTTTTGCCGCAGGAATTTGGCTTCCAAACTCAAATTTGAACAATGGTTTATATGTGATTCAAAGAACGTACTTAGTAACTTGGTCAATTCGCGACACGTTTTTTGGACAAGGAATAAGGTGCGGATCCATAGCAACTGACTGAACACACACCTCTTGAACATCAATGCAAGCAACAAGACCTCCGATAGCCAACTCGAGGGGGAAATGGCCTGAGTCTCGTTCGCAACCTTGAGCAATTTATGGACACCGTTCAAGGCGACTTCAGCATTATTTTTGAGTGGGCTGAGTTCAGCGCGTGAGATGGAGATCTACCTGGATGAGTCAAAGGAGGGAAAGTTTTAGAAGAGGAGCCTACGGTACTCTCATGCTTCCGCTGCTTTTTGCAAAGTGTGATACATTGATGAGCAGCTTCTTTGAATGCCGAGAGAAAACGCTTCTTCTCAATCTGTGGCTGGTTGGATATGTCGTGGTCAAGATGCAGATAGGTCAAGCGTGCTCGCTCTGGAGGAAGATGCCGCTCATCCCATCCAGGCTTAAGCTTAAGGTTGGGACCGGTATCTCGGCATCGGACATTTTCTAAGACAACTGACTTCCGCCACTCACCTGTATTACTTTCGAAAGTGAGTTCGCATTGTAAATCCCCAGAAGTAGCCTAAACAGTCTCTTGTTAAGTGACTGACCTTGACATGGCCATCAACTTGAAGATTGCGTTATCGCGAATGGAGAATAGCCGAGTAAAATCAACGCGACCTCTTATCCCTCCGCAGATTCTTCAAGAGGAGCTACCTCTGTCTGTGTTCTGTATTTTTTCGAAATATCCCTTTGCTTATGGAATGTGATTTTATCACAGTACCCTTTCTGCTGCACAAACCGTGCTACAAGCACGACTCGATGTTGAAAAGATTCTTCGTGGAGATGACGATCGACTTCTGGTAGTTGTTGGGTAATATTTCAGCCCTTTTTTCTTTATTTTTGAGCGACTGACAAATGGCAAGACCTTGCTCTGTTCATGACCCAGATGCAGCCCGTGAATATGCGAAACTGTTAAAGACCTACTCAGATACCGCAAAAGACGATCTACGCATCGTGATGCGTGTCTACTTTGAGAAGCCACGGACAACTGTTGGCTGGAAAGGTCTGATAAACGATCCTGATTTAAACGGAAGCTTCCAAATCAACAAGGGTCTCAGGATTGCTCGTGGTCTACTTCTTGACATCTCTAAGATTGGTCTCCCTGCTGGATGCGAATTTCTGGATACTATCACCCCTCAATACACAGCAGACTTGGTCTCCTGGGGAGCTATTGGTGCTCGTACTACTGAATCACAGGTTCACCGCGAGTTAACATCCGCCCTGTCTATGCCTACTGGTTTCAAAAACTCCACAGACGGCAGCGTTGGAATTGCCATTGATGCCTGTCGAGCCGCAAGAAATGGGCATGTCTTCTTGAGTGTTGGTAAAGAAGGCCTTAGCAGCATTGTCGAAACCACAGTACGGTTACTAGTCATCGAGCTTTCATATCTTTTATTTCATTTTATTTTTTCATTAGGGCAATGAAGACGTGCACATAATCTTACGCGGGGGTAAAACTGGACCAAATTATGCCGCAGAATTTGTTCGTGACGCAGGAGCTACGTTATTAAAAGCTGGATTACCCCAGAGGATCATGGTTCGTTGTCACAACAAATTGACAAAGACTTCTCTTATACATCTTCAGATCGACTGTAGTCATGGAAATAGCTTGAAGCAACACCAAAAGCAAGCCGAAGTAGCTGACAACATTGTAGGAGTATTTTTTCTTCTGATATGATTACATCGTCAAATGAAAAGTCCAGGCCCGGCAACTCGCTGAAGAAGATACTTCGTCATACATTATGGGTGTCATGATTGAAAGTAGTCTTGTTGAAGGGCGGCAGGATATTCCTGCGTCTGGTCCTACTGGACTCTTGTACGGACAGTCAGTCACCGATGCTTGTATCTCCTGGGAAACCACCATCGGTTTGTTGGAGCGTCTAAGAGAAGGCGTCCGGGGTCGCAGAGAACTTGTTAAAAAGACGTCCAGGCGCACGTAACGGTATATATTTCTGCTCCTATATTCTTTGACTATATCTGAATCCGAAACAGTAAAAGGAACTTCACGTACACTTGTTTACTAACTCACCCTGATCTAACAAAATGATTTTATATTCTACACGCAGAAAATTTTATGTGTCGACTCTCCATTTCAACGTCTTGGTTCGAAATAACGTGGGTTTCCTAAAGAGATTTTATGTGGCCTGGCCAGAATGCCTGTCCATCTTTATTCTTGTCATACCATGGACCGCCATGGGCAATCACAACCCGGACTCGAGGCAGTTTCCACAATGCCGCTATATGGCTGATGTGTTCGGCGGCCTTCTCGACATCGTTGTGAACACAAAACTTCACATCTGAAGGAGCTCCGACTTTGATTTGCGATTCACCCGTAATTAAAGCCCAATGATGGGCACTATCAGCGGCGAGGAGAATCCAGCCACCATCCGGAGAATTTCGCGCTAAGATGTTGATGTGTCCTTCTACATGACCGGGACTGTCGACGATGTATAAACTCCCATCGCCGTAGAAGTCATATGCACGAGGAAAAGGGCCAATTGGCCTCCAATCTTGGTCAGAAAGGCAACGTGTGCGGTCGGCTGGGAGAAGATCTGACATGTACACTGATTCTGGGTCTTCTGGGTATCCTTTCTGGAGGAGTTGCTTGCTAGCATTTGTGACGACGAATGTGCTCTTTTTAAAAGCGTGTGTGTCACCGGTGTGGTCCCAGTGCAGATGCGAAAGACAGACGAAATCGATGTCATCTGGGTTGAGGTCGCCTTTGCTTAAAGACTCGATGCAGTCCTGCGGCACGCTCGGTTCATATGCTTCGAGAAACTTCTGCGATTTTGGCGAGTACCCGCCGTAATCACGCAGGATGCCCAGGTCAAAAAGCAATCTTCTTCCGCTCGATGAATGTTGTAGGAGGAAACATAATGACGGGACTTCTTCCACAAAACCAGGGACAGCATTGTCAATGAGGGAGTCGTGTGGCACTTTCAACTGACCCCCTTCAAGGGCAGATACGGTGCAAAAGCCTTGGTTGAGACCTGGCGGTGGTAAAGCCATGTACGATCACTACCGAATATATGAGTAAATCCTCAGCGTCAATCGGCCAATTGTCTTACCCTGGGTAACAGGTTTGAAGAGCAGAAGGCAATTGAATGAGTCTCGAGGGCCACGCATTAAATACCGTTTGAATTTGACAAGGCGACCTCACTCTTCGACAGAGAATGCCACAGCTTCGGATCTACTTGATAACCAACGGATATTTGTAGACTAGTAGCACAGTAAGATGGAACGTTGTAGAGATAGTGCGAACCTATTGCTATCTCTGGCAGCGACTCGGGAATAGTACTAGAGCTTAAGTTTGACCTCAAGTTGATTCCATATCCCAGATCTGAGGAAGCCCGGGCCACCCTCCCAGACTCGTCAGCAGCAGGCTAGTCGATAATATCCCTCCAGGGCTTGGGTAAAGGTAAGTCTATGAAGACTCCTATTACCGATTCAATCAGATAGCAATGAATCTCTTAATTGCGAGGCTTAGACCGTCTGCTAGGGCCTCAACGTTCCATAGTGATCAATTGCCGTAAGATGCATTTTCGTTCCACCGTAATTACATATATATCGAGGTTGTGCTCGTACTCCGGCAACAATATCGATATCAAAGGTGATCGAGAGTCAAACTCAAGTCTCGATTCACACTTCGAAGTAGAGATATATCATCCTCATTCGATTTAGACACGTTCTGGAATTTGGGGTTTGGAGTTACAAGCAAAGTACTGAAATTACAATCCATGTGAAGTTTGAAGTTATACAACGCGCTTGCATTCCGAGGCAGCGGGTCTCAAGAACTAAAACGATTCAATGTGACCGGGCCAAAACGCCTGTCCATTCTTATTATTTTCATACCATGGGCCATCATGAGCAAGCACTACTCGAACTCGAGGCAGTTTCGACAATGCCGCTATATGACTGATGTGTTCGGCGGCCTTTTCGACATCGTTGTGGAAGCAAAAATTCGGATCCCAGGGTGCCCCAACGTTAATATGGGAGTCACCCGTGATCAAAGCCCAATTGTGGGCACTATCGGCGGCGAGGAAGATCCAACCACCGTCCGAAGATGTTCGCGCTAGAATGTTGATGTGTCCCCCCACATGTCCCGGACTGTCGACGATGTACAAGCTCCCATCGCCGTAGAAGTCATATGAACGAGGAAAGGGACCAATTGGCCTCCAATCTTGGTCAGGAAGGCAACGTGTGCGGTCGGCTGGAAGAAGGTTTGACATGTACAATGATTCTGTGTCTTCTGGGTATCCTTTCTGGAGGAGTTGCTTGCTAGCATTTGTGACGACGAATGTGCTCTTTTTGAAGGCGTGTGTGTCAGCCGTGTGGTCCCAGTGCACATGAGAGAGGCAGACGTAATCGATATCGTCTGGCGAGAGGTTGCCCTTTGCTAAGGACTCGATGGAGTCCTGAGGTACGTTTGAAGAAAATATCTGATTTGAGATCAGCGTCTGCAGTCTTGGCGAGTATCCGCTGAGATCGCGTAGGATTCCCAGGTCAAGAAGAAACCTTTCGCTTCTTGAAGAGTGGTGGAGGAGGAAGCATAACGACGGGAGTTCCTCTACAAGGCCAGGAACTCCGTTGTCAAGGACAAGGTATTGTGGTAGGTTGAGTCGACCCCCTTCAAGCGCAGAGACGGTGCAAAAGGTTTGGTAACGGGATGGTGGTGGTAAAGGCATGTTCGCTACCTTTGGCGAATGTATGGGTGACCTTGAAGTGTATGGGGTTATCGGTGAGGAATCAGTGCACCAAGGATTAAATAGGATTGGAGTCTATCAAACCCTGCAAAGTTTACCTGGCGAAGGCCATGTCGGATCTCTGTGATTAATGACCACAAATAACGTTTGCATGAGACAAGTTAAACAACGACATATTAGGCCAATGGTCCCCAAATTAGATTTACGCGGGGTAAAGTTGTTGGTCAACACCTTTCGGAAATTGAGCTCTAGAACGCACTGGTGACATTATCCATTTTGAAATGGAGATCTGCAGACTCTGCACATGTTGTCTATTTATATACGTACTTCCGTCAAATCTTGTTTGGAGAGTTTATGGAGATCTTTTTCTAGAAGAGTACAACTTCAGCCAGCATCTACAGTAGTCAATTCGAACGTACGGATTCCTGAAACGTGTGCCCGCAGATCCAAAAATTCTGCTGACATTACTTTCAAATCGTGTGTGAGCCAAAAGACAGGCTCACCAAGATGTAGACCGTCATAAAGCCTCTTGACTTCAGTCCTAACCCTCGATATGTCATCCCTGGATGCAGACGCATTACTAAGAGCTTTAAGATCTTTTTCGACAGCCTCTATCCGCCTGACATGCGCAGACACCTAATAAGACGTTCAATGAGGGTGAAGTGGTTATGTGTGGAGCGAGCCCTACCTTCTCAGTACTGATCTTTAGTTCTTCAATGCTAGTCTGCAGGGCAGCTGATGCTCCTTGGTATTCTTCGAGCAAATGGTATGCGGCAAAGGATGAGGCAAGAGAAAAACCAAACAAAAACCCAATAATTCTGTCTTAGTTGTGCATTTAAAGCCAAGCTTGGAGTTAATGCTGAAAGACGTACCCTCCTCGGAATCCACCAATGGGTTTCTTTTGTAGTTGAGCAGTCCCGACATTGTACGAGGCATCGTTCCGCACATAGCCAGAAGCACTGAAAGTACGAACATGTGGTGATGGCCTCAAAACACGCGAAAGACGAGTGCAGGAAATCATCGTACAGGAAGGGCGGTTGCAGAGGTTGACAATGAATTCAGAATAATGAATTAAAGGTTTATCACGTGACACCGCGTTTGAAGTTCATACCACTCGAAATTCGAATGCCACAAAAAAGAAACAGAGAAGGCGAAAATGAGGTCTCCGCCCGAGAGAAAAAGAAATTGAAGATTTCTGCTGCGCGTAGCATTGCTGTTCAGTCGACTGTCCGACCAGAAGCTTCCTCAAGCACTGCTGCCAAGCCAAATTTCACAAGGCAGGCAAATAGTGAGTAGCACATAATCTTACAGTCAGAATCCGGTTTAATGCTCGTTGTAGGCCTTGCTGGTTTACCAAATGCTATAGACGTGGAGAAATTTGTGGAGGTACGCTTCCACACACTGATGTATCTATCCTTTCTCAATTTGATAATAGGCGCGTGCATTTGAGATCAATGCCATGCAAAACGCTATGAAAACAGCAAGGTCAGCTTTATTCATGCTCTTGATTTGTTTCATTGTAACCAATACAAGCACAGCGAAAGTTCAACTTTTCGAGTATGGCAAACACTTCCTCGGCATTTGCGTCGAAGAGCTGCTAGTCACAATATTCGCAGAGTACCTCTGGAATTGCGCGACAGAGCCAGAGCTGAGGCACGATTTTTATTAATCTATCATACCCCTGTCTCAACTGTCTCGTACAGATGGATGTCGTGAGGAAGAAAGCCCTTGGTCGATCCTTTTCGAAGCCAGGAAAGGATAAACGCATCACTCGCACAGCATCATTTCTCAAACGCCAAAGTTCGTTTATTATCTTTAGTACAATTCGGCTGCCTTCTCATTTCAATGTCTCAGGAAATAGAATATGGCTTGAAACACATCTATGGCACGCGAAGCGAATGCATATGGACAATCTATGGGGTTATCGCCTGGTTTGTAAACCTTCTGCATTGTTTATTGTTCCAATTTCAACACTCGGTCTTAGGCTATTCAGCCGACAGAGAAGGCATATAGGGCTTCGTATAGAGCTACAATTCACGATGCGATCGTCCACGACGCATCCTATTACACTATAATTGAGATAAATGGCCCGGAGCTGCTTCTCAAGTCAATGTTCGATCGAATCTGTGATCCCCAAAGGGCTGGACCTGGCTCACCAAGGTATGTTGCATTGCAGACAAAAACTTGGTATTCTTATCTTGGGCACAAAAATTAGGTATTTAAGCGGTTCGCGCACAATTGACACACACATATACAAGTTAGATTGTTATCCGTATGATCTAATTGGACCTGCGTCGGTCATGTGGCGACCTTTGCCAGTCCCCACTGTAGAACAAACGTCGGAACGAGATAAAGGTGGTTCAGTGAACGATAAGGGAAAGGGAACGGCAACAGCTCAGACACCCCAAGCAAATTCTTTGCGGGTTCGTTCACTATGGATACGTTTTCATCCTTCGGTGAACAACGATATGCTAGATGCATTGAAGCAAGTGGCAACCCAGACTTTGTCAGAATACAAGGAACAATATAGGGAATCGGAAGAACTCAAGGTTGAAATGGTTGACAGAAAAGGGCAAATGAACGTCTTCGAGATCTTGGGTCCAAAGTCGAGTCAGATTCTCAAAGGATCTCTTCGTCTTGTTGCTACAGACAAACGGAAGGATTTCCTGCAGGTGAATTACCTTTATGTTGAATCTTTATTGGGCTATGACGAGGATTGTAGTTCTGGAATGCATTGGGCGACCTGCAAAGTTCTGGTTCTTTGCCTCGCGGGATGATAATTGGTTGCAAAGTCAATGATCCCAGATTGAAGTGAGAGGAATTTTTTCCCCCTGATAGATTTTGCCCTGACTTACTCCAGTTTTCCTCCGAAGAATGCTAAAGTGAAAGCTTATGATTCCCATACATCTCCTGCGAGAGTGATCTTTCCCTCTGCGCAACTTGCAGAGCACGATTTATGGGATGAAAAAATTCGGAGCAAGTTGGCAACACCTCGTTTCAAAAAGAAAGACTTAGACGAACGTCGTTCTAAGGTACATATTATCAATTTTTGATACTCCTTTACTCAACCGTTTTGCAGAATGATATTCCAGGGACTACGCTTAGTGCCCTCCGGGAAGACGACCGTATCCCGATCATTTTCATTCAGCGCTCATTAGAGCCCGAGAATTCAGATGATTGCCAAGCCATCCACGGGTGGACTTTGGTGCTTCCGGCTGGTTGGTCGATGGCATTCTTTAACTCGTTAACCCACTCTGGTACCCGCGTCGCTGGACAACGTGAGCGACAAACTCAAGCATATGAAGCCGGGACTGTCTACTTCCCTCGGGATTATCCATTCACCAGCGCTTATGATGAGTGGTCTGCAATTCAAGCGAAGAAGGAAAAGGAAGTGTGGGACCGTAAACCTCCAGCGAAACGGGTTAATTTTGAAAAGCTGGGAACAAAACATCCATGGAAGATCGACTGGAATGAAGTTCTGGGAATTGAAAACCCAAAACAACAGTCTGTCCAAGAGAATGCAGAATCTGCCTTCGTGTCGACTCAGCGTGAGCTGGTAGTTTCGGCTGCACCTTCGGAGCAGGAGAGCATTCGTCCATGGCTACTTAGAGGGTCGGATGTGCCGAAAATCTTGTCTAACCTTTCTTCAGTCTTAAACCACGGTGCGGCCCTTCTCTCGGATATCAATCGACTCCGTCTCAAACGCGGTCTAAGCCCGCTTGCCACTGGAATCAGGGCTGAGAATCTTCTAAAGGGCGCTCTGGTCAATGTCAGAATTACAATGTGTTCGAGAGGTACTCCAGAGAATCTCGCCATGATCTACTCCCTGCAGGATGATATTCTATTGCAATGGCGAAAAGTCCTTCACATTCGACAGTCGTCGAAGATCATTGTAGACGAAGATACGCCACAAGAGACCATCGTATGTTTGCTTAATGTCCACAGTTGTGCTATGGTTCATCGTTTGTTCAGTTAGCGAACACTGTGCCAGACCAGAACACTATTATTGGGTATATAACGACAGGCCAGTACTCACTCACGAGAGGGCAGGGTTATGGTTTAGGCGCTATTGCTTTGAGATGCTGGTTGGAGTTGGAGCAACAGAACTTCCGGTACGTGTACTTTGATCACACCAAAGTTTGCCTGGTTTTACCATGCAGCAGACTGAACCCAAATCGAAATTCTTATGCCGTCAAGCGGACCATACTGGTTGGTGTACGAAACACGGATGGTATACAGTGTCGTGCCGCATATCTGGAGGTGGTAACGGGCGATTAAGGCGTGCTGTTGACCAAAGAGTTAACTGACTTACAAAACTGTTGACATAGTACAGCTATCCTACGACTTCCACAGAAGTGAAAATTGGAAATGCGAAAATTGTGTTGCAGTATGAATGCATTGAAAGACATGCACAGAAGGAGTAAATAAATACGATGTCATGAAGATATCTGTCCAAACATGAAGATGGCGCAGGTGTCACCGAGTCTTCCACTTGTCTACAGTGGCCTGTATCAGCCTTCCCATTTCTACCCTTGCCTGCTTCTTTGCACTATTGGAGATACCTTCGAGGGCATCCAAAGTACCAGGGGAAGTTTGCAGTGGATCAAATTCGAGAACATGTCCATCCTTTGTAGGAATGGCAACTAGAGCAGAAAACGATCTCGTATGTTTCGGTATAGGCCGCGGAGTCGAATCACTATTGTTAAATGATGAAGGGAACCGGAATGGTCCAAGTTGGTCAGTGCTTGATGATGATGGCGGCTGTTGGGGTATGTGGGAGTGTTGTCGTGAGTCGGTAGAAGATGTTGTCTGAGATGAAGCGGTGTAGAAACTCAATTGAGAATCTGTGCGCGAGTGGGTTGTGCTTGAATCCGATGGTAATGCGACAGAGGGATCACTCCGAATAATGATGCTGCTCTTGGTTCGTTTTAGCGTACGGCCCTGAAGACCAATTTCTTGATTATCTGGTTCGCTTTCCTCTTCCTGTGATTGCATTTCGAGTCCCTTGAACCAGCCAAGACCAAATTCGTATGGGTTAGCCAGCGGTGACCCATTGATGCTGAGAAGATTCTCGTCTTTTCGTGGAAGTCGTGCGGTCGTGTTGCTTCGAGAAGGAAATGATGATGTTTTGGAAGGAAGAACAGGGTTGAAAGTTGAACTCGAAGGGACACGACTTTGTTGTCCTACATTCGACTTGGATAGCTGGGCTTTTACGGGTGAAGGCGGACGGATATACTTTGACGTTGTATTATTGAATGGTGGGCGTTTTTGCGGGCTTGGAGATCTGGGAGGTCGACCACTTATACGTGTCTGTGTCTGAATTAATAGATTGATTACGTCGCAGACGTAAAATAATACACACTGCGTTCGGTGTTTTGGTAGTGGTTGACGTCAACCGTGATCGTTGCACAGTGCCAGGATCAGTGGAGGAGCCTGCTTTATTGGGAGACGACAACTGTGTTCGAGCTGAATACAAACCCTTCAGCAAATAGAAGAAAGCTGATATAAAAGGACAAACCATTTTTGCGTGATCGGGGAGGCTCTGAATCCTTGGATCCCGATACATCGGCTTCAACTTCTTGACTAGCAACCCACTTCCTCTTCCTTTCACTCCTATCGATTTCTCCCTTCGAGGTGTCAATACCAGCAGCAGCAAGTCTTTCTTTCTGGTAGCCGCGCAATGCAGACTGTAGGTTTCCTTCATATTTCTCTCCAAAGTTCCGCATAGTCATATTCCTAATTTGTTTGGGAATGCGTGATATCTGAGCCAATTGATGAAGTCCAAAAGTCTCAAGTTTAATCTCCAATTCAGCCTTCAACTGTCGGCTGCGATGTGCGACTGAGTGAATTCCCCTCATCAGACTGCCTTCCCTTAAAGTGCGGTATCAAAACATACCCTCAATATCCAGATTAGCTATAAGTTGTCGTTTCTCCTCGTCTGTATAGCGCCTTTTCTCCATCAAGAGTCTTATAAAACCGTCAGTAGGTTGAGAATGAATTGCAAAAACGATGAAGCGATACGGAGTAAACAAAGCTCGTTACACGCGTGCAATGTCACGTGTGTCGCGTTCAAAAATCATGTCGTCCGAGACTCCGAGTTATAATTATAGCCACAACAACACTGGCAATGTCGCATGAACAGAAACGGGATATCTACTTGGTCATTGGAGGCAATGGCTTTCTGGGTCGACATATTGTCCAGCAGCTACGCGACCGAGGGGACAACGTTTCTGTCTTCGATATTGTTGAGCGCTACAGTGATGTTCCTTTCTATGCCGGGGACATCAGCGACCAAAATTCAGTCGCTTCAGCGTTGAGAACAGTATGTACATCCTACCCATAATCTTATCATTAAACCCAAATTTTTTTCCTTTAGAGCGGAACAACCTGCATAATTCACACTGCCTCACCTCACGCTACCGCTAATAATCCCGCCTTATTTCACAAAGTTAATGTGGAAGGAACGAAGGCAGTCATCGCGGCAGCTGTAGAATGTGGTGTTCATAAACTTGTCTTCACCAGCTCAGCCGGTGTCGTATTCAACGGCGACGATATTATCAATGTAGACGAACGGGTGCCGTTCCCTAAAGTACCTATGGATGCTTACAATGATACGAAGGGCAAAGCAGAGAAACTTGTTCTTGAAGCTAATGGGAAAGGACACCTGCTAACAGTAGCTCTGCGGCCGGCAGGCATTTTTGGGTAAGTGTTTCAAACAAGCGCCAACGCATATTCATTTCTCTTCAGACCAGGTGACCGTCAAGCCATGACGGGATTTTATCAAGTCTATGAACGTGGCCAGACACACTTCCAAGTTGGTGACAACACGAACTTGTTCGATTGGACGTACGTCGGTAATGTCGCCCATGCTCATCTTCTGGCCGCGGACAGACTCGATGTACCTCCACCCGCACCCCCCCTGCCTACTTTGGAGAAGATCCCAACAACAATAGATGAAATTCCACCATTCACGAAGGAGGAATTGGCCCTGATCGACTACCCGTTGGCCCCTATTTCCCGTACGACAGGTCAAAATCGAATACCCACATGTAAAGCACGACCTCTTGGGCCTTACATTACCCCTCCACCTAACGCTAAGAAAATCAAATCTGCTTTCGAAGATCCAAGCGCCACAACGATGAACAAGCCCGTGATACGAACACAGTTTGACCAACTTTCTAAGTACGCCCTGAAGCGCGCAAAATTGCAGCACCCAGAGATCAACCCTCTTCAAGTTGCCGGACAGGTTTTCTTCATTACAAACGGAGAACCTACGTACTTCTGGGATTTCCCCCGTATGATCTGGAACCAGTTAGACGAGTATTTTCCTACAAAGAGAAAACCA
>Ga0307514_10004620_pt1 | contig 12623 bp, 10 predicted proteins | sample 16_EM_MG_FD_203088 | JGI IMG/M metagenome (GOLD analysis project Ga0307514, IMG submission 203088) | Populus trichocarpa ectomycorrhiza microbial communities from riparian zone in the Pacific Northwest, United States - 16_EM | ecosystem: Host-associated > Plants > Roots > Unclassified | place...
AATCTCAGGTAATCTCAGGCCACCCACCACATTACGTGGTCTCTTTCTCTGGCGTGCAGCTCAGCCGTATCGGCATGCAGCTCAGCCGTAACATCATGCAGGAATCAAAGCCCATCCATTGCACTGGCAAAATTTTAGAGAACATGGCTGGGTATTGTTCTGTCCCAGTCGTAAATACGTCTCATTCATGAATAGGATGCTAGTGTCCATCTCATTCATGAATATGACACTAGACCGACTCATTCATGAATGAGACACTAGTGTATGACCCATCCATGAATGGTGCTAATAGCCAAGCTATAATAATATAGTTTAATAGAATTATAATTATCTTATATAATGACATAACGATTTAGCCACTCACTCAAAAAATAAATCGGTCTGGGTATGAGAACACCGGAACCTCCGAAATATAGAAAAATCAGATATAAATATGCAAAATACTAGAAAGCCTGGTCCTGCAGAGGTAGGAAAATATCATGTAGAAATAAATCAAAATATGAGAAAATCAAGTCCGTGAGAGATAGAAAGATAGGATGCTGGAATGAATGCAAATATGAAAAGATCTAGTCACGAGAAGTAGAAAAATAGAATATAGAAATAAACAACAATGCAAGAAAATCCAGTGCTTCAAAGATACAAAACATACCAAATCACGCCCTCTTCCATAGAACTCAAGCTGGGGCCGGGGCTGCAGGGACTGCAGGAGCTGCAGAAGGGGCTGGGGCTGACTTGGAAAAGGAAGAAGAGAGACGCGAGGACCAACGCTTGCGAATTATGGGAGGTGTAGGACCTGGGACTGACAGGACTGATGGGACCTCAGGAAATTGTACAATAGAAGATTCAGATATAGGAGAACCAGAGCTAGGAGAGTGTAACGGTGTAGATACAGATGAAAGAGCAAGTGGAGAAAGAGATGGTGGAGAAAGAGATGGTGGAGAAAGAGATGGTATAGAAATTAGGTGGCGTGGAATTAAGGTCCTGGTATTATATTCCGGCGGGACAGCCAAATTCCAACATGAATCAGCTTGATTATCCAAGTGATGTGTGCGCCGGTGGCAATAGTTTGTATATTTGCGACCAGATTTGAAGCACTTGCAGCATCTGGTTTGGCAAGTGGATGTGTATTTGCAAGTGCAATATAAAAGCACCTCTGTTACTTGAGAGGCTAAGGCAGTGTAAAGGTTTGGTCTTGAGATTTATAAGAGCTTATTAATCATAAGCTTTATCTTATGTAATCTTCAAGATAGTTGTATAGAGATAGTTGATTATATAAGTGATCAGGTGATTGTGCCAAGAGGCACAGATGATTAACAGGTTGATCTCTTGTATTGTTGCTATCTGAATAAACTGATGATGAAAAGAAAAACTAATCTGTTGGGGCTTGATCCCTTTAAATCCCCAATCCTAGACAGGGATGTATATGAGTAATGATGTTATAGCTTTCCATCTCTGAGTCATTGTCATGACTCATTCTGTGACTCACCTTGTGAGTCATTCCTCTGAGTCATTTTCTGACTCATCTCTTGTCTGATTATTTGATAAGGAAATAGATCATATGATTTCTATCTAATCTGATTCTTAAGAAAGTACATAAGAAAATACATTGTCTCCTAGGAGGGTACATGACATGTTCCACCTGGTTCTTCTCCTAACTTTTCAGGATAAGGAAATAATATGTTTGAAAATACATGTCTTCCTTACAGGCAGCGGCACGGTGAAGTGTAATGATAGATGTATTGCTTGTAAGATCCAAGGTGGAAACTAGAAGAGGTTTAAATATAAGTAGTTGTAGTAAGTATATGAGAATAATAGAGACAACATACCAACAAGCTCAGGATTAGGAACTCGATTAAGAACTCCTATTGGATATAACCAGTCCAAAATACCATACTCTGTTTGTAGTTGATATTGTCCAGGATGTGGTTGATCAACAACTCGAGCATAGAGCCTAGAGTGATCTAATGTACCACAGTCTTCCTTAGGAATAAGTACTGTAACAAGTGTATCTGTTACAAAGGTCTCAATAGCATATTTCTTATTATAACATTATGCTATTTTTTCATGAGACTTTTCTACTGCAGCTACTATTGATCTCTCCGCTTCAGTTAATATAATTGAGGGAGTATTCAATATTGCTGGATCAATAGGTATAGAACTCAGGAATGGAGAGGCCTCTGGTACTTCTGGTAATACAGCCCGAGATGCTGTTCTTTGAGGTGGTAGCTAAGTAATATTAGGCAATGTCAACCAGAATATAATATATAGCTTTAAATCATACCTGATTATCAAGAGTCTCTTCTTCTGACTCATCGAAAAGTGCTTCCTCAATTTGATCAACTTGGATATTTGGACTTGCAACAACTCGTTGTTTCCATTGAGGTGCCTGATCAAAAAAACCCTCACATGGCATCTTCTTTGTTACAGAATGCATCTGTCTGTTCATTCCTAAAGTAATATCAGGTAGGATAGCGCTCCAGCCCTGACCTTCATAGTTAGCCAACCAACAACACAACTTAGTCTTACAACCCCATTGGCTTGTTCAACTAATCCTTGCAACTGTGGATGTCTTGCCCTACCATGAATAATTTTGATGCCATATTTCCTGAGTAATATTAGTAAAACGCCTGTGAACTCTGCTCTATTGTCACACTGAAGGATGTGTGGTATTCCAACAATACCAACCCATTGTGCTATGCATGTTGCTACCTCAGCTGCTGTTTTGTCTGGAAGAGGATAGAGAAATGTATATTTGTTGAAATGGTCCTTAATATGCAAGATCCAGTGATAGCCATTGTGTGGATTAGCTCGCATATTGACTAAATCAATTTGTACCTGTTCTAATGTATAGCCAGATATGATAGGCTACAATGGAGATCGTGACTTGGATGGCTGCTTCTAGAGACATAAACTGCAATTGTTTATTACCCAATTAACCTCCTTTTGAGAGATGCCAAAAAATCATTCTTTGGCTAACTTAAAGGTTTTTGTAATTCCAGTATGCTGACAATGGTAATGGCAGTCCATAATTGATTCATATGCTTGCTTTAAACAAACAACTGACCTATGATTCCAGCGTCAGTTGTCATAATTCACTTAAAAAAACAGTACAAAGATTTTACTGGGATGGATATTTGTTATCTGCCTTTCTCCATAACTTTCCATCTACTAGCTTATAGGTTCTAGTAGCATAAGATCTAATATTTGACCATTTCTATCTTTCTCATGGATCTGAAATTTCCTGTGGAGGTTTGGTATGAGGAGAGGCAAGAATTGCAACATATTCATTATATGTATCAATCCCAAAGTGAGCTTGGTTGTTATTATTATTAGACTCTGCCCATATCTTAAAGGCTTTGGCTATTTGAGTAGTAGTGGTAGGTGTAGTAGACATTGTATTTGTGGAAGAAGAAATAAACTATTTTACAAGCTTACTTCAATTGCACTAGCGCAAATAATAGGAGTAAATAAGGAATAGGGTAGAAGCAAGCTATGTCGAGAATTGAAGTTTGCAACCTATTCAATTGTGAAAGATCATAGCCTTTATAAGCTGTAATAGCTGACATGATATATCAATAGATAGGAATAGTAGGTATCAGTAGTCTAGTACTCTATTTGGCAGTCACTTCCCAATAAGGAATACTGCAGAAGTCCATTCTGCAGAGCTAGATCAAATGATACCTAAGCTATCCAATTAAATTACAATAGTGTCACTTAGCTGCTTGCACAAGCAATTATAAGTTTGCAAAATAACCAGTAGATTGCCGACTGTGAATAGGCTAGGTAGCCAACCAATAATATAAATGTCTTATGCAGCCCAGGCCCTACCAGAAATATACGTATAGAATTAGTAGGTGTTACTAGCCTAGTACCCTATTTGGTAGTCGCTTCCCAATAGGGAATGCTTCAGAAGTTGATTTTGCAGACCTAGATCAAATGATACCTAAGCTATCCAATTAAACTATAACAGTGCAGCTTAGCTGCTAGCACAAGCAATTATAAGTTTGCAAAACAGCCAGTAGATTGCCGACTATAAATAGGCTAGATAGCCAAGCAACGGTCTGAATGTCTCATGTAGCCCCACCAGAAATATACACATACTCTAGATCACCGAGTGAAGTAGACACACTAGCAGTGCTGAATGACATCAGGCAGAATTGTTTGACACTCCAGTATAATTACACTTTTATCAATATTTGCCTTAGTAGAAATTTTATTGGCCTAGTATATACAGATTGTAAGGGCCAATAGGGCACCTGCTGATATCATGGAAGTATGTGATGGTGAATGAGGCTGGCAATGTGAATATAGTTGATGATGGGAATTAGACTGGCGATGTGAAGTAGGCTAGCGATGTGAGATGAATTAGACTGGCAGTACGAGAGTAAGGCCATATCATGGTGAAAATGCTAGTGATATGTAGTGAATTAGGCTGGTGATATGAGGTGGATTAGGCTGGTGATATGAGGTAGATTAGGCTGGTGATATGAGGGGAATTAGGCTGGTAACATGAGGTGAATTAGGGCAGGGAATATGCCTCTTGCACAGTGAATATCCCCCTCCCAGGTAAAATCCCATATCAGGGTGAATTAGGCTGGCGATATAAGGGTAAGGCCATATCACGGTGAATATACTGACGATATGAAGTGGATTAGGCTGGTGATATAAGGTGGATGAGGCTGGTGATATGAGGTTAATTAGGCTGGCGACATGAGGTAGATTAGGCTAGTGATATGAGGTAAATTAGGCTGGCGATATGAGGTGAATTAGGATGGTGAATATGCCTCTAGCACGGTGAATATCCCCCTGCCATGGTAAAATCCCATATCAGGATAAATTAGGCTGGCGATATGAGGGTAAGGCCATATTACGGTGAATATGCTAGTGATATGAGGTGGATGAGGCTGGTGATATGAGGTGGATGAGGCTGGTGATATGAGGTGGATGAGGCTGGCGAGATGAGGTGAATTAGGCTGGCGACATAAGGTGAATTAGGGTGGTGAATATGCTCTCGCATGGTGAATGTCCCCCTACCATGGTAAAATCTCATATCAGGGTAAATTAGGCTGGCGATATGAGGGTAAGGCCATATTATGGTGAATATGCTGGTGATATGAGGTGTATGAGGCTGGTGATATGAGGTGAATGAGGCTGGTGATATGAGGCGGATGAGGCTGGTAATATGAGGTGAATGAGGCTGGTGACATGAGGTGGATGAGCCTGGTGATATGAGGTGGATGACGGTGGTGATATAAGGTGAATTAGGCTGGTGACATGAGGTGAATTAGGGCAGTGAATATGCCCCTAGTACAGTAAATATCCCCCTGCCATGGTAAAATCCCATATCAGGGTAAATTAGGCTGGCGATATGAGGGTAAGACTATATCACAGTGAATATGCTGGTAACATGAGGTGGATGAGGCTGGTGATATGAGGTGGATGAGGCTGGTGATATAAGATGGATGAGACTAGTAATATGAAGTGGATGAGGCTGGTAATATGAGGTGGATGAGGCTGGTGATATAAGGTGAATTAGGCTGGCGACACGAGGTGAATTAGGGTAGTAAATATGCCCTCACACGGTGAATATCCCCCTGCCATGATAAAATCTCATATCAGGGTACATTAGGCTGGCAACATGAGGGCAAGGCTATATTACGGTAAATATACTAGCGATATGAGGTGGATTAGGCTGGTAATATGAGGTGGATAAGGCTGGTGATATGAGGTGAATTAGGCTGGCAACATGAGATGGATTAGGCTGGTGATATAAGGTGAATTAGGCTGGCGATATGAGGTGAATTAGAGCAGTAAATATGCCCCTAGTACGGTGAATATCACGCTGCCATGGTAAAATCCTATATCAAGGTGAATTAGGCTGGCGATATGAGGGTAAGGCTATATCACGGTGAATATGCTAGTGATATGAGGTGGATGAGGCTAGTCATGTGAGATGGATGAGGCAGGTGATATGAGGTAGATGAGGCTAGTGACATGAGGTGAATTAGGCTGGCGACATGAGGTGAATTAGGGTAGTAAATATGCTCTTGCACGGTGAATATCCCCCTACCATGGTAAACGGTGGATTAGGCTGGTAATATGACATGAATTAGGCTCCTAACATGAGGTGAATTAGGGCAGTGAATATGCCTCTCGCACGGTGAATATCTCCCTATCACAGTAAAATCCCATATCAGGGTGAATTAGGTCGGCGATATAAGGGTAAGGCTACATCATGGTGAATATACTGGCGATATGAGGTGGTTTAGGCTGGTGATGTGAGGGGGTTGAGGCTAGTTATAGGAGATAAATTAGGCTGGTTACACCAGGTGGATTAGGCTGGTGATATGAGGTGAATTAGGCTGGCGACATGAGATGAATTAGGAGGGTGAATATGCCCCTAGCACGGTGACATCCTCCTACCATGGTAAAAATGCCCCTACCATAGTAAAATCAACATTCCTTTACTGCGGTGAAGATCCCCCTACCATGGTGAATATCTACCTGTGTAAGGAAGACATGTATTTTCAAACATATTATTTTCTTACCCTGAAAAGTCAGGAGAAGAACCAGGTGGAATATGTCATGTGCCCTCCTGGGAGACAACGTATTTTCTTATGTACTTTGTTAAGAATCAGATTAGATAGAAATCATGTGATCTATTTCCTTATCAGATAATCAGACAAGAGATGAGTCAGAGAATGACTCAGAGGAATGACTCACAGAGTGAGTCACAGGATGAGTCATGACAATGACTCAGACATGGAAAGCTATGACATCATTACTCATGTACATCCCTGTCTGGGATTGGGGATTTAGAGGGATCAAGCCCCGACAAATTAGTTTTTCTTTTCATCATCAGTTTATTCAGATAGCAACAAATACAAGAGATCAACCTGTTAAAACTCTTGTGCCTCTTGGCATATCACCTGATCCCTTACATAATCAACTAGCTTAATACAACTATCTTGAAGATTACATAAGATAAACTTATGCTTAATAAGTTCTTATAAAATCTCAGGACCAAACCTTTACATTTTTTAACATCAGAATCTCTTACCTAAAGAGGAAGGACTGATTACCCTTACCTCAGCATCTGGTTAGCAAAAGCCTCACTAGTGAGCCAACCTGGTAGCAACTCAGTATATTAAAACAAATAAATACAACAACAGACCAGATATAACAACAAAAGAAACAAGGAAACCCAGTTTTCCCAGCACTAAAAAAAGCCAACAAGAAAACCACAAGACTACCAGAACCCAAGACCCAAAACCCACAGTGATCACACAATATATATAATAATAAAAGGAAAAGGAGAACCCACAAAAGTGCCATATAGGAAAACAAACAACAGAACCAACCAGAAGGGGAAAAGAAAACCAACAAAAGAAGGTCACCTAGGAACAGGTGCCTGACAAAAACAACTAGGAATACACCCCCCAGAAGGCAGATCCTAAGGAGCTTTCCTTGAGAACCTGGCCTCATCCAGGAAGTACTCCTCATCCCAATCCCAACCAGTCCCCAAGTCATACTAATACTTGAGGTTCTTATATACCTCCCAAGTCTCATTCTCCCTGTAGTGCTCCATCCAGCACTGCACTACATACCTGGGTGTAAACACTCTCTGAAGCCAAGGAACATCCCTCAACTTCTTCCTCTGGTGCCTCAGCACAGGGCCACCCCAAACAAACCCAGCAGGTCTCTTCTCCACCTACTTACCCAACTTCTTATCCTCCTCTCCCAAAGAAAACCTTACCCTCTTAGCCCTCCAACCCACAGGCTTGGAGCCAGAAGGAAGAGGCTCAGAAGAAGCCCTACCTCTCTTAACACCTCTGTGAAGACTGGAAGGTCTTCCCACAGGAGAAGGACAATGGTAATCAGAGACATCATCAGGATCAACCCAATTCAGCCTCTTCAAAACCCAGGAATCCTCAGCAGTGGAAAATCTGATAGATATGTCTTCTGAAGAAGAAGTTAGCCAACAGAACATTAGTAGCAGCAGATCCAAAATGCTAGAAACACCACAAAAAGGAAGAGAACAAAGAAGGCCAAAAAGAAACCTAAGAAGAATGGCATTAACCTCAGAAGAAATTGAAGCTATGAAACAACTAGCATAGTCAACACTATAGAAAAAGAGAACAAAATTACAAACCCAGAAAGATTCACAAGCAAGAACAAGAACCCTGGAAATACCAAGAAAAGGAAGTATAGAAGGAATAACAATAATCACACCAAAAATGGGAGAACAAGAATGGACCAGAAATAAAATACTCTGGACAAGCTATATGGAACAAGTTATGACATATTGTGTCATAAACCAAAGCATATTCAACACAGAAGAATTAAACACCATCAAAGAAGGGATATACAAGTACATGGCATGGCATGCAATAGACATATATGAAGAGGTGGAAACAAGATTGGAAAACTCCATCAACATCAGCATGCCTGTACCATTCTACAATCCTGCCAAAGGAATTCCATGGCTATTTAGAGAATGGCTACAAATAGAACAATAGCTCCATTTAGGAGATACAAGAGACACCATAACAGATGAAACAGCAATGACATTGAATGAACAATAAATTGAAGAACTAGAGGAAATGGTAGAATAAAGCAAGAAACAACAAGAAGAAGAAGAAGAAGAAGCAGAGGAACAAGAACTAGAAGACTTTGAAGAAATAGAAGCAGCAGCTTTCAAACAACAGAAACTCAAAGAAGACCTTGCAAAGAAAAACAAAGAAGTAAGAGACAAACTGGGACTAGGAAAAACAGCATCAAAGAAAGGAGTTCAGTTTGAGGACTTACCAAAAGAAGAAAAGCCTAAAAAAGGGAAAAACCCTGATAAAGGCAAAGACAAGGGCAAGGAGGCTGAAAAGGATCAATCTACCAGTGGTGGAGATAATCTAGGAGATGATTCCAGTAGCAGCTCAGAAAGCTCTAATGAAAAAGGAAGTGATAGTGAAGATGAATCTGAAAGCAACACCAGGAAGATTAGACAACTATCACCAAGTCAAAAAGAATGAGAACAAGTTACAGGAAAAAAGACACTATCAAAAGGGGTAAAGAAAATGAACAAAAACACAAGTCTGGTAAAACTATCAACACTAGAAATGTTTGATGGAACAAACAAGAAATGGAGAAACACAACAATATTTGACCAATACACAGCAAGAATAGCAGAATGGTTAACTTGCCAGAAGCTGGATATCCAAAAAGAGGAAGCACTGAACAGATTCAGTTGTATGTGTGAAGGTCCAGCACTAAGTTGGTATAAAGAATATTGTAGCAGAGTGCCAGAAAAAAAGAGGAACTACCATGCTTTTATCCTAGAGCTTAGGAAAAAAGTGGTACCATCCACAGCAGGACTAGACCTATGGAAAGAATGGGAAGAATACAACCATGCAAAGCTAATGAAAGAATATAGATCAAACCCCCCTGTTAATCTGCACAGTCTAGAATGCCTGAGATATTATCAATCATATATTAAATCACAAGGGGAAAAAATGATCAATATGCATGCACTCAAAGTCAAATTTGTCACAACATTACTCACACACATAAGGACCCCTACAAAATTGCTGATCAATTACAATATGGAATATGAAAAAATAGTGGAAACAGCAGAAAGAATGCAAGCAGATAATGCAAGAGACCCTGCAAGAGAAATCACCAGAATGGGAAAAACTTTGCACTTTGATAAGCAAGGAAGAAGGCTAAGACAAAGAACCCCTGAGGAAAGAGGAAGATCACCAGCATTTCAAAGATCAACATAGAAAAAAGGTGACCTACCAGGATCAGGAGGATCTGCACCAGATAAGCCAAAAAGATCATACCCACCAAGGTCCACACTACTAAGGAAAGGACCAACAAAGCCAAGACAAGGAAACAAGATGTTCAGACAAATGAGTGACCAAGAAAAAGAATTCTTGAAGGCACAAGGAAAATGTCTCATATGCAAAGAATCAGGCCATTATGCAAGAGAATGCCCAAAAAAGAGAAACATAAGCACAGCTTACCAACAAGTGAGCCAAAGAAGACCCTGGCAACAAAGAACACCATTCCAAGGATCAAGACTATGGCCAAACACTGCAGCACTTGAAATTATAAGACAACTACAAGATAACAGAAAATATCTTATCCCACAAACTGCAAAAATATCCTGTGCAACAAAACTAAAAATCAATGGAAAAGAAGCACAAGTCCTAATAGACCCCTACACCATGCATGAAAACTTGATTTCAAATCAATTCTGTGACATATACAAGATCCCAACAGAAAAAAAAGATCAAGAGATCCTGGGAACTGCAATCAAAGGAAGCAAATCATACATCAGTACCAAAGCAACAGTAGAAGTGGATCTACAAGGTCACAAAGAAAATATCACATTCTATGTGGCTAACCTAAATGAATGGAATGCTATATCAGGAAACCCTGCACTAACAACCCTAAAAGCAGTCATAGATATTGCAGAAAATCAAGTCAGCATATACCTAAGAGGGAAAGAACCTATAACATTACAAATGCTTGATAAGCAAGCAATGGAATATCACTCAACTGCAGCACAATATATCCACCTACATGCAGAAGAAGTCACAGACTACTCAGAAGCAGAAACATATGCAGGACATAGACCTACAGGACACCTGCAGGAGTTCCTCAAAGAAATGGAATGGGAAAATGAGTCAATACCAATACTGGAAAGACTAAGCCCAATTGAAGAAGAAGAAGAACCAGAAGATGAGTGGGGTTAACTAGAAAAAGAAAGCAAAGAAATAGACAAGGAAGTCTATGCACAACTGGGACAAATCTCAGACACACTAGAGCAAAGAATAGCCAACTATAGGAAAAACCTAGATGAGTTCCTATCAATAATGGAGAAAAACTGGGAAGTCCAAGCAGATGCAGAAGATAACCTAGCTGCAAACATATCAATAGCACAAGAGGAATATGATACAGACTCAGACTCAACAGAAAATAACTCAGCAGAATGGAATGAATATTGGAATTACAGTGACTCAGAAGAAGAAGACCAGGATGAAGAGGATTTTCTATATGAGTCACAAGAAGAACTCTCCAACATAAACCAAATCAGGGATGGAGCAAGAAATCTCCACATCACTATACCTGAAGGCCATCATGCATGTAAAAATTGGATTCAACAAAGAACAGCAGAAGCAATAAATGATCAGATCAGCAAATTGCAAACAGAACCAAAAATTACATGCAACTTCATGCATGTGGAAGACAAGTGGGACCCAATCAAAGAATTCCCTCACCTATTTCCAGATAAGAAACCCCTGTCACTATCCCCACTAAGATACCCACTCAACCACATGCAACATCACATTAAAGTTATGCCTGGAAGCACATGGCAACCAAAAAAGACATGGGAACTACAGAAGTTCAAACACTATATGACAGAAAAAGCAAACCAAGAGCTAAAAACAGGAATACTACTACCATCACAATCAACAAACTGTGTATTTCTCTTCACTAAACCAAAAGCAAACAAAGTGGAACCAAGGTTTTTAATTGACTGCATACCAAGAAATGAGGTCACAATATCTGACCCAACACCACTACCAAATATCAAAGAAATTTTAAACTGGACTGCAGCAAGAAAATTCAAATCAAAACTGGACCTCGCAGATGGATACCATAATATAAGGATCCACCCTGACTCAGTAAAGTACAGCACCATTGTGACACACATGAGGCTGCATGACTCACAAGTCATGCAACAAGGAGATAAGAATGCATCTGCAACAATAATAAGAGTCATGAATTATCTACTAAGACACCAACTGGACAGGATCTGCAAGATATACATTGATGACATCATCATAGCCACCAACACATATGCAGAACACAAAAAAGTAGTCTGAGAAATCATGAAGGTATTGGAAAAAGTAGGGATGTGGTTCAACAAAGACAAATGTGAAATCTTACCAAAGAGGTTACACATACTAGGATTCATTATGACAGAACATGGGTTAGAACCTGACCCAACAAAAATTGACTCAATCAAACAATACCCCAGACCCACAACAAGAAAACAATTGCAAAGGTTCATGGGTATAGTAAATTACCTGAGGATTTTTTGTCCAAATCTAGCTGTTAAGGCAGGACCCCTGTCGGAACTACAAGATGAGACAAAAAGATTCAAATGGACTGAACTGCATGAAGAGTTATTCAATCAATGCAAAGAAATAATACAATCCAGCAGGGTTCTCAAACTAATTAATCATGAGTCAGGAGAACCAATATACCATATTACTGATGCAAGTCAATCAGGCATTGCAGGATGGATTGGACAATATGACTCAACTGAGAAGATAAGGCCTGCAGAATTTCACTCAAGAAAATTCAACCCCACACAATTCCATTGACCAACAATACAGAAAGAATTATTTGCAATCTATGACTCAATCAAACACTTCCAAAATGTTCTATCAGGCCACTTTTTTGTGGTACTAATAGATCATAAACCCCTGCTTAATTTTATGAGTCACAGACAAGATACTGCAATAAGGCAAAGATAGTAAGAATTCATAATGATCTTTGATTTCATCATAGAACACATAGAAGGAAAAGAAAATATGATAGCTGATGCACTCAGC
>Ga0307514_10004621_pt1 | contig 12620 bp, 4 predicted proteins | sample 16_EM_MG_FD_203088 | JGI IMG/M metagenome (GOLD analysis project Ga0307514, IMG submission 203088) | Populus trichocarpa ectomycorrhiza microbial communities from riparian zone in the Pacific Northwest, United States - 16_EM | ecosystem: Host-associated > Plants > Roots > Unclassified | place...
TCATGCAAAAATGCTGAAGACCAGGACAGAGAGATTTACCCGAGCAAGGTTCATCATCAGACAAGCTGAAAACAATCAAACGTAAAAACATGGCATAGTAAGAATGTTTCCTGCATGAGCTATGTAAATACTGCTGATCACAAATTGCGAAGGTACTTTCATCGGTTGTTAGAAATAGACGTAGTTACAGATTTATTTTATGGCTATATATGGTGCAGGAAGGGCATAAGCTTCACGATTTTCACTCACTCAAAGCATTTGGTCGTCAAAATGATTAGACATCCTTCTCTAAGTGTTAGAAAATGTTTTCCTGAAAACAAACAATAGAAAGGAACAAAAAAGAAAAAGATCCCAGCAATAACTGAAGTTGTTAGCCTCTGATGTTCTCAGGTATAGCTTGAGAGATACCTGAGGCTCAAAATTCTTTGTAAGAAGAATATTATCGGCCTTTATATCTCTATGGATGATTCGCCTTCGGCAATTCTCATGAAGATACAGCAGTCCATCTGCTGCCCCAAGAGCAATTTTGTACCTTTTACTCCAATCAAGCTCGACTTGTGAACCTGGAAATGCAATTGATGAACACCTAAGTAACTTGAAGACCATAATGCAATTGCAATTTGCCTAGAAAACAATACAAATTAGCACCAAACCATGAAGAGCAGATCCTAAACTCCCTAATGGAGACAATTCAAAAACAAGGTGCATCCCCCCATCAATGCCACACCCAAGCAGCTTAGCAGTATTAGGATGGTCAACATGAGCTATAATGCCTAGCTCATTTAGAAAGCCAGCAGTCTTCTCATCAAGAGTTCCTTTTGTCAGCTGCTTTATGGCTACCAGCCTTCCATCAGGCAAACAACCTTTGTAAACCTCAGCAAAACCACCTTTTCCAATTAAATTCTCTGCAAGAAACCATAAATGTTCATCACAGAACCCAATTATGTAAAAATATTTTTTGTTGAAAGCATCTACAAGTAAGCCAACATTTTGGATCATAAGTCTGGCCAACATTATGGACCATTAGGTCTCACTAAAGAGATAAAGTACAGACCGTGGTTAAAATTGTTTGTTGCCATTTTGAGCTCCGCAAAAGTGAAATGCTGCAAGGTCGACTTGAAGTTGTATAAATTTCTCAGAACTGTGTTCTCTCTTGTACTCCTGCTCTTACGTTTTGGTTCCTTGGGCACTGGAGGAGGTGAAGTCAAGTGTTTTAGCGAAAATCTTTTCCATGACTTGAAGAATCTACTCCAGTTCGAATGTGCCTTCGAACGAGGAACTTCTGATTCTGCAGTGCTGTTTCTAGTAAAATCTGAGTTGGATTCCAAGCCTGTTAAGCAAGCTTCTATAACTCCTCTAGGAGATGATCCATCTTGTCTCTCTCTTTCCATGTCTGAAGCTCTCAAGTCTACAAAATGGAAACCAAAGCATAAAAAATAAGGGAACAAATCTCATGGATGAACATACAGGCACATGCACAGGCTATAAGATGCATAAAAGATCATGAAAAAAGAAGTGAAAGTAAATACCAACGGAAGAAGCAGAGGAAGAAATCACTGGACTGTGTTTCTTAGGTTTCACTGAAACTTTTGCATGCAGATTTCTCTCTGATAGTAAACAATACTCCTTCGAACCCTCCCTAAGTTAAAGAAATAAAACATTGCTATAAAGAAGAGCTTACTGCCATGTTTAACCTATAATCACCAGAATAGAAGAAAGGCAATGGACTCTAGCATTGAGAGTGTGTGAGTGTGTTTACGGTTGATTGAGTGAGTGAGAGAGAAAGAAGGAATTTCAGCCTAAAACAAGGCGAATCAGGGTAGATAGAGATACATTTCACAAAAAAGACCAATTTTTTTCATAACATGAAAGATAAAATGTCCAATACAATCACCTGTTCCACAGGATACAAAAGAAAACAACATGAATGGGATTCGCACAAGTAGCGGCCATATTGAAAGATTATGCTTTTGAATAAAAATGCCTTCAAAAATCTTACCAAGGACTTGTAAAGGGAAGAACAAACACCAGACATAATAACTTTCACAAGTACAAGCTATATATGCAAAATGACATCAAAATCTTCAAATATTCTCTGAAGAAAATCATTAAAACCCATCAGCATCTTCAAATATCAACTGACAAAATATAAGGCATAAACCAAAGTCACAAATCAGCAGATGCTAAAAAAACCAATCTGCTCCTCATGAAACACAATCTGAAAGAACCTCCAAGAAAGAACAAAGAGTTGAAACACATTCACACAAAGCCAAGTTGGAGACAAGAAAAATTAGCAATTATCCATGTATGGAAAAAAAATCCAAAACTTTAAAAAAAAATAAGAAAACCCCAAGTTACATACATGTAAACAAAATCCAAAGAACCCATTGTGTACAAAAAATCAATAAACAGAAACGACCATCATGACAAGACATAAGATTTATATAAAAAAGAAGAGGAAGATGAAAGAAAAACATACCCAAATGAGAGAGCATGGAGAGGAACACACCTGTACCAAGGAAGAGTACTACTATGAGCAGCTTTGTTATGTCCTCCAACAGCTGCCATGACCGGCCAACAAACACGCACCACTCTCTCTCTCTCTCTCACACACACACACACAGGAAAAAATGACAACGAGACCAAAAAGATACCAAAACAAAACAGTGGTTACTACAACATTAAATCCTTCCTGTTGTTTAGTACTTTTGATAGCTGACTAAAATTTATCCAGGCCCTGTAAAAAGGATCTGTAAAGAGCTATATATAGCAAAGCCTCATTACTCTCTATTTGTTCGTACTTCAAAAAAAAGTGAAAAGAAAAAAAGTCTTTCTCTTTCTTACAGGGGTCTCTCTGTCCCATAAGAGTCGCTGGTTTGGTCTACTGCATTGCTGACAAATGTTGGAAGCTCTTCAGCGACTTCTGCTCTCAGCCTTAAATCCCACAGGCACAGGCACAGGCACAGGCACAGACAGGGAGAGGGACGTGGAGTGTTCGTTGGTTAGTAAAATTGCTAATATTCAAATGTTGGGTCCATTCCATTTGGCCTACTTCTTTCATGTTTGGACCCACATTTTACTTTTTATTGGAGTAATAATATTGATTTTATTTAATTCGGTGCATTGAATTAATGGATTCTATACATTTAATGCTGAATTTCAGAGTTTTTAGAAGGTGAATCACAAGATTAGAATTATTCTTTTGTATTTTAATTGAATATTATTTTTTTATTTTCTTCATTGAAATTATAAAATATCATTTTCAATTATATAATTTTAAAAAATCGTTTCAGCTATTGAAGAAATTTGTTCTTTTTTATTATTATCTGATTTTGAATCTCAAAATCATATATATATAAGATTTGTCTTGATTGATAAGTAAATTAATCCAAAAAAAATTATTTATCATTGAATTAAAAAAAAAAGAGGATTTCAAGTACATCAACAAGAGAGATTCAATTCTAATTTCCAAGTTAGAATCTAAGTAAACTATAACTTATTTTTGTTAGATATCTAATATTTCACAATTTAATAGCTCAAAGTCTGTTTCAAATAAATCAATTTGGTTGTGAATTTCACAATTTTGATTTGTCTTTTATATTTGCTTGTGTATTTTCCTATATATTCTAAATTATTAATAAGATGAGCAGATCACATTAATAAAATCTTTTTTTTTTAAATTATATTATAGTGAAACCTCACTTATATTTTAAATTATATAGAATATTATAAAAAAACATTGTATTTTTTTAATTAAAAAAAACACTATAGACTTCAAGATTCTATAAATTGAGAAGTGCAATGATAACCCAATTCGACAAAAAAAATTATTAGAAGGGAAATAATGACCACATTAAAAGTTTGTTTTTGTGTTTAAAAATGTGTTTGGATATGTTTTAAAAATATAATTTGTTTAAAAATATATTTAATTGATTTTATTTTATTTTATTTAATGATTCTAATTAATACGTTATTATCAAATCTAAAAAAAAGTTATTATTATATATTTTTAAATAAAAAATATTTTTAAAAAATACATTTTAACACATACCAAACACACATAAATTAAGATAAACAAGACCTAATGGTAGTTTTATATCTCTGAAAAGAGAAAATAAATGAAGAATGTTGTTTTGTCTAGTGAGAAACAGGAAGAGTACAACAAGAGAAAATTACTAAAAAAACGGCAGAATCAAGGAATTTATTTATGGAGAATTGTTTAATTTCGTGCCTTGCCCGGTATTCAATAATCTGACTGTCGTTTCTTCTATAATTAATCATTTTCCTCCATTATATCCTCGACACATCTTGCCCTGGGAATTATATTATACTAGGAGATAAATATTGAAAAATAAAAAAATCAGCTTGTACTTCTGTACATCCATGGTAAAAGGAAGACTGTATAATCATTATTTAAAAAAAAAATAAAAATTCATGAATAGACTTTCTTGTTGGGACTCGGTTGAAACCACGTTCTCTTAATTTTAAAAATAAATTGCTAAAAATTATTTTTTATATATGTTTTTATATTGTTTTGATGTGCTGATTTCAAATATAATTTTTAAAAAAATAAAAAAAATATCATTTTGATATATTTTTAAGTAAAAAATACTTTAAAATAAAACCACTATCACAATCTCAAAGACATGTTATTTACCGCAACGGGAATTATCCAGCTGATTTTATAAGAATAAAACTTGCTGAATGTGATAATCAAATAAAAAATTATATTTATTTTCATTAAAAAGCTCGTTAATACGTATAGACTTCTTCTTGAACTTAATCTTAAACGTGTTTACTGAGCATTACACATCATTAATTCTTTTATATAAAAGGAAGAAGACGATGATAAGAAGATCACTGCCCTGCACATGCATGAGACGCACATAGATCACTAGAAATGCAAGTGATTTATCTTGCATGAATTCAGAGGCTTATCATGCAGTTGAAACAGGAACTCGAAGAACTCCATTAATGTAGATGTTAGGTATTTATGTTTAGTGAAATAAGAGTCAGGGATGGTCCATACCATGCCGGTCGATGCTCCTACATTTTTAAGCAGTAATCATGGCTGATGGAGTCACATATCAAGAAAGCCATGCACATTAACAAAGTCCACAACAATTCATGTTAGACAGGTGGTTCGCGTTGGACCGCGAGTAAAAATATTCTTAAAAAGTTTTAATGATATATAACAAAGCAAAAAAAAAAAAAAAGTTAATCGTGTTGGACTGCGAGTAAAAGCAAAAATAAATAAATTAAATGAGAATATGATAACTTCCTAAAGTGAAAAATAAAAATAATATGAAACATGATTGCTAGCAAAGCAAACGTTGAAGGACTATTTGGAAAAAAAATCAATTTAAAAAAGAAAAAAAAAACTTACTCGAGTCAACATGTTAAATTCATAACCTGGTCATGAGATTAGGATAACCATGCACAAGAGAAATTGAACAAAACAATGAAGGTTAACCTTCAAGCAAGCCAAATGATGAAAGAAAAAACTAGAAAGAAAATCAATTTAAAATAAAAAAAATATTGAGTCAACCCGGGTTAACTCGATTAAACCACGACTTAGAATATGAGATCAGGATAACTCTACATAAAAGAAAGAGAAAAAGATCATGAAGCTCAAAGTCCAATAACCTAATGTTGAATGATAAAAATTAAAAAAAAAAACCCTAAAAAAAAAAGTTAAACAAGGTTAATCCTTGAAACTTGTAATCTGGGTTATGAAATTGAGATTACCCTATCAAAGTCAAACAAGAGAAAATCATGAAGCAAAACTCATAATCATCAAAGATTGGAAACAATCAAAATAATAAGAATCAAATCTAATTTAAAAAATAAATGAAAGAAAATATTGAGGGAATAATTAAATTGAAAAATCAAAAAAATATAAAACAAAAAAATAATTTTAAAAATAAAAACCAAATTGAATAAAAAAAATTAAAATATTGAAATTTTATAACAAATTTAAAGCCGTTGATGACTTGTAACAAATTCAATAGTTGAGATTTTGATCGAATTCGACAGTTATATATATATAAAGTATTCTCAAATCAATTTAATCATTAAATTTTAAAACATCGGTGATAAAAATAAAAATAAAAATAAAAATAAAAGAAACCAAATCTTTTAAAACTATTGATGATAGTAGAATTAATCCATGAATAAATTATTCTATTTTCAAAAGTTTTTAATCAAAAATTGAAAACTAATTAGATTCTTCTACTAGTTAAACTCAATTTCGAGAACAAAAGGAATTAAAAACGAATCCAAAGGAAAGGAGGTGGATCAAAGTGACTTTTTTCACGTCAATTTTTTTTACCGGGGACTTGGTTTTTTTTTTTATATATATACTTTGGCCTTTTTTATATATATAATTGTGTCTTCCTATAACAAATTATAAGTAATTTGTCATTAGATTGGCCATAAAAAATTATAAGTAATTCTTCTACTAGTAACAAATTATACTTTAAAATAACTAAGATTTTTTATGGTGTTTTACTGTTAAAATTAATATATTTTTGTAATCATTTTATATGAATTCCACTCGCGCACCGAATTGGTTAAGACATTTTTTTTTAATTAACGTAGGTGTTCGGGCCAGCTTGCGTGTACCTCGACTAATCCCGCGGGCCCTGAAGTTAACGACCATGTAAGTCTCCAGTGACCATCATATTATCAACTACATGGCTCGAACCTGAGACCACAGGAGAAGCAAAAGACAACAATATTTCATTCCAAAAAACAAATGACATTTTATTAATATTTTTTTTGAAAAAAAATGAGCTAGGTGTGCGAGTGCGCCAAACACATGCTTGACCCTTTTATGTCAATTTTTTTTACACTAAAAAAAATCTCACCAGATTCATTTACTTTTTAGTTCTGACATAGTTTTTAAATACTATTATAAATTTTTATTTCAACTTTAATAAGTTTATTATGGCACTTATTATGCACCTGGTATAAAAATAATAGTTCATGAATATTCATTTTTTTTTTTATTCTTGAACATCTTAAATAAAATTCTAACATGATTTTATCATATCTATAGTATTTTGTTTTAGTCACGCATAAAATATGAACATACTATTTTGATATTTTTTAAAAATAATTGCTTTGACAATAAAAATATTTATTTTCTTAAGCTAAACAATAATTCCAGTTACAAACTTTACTTTCGCTAAATAAACAAAAGATACATTGATAAAAAAATTTATCTTAATTGAAAAAAATTCAAGATGATTGTGTTTTTGGATTTAATAACAATTTCAAATAATTCACTGAGACTAAAATATTGTTTTTTGCATTTAAAAAAAAATTAGTACATGCAGGCATACAAACTAGTTTACACTAAGTATTTATTTCTTTTGCATAGAATATTTTACAAGAAAATATTTTACAGATTTTCCACTATTTGTTTTTAGAAAATATTTTACAATAAAACTAATAAATGCAAAATATTTTAACCTTCAAACTTGATTTATTTTCTAAAAAATATCTCAAACCCATAAAATTTCATAAAATATTTTACAAAATACAATCTACTTACAATATCATCTATAACTATATCATACACCATCTCCAACTCATCACACCTACTAACACTTAACTTTTCATCTCACTAGCACCTCCTCTTCCATTACCACAAATATTTCACTATCATTTTTTTTTTATTATTATCATTATCATTTTCTTCATCATCATTATCATTTTCTTCATCATTAACACGAACATCCTGCCACTAATTTCTCCACTACAATCTTCATCATCTCACCATTACCGGTATTGAAAAATATTTCTCGAGCTACGTGTAAGATATTTTGTACCTGTGAAACATTTTATGCAAAACAAACCGCACTAAATAATTTATTAAATGATAGTTTGTGATTTGATCCACAATTCAAGGTGACTTGTCACATTTTACCCCATCTAAACCACATCGGGGTTGCTGCCATCTGCCTTGAGTTCAAGGGACTCGTGACTTGCGAGGAGTGCATTGGTTCCTGATGCAAACCTGGCTTCTAGCTGCTTTGCTGGGCATCTTAAAGATTTGGGCACATTTCTCGAGAGAAAACTTGCAACCGGCATATTCCAAAGGATCATTGTTACGAGTATCTTCCCTGTTAGGAGCATATCTTATTCCGGGAGTACATGTTAGTAGCTTCGTCTTGTGAAATCAGAGTCGGAGATGGCACGGCCCATTCGGACTGCTTTTACCTTGTTCATAAATGGGGAGACGTATGGGCTTAATGTAGACTGGCCACCAGTCATAGCATACAACACGACAACACATCTAGCTCATAAGGGATTGGAGAGAGAGAGAGCCGGAGAAGTTTACCAGAATGGGTAGATATGGGCCATATGGCACATGAAAGGAAAGGGAATCCAATGAATAATATTTATTATCAGGCTGCATCTGATCTCGCTTTTTAAAAAATAGTTATGTCCAGAGCAGGTGGCATGCATTGTTCATGGATTTCAAGTATGATTTCAGTGCCCAGTAAAGGCAAATCGAAGATGCTGCAGCTTTTGCCATTCGGTTTTATAGCACCTTGCTTTGTTTTTATTGAAGCACAGACTCACAGTAGTTCAAAGCATCAGCTACTTAACTTCACAAGAAGGGCCTAAATATCCTTTAACTTACGTGAATTGTTTGATTACATGGCAGCAAATAAATTAATTAAGGCTGTCCCTCTTGAAAGATCAACGTGACTGATTCAAATATTTCATTTCATGATTTTCAAAGGATTACATGCCGATAACTGTGTTAAAAAACAAACGTTAAATTTAATATATATCCTATGAAGTCACATATATAGGATCTACGAATGCACGTAGTTGTTAAGGAATCAATATCAGCGTAGACAAATGAACTACTTCTCCTCTCCTGAAAGTTAAGACTCATTCCAACTCTTGCCGCCCATCCACTGATTGCCCGAAAAGGCCAATAATGAAGCTGAGACAATGATAAATATAATGTTATGATTATCAATTCCCATGAAAGTTGAGGGTGGAATCATGGTTTTCAAGTCTTGTGAAACCATAACTCAGAGATGTTCCTCTTTCAGTCCAAGTCTTTTCTATTAGTCCTACTCTTAACCCTTTCGGATTCCTGTTTTCGAAGTGCTGTTTGTCTTGAAATCTCACACAGAAACCTTGTTGAAGACTCTTGCCCATTAAATATCAATGTCATTCGTGATCAGCTAGTCAGTGCAGCTCATCCAAAACGTTCATTTATCGCTGTGCCTAAACAATGCCAGTTCGTTCATGACGGAATTCTTTTCATTCGGTCAGTATATCTTCGAACCAGCAGATACTTTGTTCCTCCTGCTGATACATTTCAGGCATGTTGGCAATCGTACAGGAAGGTGATTCACGAGGTTTCAGATGGTCTTGATATCCAGTCTGGTTGTGGTTATCAAGCTGAATGGATATCAAAGGGCTGCATGAATATTACATCTCTGGCTCAGTTTGAGAGCAAATTTCCCAAATCTAAGTTGCAAGAGATGAAGCTTTATTGTAAACAATCCCTGGATGATGACCTTGTTTGTGATTATTGAACCAAGAAATTGTTGAGTCTCGGGAATCAGTATCTTCATGGTCCTCGACCTGAGAATGCCTCAGATTGTCCAGGTTATTTGTTCATGTATACAGCTGCAGTTATTAATCAGTTTGGACCGACTGATCCCGGAACTGCAAAGTGCTTGTTCAGGCTGAAGTATTCAATGAAGTCCACAGCCTATAGGTTTCACAGTGCTGTAATTCCTGGCATTGTTGTGGGTTCCATGTTTGGAGTCGTGGGAGGCTTCATCGCAGTTTGGTTTCGCCGGACGCAACGCGGGAGAAGTGAGAAGGAAAAGGTTAGTCCTGAGGATGGCGAGGTTAGTTTGGATCTTGGGTTTGGATTGCATAGTAGAGGCACTAATTTGGTCAAATTCAGAATTGAGGAAATTAGAAAGGCAACAATGAATTTCTCTAGACATAATATTATTGGAATGGGAGGTTATGGGAATGTTTACAAAGGGATGTTATCAGATGGGTCTGAAGTCGCCTTCAAGAGGTTCAAGAACTGTTCTGCTAGTGGTGCTGCAACTTTTGCACATGAAGTGGAAATCATAGCCAGTGTAAGGCATGTCAATCTTGTTTCTATAAGAGGCTACTGCACCACAACAGTTCCGCCAGAAGCTCCCCAAAGGATCATCGTGTGCGATTTGATGCGTAATGGAAGTCTCTACAACCATCTTTTCGAATCAGGAAAAACAAAACTTAGCTGGCCGATTCGTCAAAAGATCGCCCTTGGAACCGCAAGGGGGTTGGCTTATTTACACTATGGGGTGCATCCAGCAATATTCCATAGGGATATCAAAGCTAGTAATATACTTTTGGATGACAGTTTTGAGCCTAAAGTTGCAGATTTTGGCCTTGCAAGGTTCAATTCACAGGGAATGACACATTTTAGCACCAGGGTTGCCGGGACTCTCGGTTATGTTGCCCCAGAGTATGCCTTGTATGGGCAGTTAACCGAAAGAAGCGATGTCTTCGGCTTTGGTGTTGTGCTTCTTGAGCTTCTGAGTGGAAAAAAGGCTTATGAAATCAATGAAGGAAATGTTTCTCTGTTGACAGACTGGGCGTGGTCGCTAGCAAGGGAAGGGAGAGGATTGGATATTATTGAAGAAAACCTGCCTGAAATGGGATTACCAGAGGTGATGGAGCAGTATGTGCACATCGCTCTTACTTGTGCTCATCCATTGTTACATGCTAGGCCAACATTTGATCAGATTGTGAATATGTTGGAAACCAACATGCCTGTTCCCTCGTCTCTTGAAGCATACATTGCTGCTTCCAGTTTGGAAATTTGCAGTATCAGCTCAAGTTATAACTTTACTTCGTCCATCAGAAGTGATGAGAACCAATTCAGACAATTTGTATGACAGGAAATTATTGCTTTTATCTCTTGTATGCCTTCCCCATTCCATCTATTCTTTTTCATGCTATAAAACTTCAGTATTAGTTCTTTCATTGTGTGAAGAATAGAGCTAATTTTAGTCATGCAGTGTAGTAGCATGGTTATTGAATACTGCTGGTTTTCCCTCATATCCATAATTCAAGATCTGATCTAGGCTTAATTTTAATTTTAATAAGTTTTAACATTGACTCGGTTAAATTAAAAAAAATTAAAAAATAAAAAAAATATTATTTTGAACAATAATAATATAACTTGAATTGCTATAGTCTTGAAATTGGCATTAAAGGTGCTTAAAATAATTTTTTTATGTTTTCAGATTATTTTGATGTGTTGATGTCAAAAATAATTTTTAAAAAATAAAAAAAACTTTATTTTGATGCATTTCTAAGCGAAAAATATTTTGAACCGCTACTACAATCTCAAACAGACCTAAGCAATTGAACAAACTTTGTTAGTGGGAGAAAACTAAGGTAGTGTTTGGGAAATCATTCCAGACGTTGTTTGACAAAAACATGATTTTTTTTAAATATTTTTAATCGTTTTGATGTGCTGATGTTAAAAAAATAAAAAAAAATATTTTGATGTATTTTTAAATAAAAAATATTTCAAAACGCAACCACTACCAAACATTACCTAAGACATTAATTTTTTTTTGCATCCCAAGTCATATACAATGTCATGTGAGCCTCTCTACATTGCACTTGAATAGATAAGGTTAGCACAAATGGCTAAGCAAAGATAAATACACTAACATTCCATTAACAATCCTGTACTTAATTCTTATATAAATTTGTCACATGGTAGGCTCCAAGTTCATTTAAGAAATTCTTTCATTCCAGTCAGAGAAAAATCGAGAATACTGGTTTATGTTCCTAAGTCTATGAAAATAAGTAATGAGTTACCAAAAATAAGAACATGATATATATATTCAATGAAATTATTATTAATATAAAATTACTTTTATTGAAACATAGTAATATCAAATATATTTTTTTTAAAAATATGATCATCGTCATCGTGGTGGTTGTCTAATTAAGTCTCGACTCTTGAGTTCAAACTTGTAATCAGCAAGTCTCTCAACTCTTATTCTAACTTTTAGATATATGATAAAAGATTTGGGGGTGTTTATTTCATGAAAAATATTTTTTTATTTTACTATGTTTGTGTAACTTTCAAAAAGTTAATCAATGAAAATTAGTTTATCTTCAAAGAAAAAATTTAAAACTTTCCAAAGAAAAGGGTTTTTATTTTCTAAACTCCAAAAAACTCTTTCTAGATCTTTTAAAAAAATTAGAATAAAGTAAAATGACTAAATAACTTTTAAAACCAATTTTTGATATATTGAGGTTTATGGTATTTTTATATTGGTTTTTTTCAGTAATAATTAGGTTGATTGAGAAATAATTTGATATTTTAATAAATATAAATATAATTTAAAAATAAAAAATATTTAGCGTGGTATTAAATTCATTGACATGTCAGACATGTCGACTCATTTATGTGGCTCGTGAGATCACGTACAATGTTTGAAGACGACCTTTTTTTATGTTGTTAGAATCAGCCCCCTCCCTCTCTAGGAAGTAGGTGCGACAAACTGATTTTTGGTTAAGCGTCAACGATCCTTTTTTTTTTCTTTTTTCATTTT
>Ga0307514_10004622_pt1 | contig 12619 bp, 6 predicted proteins | sample 16_EM_MG_FD_203088 | JGI IMG/M metagenome (GOLD analysis project Ga0307514, IMG submission 203088) | Populus trichocarpa ectomycorrhiza microbial communities from riparian zone in the Pacific Northwest, United States - 16_EM | ecosystem: Host-associated > Plants > Roots > Unclassified | place...
CTGCTGACGGAAGTCAAGGATGTTGCCGTAGGGCTTGCTGCCGATGAGCACGCGGTTGGTCCGAGAGAAGGCCTGGATGAGCCCGTGGTACTTGAGGTTCTTGTCCACGTACAGCGTGTTCAGGTACTTGCTGTCAAAGCCGGTGAGCAGCATGTCTACCACGATGGTGATGTCGATCTTCTTGGCCGCGGGGTAGTCGGCGTTGGGCCACTGCTGGTCTTTGATGCGCTTTTGCACGTCCTGGTAGTACAGGTCGAACTCGCTGATCGTGTGGTTGCTGCCGTAGCGGGCGTTGTAGTCGGCCAGGATGGCCTTGAGGGCTTCCTTCTTCTTGTCGGGCTCGTCTTGGTTGTCGGCCTTTTCCTGCGGCAGGTCTTCCTGGATCTGCTTCACGTCGGCATTGCCCTCAGCCGGGGGCGAGAACACGCATGCGATGTTCAGCGGGTGGAAGTCGGGGTCGGCCTCTTTCCTGGCTTTCTGCAGTTCGTCGAACAGGCCGTGGTATTCCAAGGCGTCGTTGATGCTGGCGGTGGCCAGCACGGCATTGAAACGGCGTCCGCCGGTGGCCGTGTCGTGCTTGGCCAGGATGGCTTCGATCACCGCCCGCTTGGCCAGGGCCTCGCCGGACTTGGGTGGGTTCTTTCCCTCGGGCTTGTAGTAGTCCACGTGGAAGCGCAGCACGTTGGCGTCTTCAATCGCGTGGGTGATGGTGTAGGCGTGCAGCTGCTTCTGGAACAGGTCTTCGGTGGTCTTGAATTGCCCCTCGTCGCCCTCGAACTGCTTGGTGGTGGCGTTCTTCTCGAAGATGGGCGTGCCGGTGAAGCCGAATAGCTGGGCCTTCGGGAAAAAGTCTTTGATGGCCTCGTGGTTGTCGCCAAACTGCGAGCGGTGACATTCATCAAAGATGAAGACGATGCGCTTGTCGCTCAGCGGTTCCAACTGTTCCTTGTAGGTCTTCTGGTCGTTCTTCTTGCGTTGCTTGTTACGCTTGCTGTTTTCGTCCAGCGCCAGGCCCAGCTTCTGAATGGTGGTGACGATGACCTTGTCGGCGTAGTCGTCTGATAGCAGGCGGCGCACAAGCGCGCCGGTGTTGGTGTTCTCTTCGACGCAGCCTTCCTGGAAGCGGTTGAATTCTTCTCGGGTCTGGCGATCCAGGTCTTTGCGGTCCACCACGAACAGGCATTTTTCAATGTCAGGGTTGTCCTTCAGCAGCGTGGAGGCTTTGAAGGAAGTGAGCGTCTTGCCGCTGCCGGTGGTGTGCCAGATGTAGCCGTTGCCGCAGTTCTGGTGAATGCAATTCACGATGGCCTTGACGGCATACACCTGGTATGGGCGCATCATCAGCAGCTTCTGCTCGCTGGCCACCAGCACCATGTAGCGGCTGATGGCTTGGCCCAGCGTGCACTTCGCCAGGAAGGTCTCGGCAAAGCGGTCGAGGTGGGTGATCTTCTTGTTCGCCTCGTCTGCGTACTGGTAGATGGGCAGGAAGCGCTCGTCGGCGTTGAACGCGAAGTGCCGGGCGTTGTTGTTGGCGAAGTACCAGGTGTCAGTGCGGTTGCTGACGATGAACAGCTGCAGGAAGCACAGCAGCGTTTTGCTGTAGCCGTTGCCTGGATCGTTCTTGTAGTCAACGATCTGCTCCATGGCCCGGCGAGGGCTGATGCCCAGCGTCTTCAGCTCGATCTGCACACAGGGCACACCGTTGATGAGGATGAGGACGTCGTAGCGGTGGTGGCTGTAGTCAGTGTTGACGCGCAGCTGGTTGACGACCTCGAAGCTGTTCTTGCACCAGTCCTTGATGTTGACCAGCGTGTAGTTCAGCGGGGTGCCGTCGTCACGGGTGAACGCGTTGCGCTCGCGAAGGGTGCGGGCAGCGGTGTAGACGTCGGGGGTGACGATCTCGTCCAGCAGGCGGGCGAATTCGCCGTCCGACAGGTGCACGCGGTTCAGCGCTTCGAATTTCTCGCGGAAGTTGCGCTCAAGCGCTGCACGGTCGCGAATGTCGGCGCGGTACTCGTACTTGAGGTTCTGGAGCTTGCCGATGAAACCGTATTCGACGTGTTCTTCCTTGACGACGAGTCGGATCGCGCCGGACGGCCGGTCTTCAGGGTTCTGGGGTGGAGGCATTGCAGCGAGCGGTGGTGTTCGCCAATTGTGACTTCCCGCGCGGAACTGGACATCACGCTTTTGGCGTCGAGCGCAGGCGCCGCGCGACGGCAAGGATCCGGGCGTCGTCGACCGGAACCTGGTTCTCTCGACTTGGACCGGCCGGCCGCTATTTCGCCGTCGCAGCGACCGCCGCGCCATGCTGCAACGCCTCTGGCAACACCCCATTCAACCAACCCATGCGCCAGCCCAGGCCCAGCAGCGCGACGACCAGCACGATCGCGCCCACGGTCCACGCCGTGCCATGGCGTTCGGCATACGGATCCGGCTTGCGGCTCGCACCCGGCGGCAGCTTGGCCTCTTCCGAAAGCGACGCGCCCAGGCGCACATTCAGCCGCATGCGGCCATTGATCGCCCAGCCGCTGGCGTCCAGGATGGGGCCGAGGCTGCGTTGGCGGAGCTTGAGCCAGGCGATGAGCATGCTGGGGCCGGAGATGGCCAGCACGATGCCGAGCAGGCCGACCGGGATCCACCAGCCCAGTTCGATGAACTTGCCGAACACGCCGACGATGACGGCGCTGATGCTGCCGAGCGCGACACCCAGGGCGGCCACGGTGCCGACGTCGATGCGGCGCTGCGTGGCGGCGGCTGCCACTGCGGCGCTTGCTGCCGGCGTGCCGGCGGCGGGCTTGTCGAGGGTGGTGATCTGGCCGGCCAGGCCGCCCAGCTTGCCTTGCTGGGTCGCGTCACCGGCGGCGGCGCGCTTGGCCACCTGCTCCTCGATCATGCGCAACAGCTTCTTGTACGGCAGCAGGAAGGCCTGCCGGATGCCGATCGGGTTCTCGATCACCTTGACGATGCGGGCGTCCCAGTCGCGGCCTTCGCGGTCATAGAACAGACCGTTGCGGCCGACGAACAGGAAGTCCACATCGCCCGCGGTGAAGGCCGCGGCGATGGTCATCTTCTCCTTGCCGCGCACGCATTCGCAGTAGGCCAGGTAGGCCTTGGCCAGGCCGGCGATCACCGCGTGCTGGCCGGCGTCGGCCACCTGCACCGCCAGGTCGCAGCTGCGGCCGTCCAGGTACAGCCGGCCCGCCTGGAAGATCGCGCCTTCGCGGCGGTAGAAGGCCTCGAAGGAGACGAAGTTGCGCAGCAGCGGCAGCAGGTCGCGCTGCAGGCGCAGCAGCTTCTCCAGGTCATTGACGTAACCGTGCTGCGGCGCCGCGGCCGTGTCCTCTTCGATCAGGGCCAGCAGGCGGGCGCGGCTGGCGGCCAGGTCCTGGCCGAGCAGTGCCAGCAGCTTGTCGGCGCCCAGCGCGGCCACCTTGCCAGGCGGCCGCGTGGACAGCCAGTCCCTGCAATGCGCCACGCGAATTTTCAGGTCCTGCCATTCGGCTTCGGCCAGCGTGTCGCGCTCGCCGCCCAGCAGCGGGGCGACGGCCAGCTTGCGCAGGTCCTGCAGCGCGGCTTGCCAGGCCGGGTTGCCGCTGTGGTCAAGCGGCAGCGGACGGCCGGCGCTGACGGGGGCCAGCGGCAGCTGGCGCAACGGGTCGGCCGACAGCGAGAGGGACTGCAGCGCATACCCCTGCAGGGTTTCGGGCGCGGGCAGGTTCAGTGCCTCGGCGGCGCCTGCGGCGTAGCTGGCCAGGCGGCAGCGGGCGAAGAAATCCTCGACCTTGTCGTGCACCGCGTCCACCGCCTGCGCGGCGCTGCGCATGTCGCCGCAGTCACTCTGGCCCTGGCGGTGCCAGGCCAGCAAGGCTTCGGCGGCGTCGAAGAAGGCGGTGGCCTGGTCGAGGCCGATGCCGGCTTCGCCGCCAGCGTCCTTCACGCTGCCCTGGGTCTCGACGATCTGCTCGATCAAGCCACGCAATGCGGTGTCGTCGCCAGCGGTTGCGGCAGTGACGATGCCGTCGCCGTTCAGCCGTTCTTCGGCCAGGTGCTGCTGGCGCTCGGCAATGGCTTCCAGGCCGATGTCGCTGGCCTTGGCTTGGGCTTCGTCGAGGCGGGCCAGCGTGTGGCGGGCTGCTTCGGCCAGTGCGCGGCCTTCTTCGTTGTCGGCCAGCGAGGCCAGCGCCAGGCGCTCGCCGCCGCGCACCAGCTGCTGCGGATCGGCCAGCCGTTCGCAGGCCCATTCGCAGGCGGCCAGCAACTCGGGCGCGCGGATGCGGCCGTCGTGGTCGGTGTCGATCAGGTCCAGCGTGCGCGGGTCGAAGTGGGTGCCACGGGTCGGGCAGGCGAGGGCGACCCAGAGCTTCTGGTCGAGTTCGCGCAGGTGGGCGATGTCATCACCGCTGGTGATGAGCACCTGGTCGACGCCACCGGCGCGGAAGAATTGCCAGGCATGGCTCATGGAGGACGGGGCCGGACGCCGGAGAAGGTCAAGGACTTGAGGCAAGTGTCGCCCGGTGCCAGGTGCCGCTGTGTAGGACCAGGCCGCAGAGAGGCTGCCAACAGGTCACCGCGAGGGATTCGTCACTGCGGTGTCTGCTTGAGGCGCGCCATCTCGTACGGAGGGTAGAAGGGCGCCACGCCGGGAGCATGGCAACCGCGGCCACTTTTTTCAACATCACATTCATCGACCCGTCATGCGCGACCCCGTCCGACAACTCGCACACTCGGCCCGCTTTCGTCTTTCGCATGAATACGAGACGGTGTGGCTGATGCGCGAAGGTGCAAGGCCCACCGAGATCGGTGATTTCTACGGCGACCCCCACACGGCCATCATCGATCGTGGCGAAAGATGGTGTGCCGTCGGCGGCAACGGCCTCATCGTCTATTTCCTCGAAGAGCCGTTCGAGGCATACCAACCCGGCCGGCCGTCCGCCCAGTATTTCGAGCTCGGCCGGAAGGAGCGGGACACCTGGTGGGTGGAGAGAATCCAGCAAACCGGCCCGTGGGAAATCCAGGTCCTCCTTGAGACGGGCCTCACCCAACACATCTCGTTCGAGCGGACCAGCGAAGGCTGTGCCTTTGTTGTTCGCGCTGGCCTGCCGACGCCGTGACCCGAACTCCGCTGGCTTGCGCGTCTACGCCCAAGCCAGCATGGCCTCGCCGCGGGTGATCAACGCCACGCCGGGCGACACGGCGCCTTCGGCAGGTCGGGGCGGGCATGCGCCGTTGACGCGTGCTCAGCCCCAGCGGCTGCGCAGCTTCTCGCGCAGGTCCATGACCTGGGTGGTCGGGCGCGTGGGTTCGCTGCCGTCGGCGCGCGGCGTGGCGGGTGTGAACAGCGGCAGCAGCTCGGGCGGCAGGAAGCGGCTGCGGGCACCGTACATGTGGCGGTCGCCGTGGCGGTGCTGCTGGGTCACGTAGAAGCGTTGAGGCACGATCAGGTCCAGGTGCTGGCGGGCGCGGGTCATGGCCACGTAGAGCAGCCGGCGCTCTTCCTCCAGCTCGGCCGTGGTGCCCACGCCGAGGTCGCCGGGCACGCAGCCGTCCACGACGTTCAGCAGCGTCACGGCCTGCCATTCCTGGCCCTTGGCGGCGTGGATGGTGGAGAGGATCAGGTAGTCCTCGTCCAGTGACGGGTCACCGGCGTTGTCGCTGCTGGCCTCCGGCGGGTCCAGCGCCAGCTCGGTGAGGAAACGCTCGCGGCTGCGCTGGCCGCGGGCCAGTTGCACGAGCTGGTCGATGTCGGTCTGGCGGGCGGCGGCGTGTTCGTGCAGGCGCTCCAGCTGCGGGGCATACCAGTCGGCAATCGCCTGCAGCTCGCCGGGCCAGCCGGGCTCGCCGCGGCGCAGCGCCAGCCACAGCGTGGCCAGGGCCTGCCATTCGACGGTGGCGGCCGCGGGTGGTTGCCAGGTCGCCATCGCAGCGCCCGGGTCCGCGGCGGCGGCCAGCGTGTCCAGCAGCCGGCGTGCATGCGCCGGGCCGATGCCGGGCACCAGCAGCGCCACGCGCAGGCCGGCGAGGCGGTTGCGCGGGTTCTCGGCCCAGCGCAGCACGGCCAGCACGTCTTTCACATGCGCGGCTTCGAGGAATTTCAGGCCGCCGTATTTGACGAACGGGATGCGCCGGCGCGCGAGTTCCAGCTCCAGCGCGGCGCTGTGGTGCGAGCTGCGGAACAGCACCGCCTGGCGCATCAGCGTGAGCCCCTGCTCGCGGCGGGCCAGCACCTGCTCGCAGACCCAGCGCGCCTGCGTGGGTTCGTCTTCCACGGTCACCAGGCGCGGCTTCTCGGCCGAGGCGCGGTCGGTCCACAGCGTCTTGGCAAAACGCTCGGGCGCGAGCGCGATGACCGCGTTCGCGGCGTCGAGCAAGGGTTGCGTGGAGCGGTAGTTGCGATCCAGCGTGACGATGCGCGCGGCCGGTGAATACTGGCCGGGGAAGTCCAGGATGTTGCGCACTTCGGCGGCGCGGAAACCGTAGATGGCTTGCGCGTCGTCACCCACCACGGTGACACCTCCGCCGCCAGGCTTGAGCGCGCGCAGGATGCCGGCCTGCAGCCGGTTGGTGTCCTGGTATTCGTCGACCAGCACGTGCTGGAAGCGCTCGGAAAGCGGGCCGGCGATGGCCGGCTCCTGCATCATCGTGTGCCACCACAGCAGCAGGTCGTCGTAGTCCAGCACCTGCTGGTCCTCCTTGGCGGCTTCGTAGTCGGCGAACAGGGCTTGCAGCTCGTCCACCCAGTCCTGGCACCACGGGAAGACCTGCTGCACCACCGGGCCGACGGCGCTCTGGCTGTTGACGCAGCGCGAGTAGATGGACAGGCAGGTGCCTTTCATCGGGAAGCGCTTGGCGGTGGCGGCCAGGCCGCGCTGCTGGCGCACCAGGGCCATCAGGTCCTCGGCGTCGCCGCGGTCCAGCACGGTGAACTGCTCGGACAGGCCGATGGCCAGCGCCTGCTCGCGCAGCAGCCGCGCGCCCACGCTGTGGAAGGTGCCGGCCCAGGGCAGCACCGGCGCGGCCTGGGTGGGCTTCAGGCCCAGCGCCTGGTGCAGCAAGGCGGCGCAGCGGCGCTGCAGTTCCTGTGCGGCGCGGCGTGAAAACGTGAGCAGCAGCAGGCGCTGCGAGTCGGCGCCGTTCAGCACCAGGTGGGTCACGCGGGCGGCCAGCGTCAGCGTCTTGCCCGAGCCTGCACCGGCAATCACCAGCAGCGGGCCGCCGAGGTGGCTGGCGGCCTCGCGCTGGGCATCGTTCAGCGCGGCCAGCGGGTCGGTGCCGGGGGGCGGTGGCACGTCGGGTCGGGTCAGGGTCTGCATCGCGGCTGCGAGCATACTGGATGAATCAACAGTCGGGATGGGGCGGCCTGGCGGCGGCTTGGTTCGCTGCCGGTCTCCGTGTAACACTTCGCCGATTCACGTCGGCCGACAGGACAAGCCGCGAGCCTCACCGAGGCCCGCGGGCCGCGCGGGGGCCCACCGCCATCCACGCGCGAGACGGCCGTGGCGCAGCAGATGAGGCCGCATGCCCGTTCCAAGACCCCCATCCCGGCGACTGTCCGACTGGCTGCCCTACGCCATCGTGGCGGTGCTGGTGGCCATGTTGCTGATGGCGCTGGCAGGGGTGTCCATATGGCAGGAGCGGGTGCGCCAGCGCGAGCGGGCCGCGGCCGCCACGCAGAACCTGGCAAGGTTGCTCGAAGGCCGGGTGACGGACGTGTTCACCAAGATCGACCTGATGCTGCAGGTGGCCGCCTACCACGCGGTGGACCATTTGCTGGACGACGCCAGCAGCCCGTTCGATGCCGAGCGCGAGCTGCAGGCTTACCGCGCCGCGGCGCCGGAGATCGTCGGCATGACGGTGGTGGACGCGATGGGCCAGCTGCGCTACGGGCAAGGCCAGGTCGGGCGCAGCGCGGCGCAGCACTTCGCGCAACGGGAGGATTTTGTGCGTGCCCGCCAGGGCGGCGAGCCCGGCCTGCTGATCGCCGGGCCGGTGCGGCATGACGAAACCGGGCCGTGGGTGATGATGCTGAGCCGGGCGCTGCAAGGAAGGCAGGGCGAGTTCCTCGGCATCGTCAGCGCGGACCTGCCGGTCGACCTGTTCGGCCCGGTGTTCCGCGACGTGGACCTGGGCGCGCACGGCGCGGCCACGCTGCGCACCGCCGGGCTGGCGCTGGTCTACCGCCAGCCCTGGCCGGACAGCGGGCGCAGCGGCATCGGCCGCAGCGAGGTGTCGCAGCAGCTGCGCGAAGCGATCGCGGCGCGGCCGGATGCCGGTGAATACGTGGCCGCCACCGCACTGGACGGCGTCTCGCGCATCAATGCCTACCGCAAGCTGCGCGGCCTTCCGCTGTACCTGGTGGTCGGCCTGCCGGAGGCGGATTTCCCGGGCGGCTGGAACCGCGTGGACACCAGCATCGTGCTGCTGGCCGTGAGCACGCTGGCAGTGGCCGGCTTTGCGGTGCTGCAGCTGCGCCGCGTCTCGCGCCGGCAGCTGGACGCTGCGCAGCGCCGCTTCGAGGCCATCGTCGAATCCTCGCAGGACGCCATCGTCTCGAAGACGCTGGACGGCAAGGTCACCAGCTGGAATCGCGGCGCCGAGCAGATCTTCGGCTACAGCGCGGCCGAGATGCTGGGCCAGCCGCTGCAGCGCCTGTTCCCGCCCGAGCGGCGCGACGAGGAGGAGGCGATCATCGAGCGTCTGCGCGGCGGCGAGCCGGTCGAGCATTTCGAGACCGAGCGGCTGCACAAGAGCGGCCGGCGCGTGCCGGTGTCGGTGACCATCTCGCCGCTGGTCGACCAGGCCGGCGAGCTGATCGGCGCGTCCAAGATCGCCCGTGACATCAGCCGCCAGAAGGCGATGGAAGAAGAGGTGCGCAGCCTGGCCTTCCATGACCCCTTGACCCGGCTGCCCAATCGCCGCCTGCTGCTGGACCGGCTGCGCCACGCGCAGCAGAACAGCCGCCGGCTGAACAGCCACGGCGCCGTGTTGTTCATCGACCTGGATCAGTTCAAGGAGCTCAACGACCGCCACGGCCACGACGCGGGCGACCGCTTGCTGGTGGAGGTGGCGCGGCGGCTGCGCAGCGCCGTGCGCGAGAGCGACACCGTGGCCCGGCTGGGCGGCGACGAGTTCGTCGTGATCTGCCAGAACCTGGGCCAGGAACCTGCCGTGGCCAGCGAGGCTGCCGACGGCGTGCGCGAGAAGATCGCCCAGGCCCTGGCGCAGCCGTGGCTGCTGAGCATGGGCATGGCCTCCTGCGTCGGCGCGAGCATCGGCGTTCGGCTGTTCTTCGGCGGGGACGATGACCTGGACCAGCTGATCCAGGACGCCGACCGGGCCATGTACGACGACAAGGCCAGGCGCCGCGCCGGCCGTGGCGAGGCGCACGCCTGAATTTCCGTCAGACCTTGGCGCGCGCTCTTCGGTCCTGCCACACCGCAGCGGCGAACACCGCCATGCCGCCCAGCGCCAGCAGCACGCCGACCCAGCCGGTGGAAGTCCAACCCATGCCGGCGGCGATGGCGGCGCCGCCGAGCAGCGCGCCCAGCGCGTTGGCGGTGTTGAAGGCCGAGTGGTTGAGCGCGGCGGCCAGGGTTTGGGCGTGGCCGGCCACGTCCATCAGCCGGATCTGCAGCGCCGGGCCGATGGCGACGACGCTGCCGACCAGGAACACCGCCAGCGCTGCGGTGACAGGGTGGTGGGCCATGGGCACGAAGGCGGCGAGCACGACCGCGTCCCACACCAGCAGCCAGCCGATGGTCGGCATCAGCGCGTGGTCGGCCAGGCGCGAGCCGACCAGGTTGCCGGCGACCATGCCCAGGCCGAACAGCGTCAGCACCAGCGGTACGGCGTCGATCGAGAAACCCGAGACTTCCATCAGCGTGGGCTTGATGTAGCTGAAGACCGCGAACATGCCGCCAAAGCCGATGGCGGCAATGCCCAGCGTCAACCAGACCTGTGGCTGGGCCAGGGCGCTGAGTTCGCGCAGCGGGCTGGCGCCGTGGGCGGCCGGGATGTTGGGCACACCGCGGCGCACCAGCACGCAGGCCAACGCGGCAATCGCACCCACCAGCACGAAGGCCGCGCGCCAGCCCCAGTGCTGGCCCAGCCAGGCAGCCAGCGGCACGCCCACCAGCGTCGCGCTGGTCAGCCCCAGCATCACCAGGCCGACGGCGCTGGCGCGGCGGTTCGGTGGCGCCAGCGCGGCGGCCACCAGCGCGGCCACGCCGAAGTAGGTGCCGTGCGGCAGTCCGGCCACGAAGCGCAGCAGGTTCAGCGACAGGTAGCCCGGCGCCAGCGCGCTGGCGAAGTTGCCCACCGAGAACAAGGCCATCATCGCGATCAACAGCGTGCGCCGCGGCCAGCCGGCGGCCAGCACCGCCAGCAGCGGCGCGCCGAGCACCACGCCCAGCGCATAGGCGCTGATCACATGGCCGGCCTCGGGAATGCTGACCTGCATGTCGGCCGCCACTTCGGGCAGCAGGCCCATGATGACGAACTCGCCGGTGCCGATCGCAAAACCGCCCACCCCCAGCGCGATGATCGCGGGCCAGAACGCCCCTGCCTGGCGGATGGTCGGGACATCGGTGACGGTCGGCGCAGCGGAATTCATCGAGTGGGGCGAGCAGGCGAGGAGGCAGGGCAGGGGCCTGGCGTGGCAGCGACAGGTGTCGCATTATGTTGCAGTGCACCAAGCCCCCGCTGGCTGACGGTTACTTGGCGGTTACGGCGCCGGCAGGCCGGCATTCAGTTGGCGACGCATTCAGCCGATACAGTGGCAAGCGGGCGTGGGCCGGTGGCCGCCACACTTGGCGGCCGGCATTCGTCGCCCGCGCTCGCCAAACTGCCAAATTGCGGATGGACCCACATGCCGATGGATGCACCTGCTGATCTTCACCGCTGGGGCTTGGTCGAGCAGGTTGCCGGATTCGCTGTCTGGGACCTGGACATCTCGTCGCAGCGGGTGCTTTATTCGCCGCATTGGAAGCGCTGGCTGGGTTATCCGGCGGAGGACAGCTCGGATCCCGTCCAGACCTGGCGCGCGCGCGTGCACCCGGATGACCTGGGCGCGATGGTGCAGGCACTGTCAACCCACATCGATGGGCAGGAGCCGAGCTACGAGCACGAGTTCCGGCTGCGCGCGGCCGACGGGTCCTACCGCTGGGTGCTGTCGCGGGGCCAGGTGGTCGCGCGTGACGGGCAGGGCGCTGCACTGCGGGCCGTGGGCACCTTGACCGACCTCACCAAGCGGCGCCAGGCCCAGCAGGCTGGTCAACTGGCGCATCGGCTTGCCGCCCATGACGCCGCCATTGACGACGCCAGCCAGGCGCAGCAGCAACAGTTCTGGCTGCGGGTCAGCCACGAACTGCGCACGCCGCTGAACGCGGTGCTCGGCTTTGCCCAACTGCTGGCCACGCGCCTGGGCGCGGACGATCTGCCCACGCAGCGCCTGTACCTGGCGCATGTCGAAAAGGCCGGATGGCAACTGCTGGCGCTGGTGGAGGCGGCGATGGCCGAAAGTGGCACGTCGTCGCCCGCATCGGCCGACAGGACCGACACGGCAGGCAAGCCCGAGCCCTGACGGCGCCCCGCCAGGCCCGGGGGCCGGCTTCTCAGGCGGTGGTCGGCGTGTCGACCTGCAGCACGCCACGCTTGACCTGGTCGCGCTCGATGGACTGGAACAGCGCCTTGAAGTTGCCTTCGCCAAAGCCGTCGTCACCCTTGCGCTGGATGAACTCGAAGAAGACCGGGCCCAGCATGGTCGCCGAGAAGATCTGCAGCAGCAGGCGAGGGCGGCCGTTGCCGGTCGAGCCGTCCAGCAGGATGCCGCGGGTCTGCAAGGCCTTGGCGTCTTCACCGTGGCCGGGCAGGCGCTCGCTGAGCATCTCGTAGTAGGCCTCGTTCGGCGCGGTCATCAGCGGCACGCCGGCCAACTGCAGCTGGTCGATGGTGGCCAGCAGGTCTTCGCTCAGCAGCGCCACATGCTGGATGCCTTCGCCGTTGAACTGCATCAGGAATTCCTCGATCTGGCCGGAGCCCTTCTTGGATTCCTCGTTCAGCGGAATGCGGATCTTGCCGTCCGGCGCGGTCATGGCCTTGGAGGTCAGGCCGGTGTATTCGCCCTGGATGTCGAAGTAGCGGATCTCGCGGAAGTTGAACAGCCGCTCATAGAAGCTGGCCCAGAAGCTCATGCGGCCACGGTAGACGTTGTGCGTCAAATGGTCGATCAGCTTCAGGCCGTGGCCGACCGGATGGCGGGCCACGCCTTCGACGTATTCGAAGTCGATGTCGTAGATGGACTTGCCGTCCTCGAAGCGGTCGATCAGGTACAGCGGCGCACCGCCAATGCCCTTGATCGCCGGCAGCCGCAGCTCCATCGGGCCAGTGGGGATTTCGACCGGCTGGGCGCCCAGTTCCAGCGCGCGGGCGTAGGCCTTGTGCGAGTCCTTGACGCGGAAGGCCATCCCGCAGGCCGACGGGCCGTGCTCGGCCGCGAAGTATGCGGCATGGCTCCTGGGCTCGTTGTTGATGATGAAGTTGATCTCGCCCTGGCGGTACAGCAGCACCTGCTTGGAGCGATGGCGCGCCACCAGCGAGAAGCCCATGGCTTCGAACAGTGGCT
>Ga0307514_10004623_pt1 | contig 12616 bp, 6 predicted proteins | sample 16_EM_MG_FD_203088 | JGI IMG/M metagenome (GOLD analysis project Ga0307514, IMG submission 203088) | Populus trichocarpa ectomycorrhiza microbial communities from riparian zone in the Pacific Northwest, United States - 16_EM | ecosystem: Host-associated > Plants > Roots > Unclassified | place...
TTAGAAAAAAAAATAATTTAGATGAGAAAAATATATTTTTCCTCAATAATTTATTTGTTGTCTTCCCTGTAAATGTTTGTTCTTATAATTATTTAATTAAATAAAAAATAGGTTCTAGAGAGCAAGGTTATTAAACTCATCTTGGGTCATCCTAGGCCATTGGTTGGGCAGGTTTATGTAGTTTGACCAGTTTGATCAAAATTATCATCGTTTCAATATTTATTAAAAAATAAAATTAAATCAACATGATTTTAAAATATTTTTTCATAAAAAAAAAGTCAAGCCATGTTTTTACTAGGTCGACTAATTTGTGGATGCACCAAGTTGATTAGGCCGCAATTGGTCAACTCCTATAATGTTTGCTTTGAAACTTGACCCAAAATAGCGACATAGCTGATAGGTCATCACAATGATTTTTTAAGCTTAACCGTGTTTAATAACATCGAAAAGCTCCTCGTCATAACACATGCAACTAATTGTCACTAAAAATCATCTTTTAGAAGCAATAATTAAAGAGATCTGTGAGTTTTTGGTTAAAAATCATGGGGCTAACAACCTGTTTGGAATCAAATTATATGGTAAATTCAATTTAATTTATAAGCAAATTTAATTTAAATAGTCAATTGTAGAGCACCATAATCTCAAGTAACATTATTAAGTCTATTATGCAAGGATACATAACAAAGAATATTTTCAGAAATTCATCGATGCAAGTAAATTTTGAAAAGGGAACACCCATTTTAAGGTTGAGTTTGCATCGTCAAAAACTTCGATCATTCAACTTTAGTTTCTAAAAGAATCATGTTACTTGGAATTCTGAAAATTTGCTTCTTGATTTCCAAATTCAGAAGGACTTGTTGAAAATTGTCTGGTCAACAAAAGAGATACCTCATTGTGATAATTGCTCAGGTTTGGAAAGTAACTAGATTATTTGTGACGTTACGTTGCATGTCCGATCAATTTTTTTAACATAAAAAAAATGTTAAAGCATTGCTAACTTTTTTCTCTAGTAGAAAAGAAAAATCATTTGCGTGTTGATCTGATGTGACCTGGTCAACTTGACAGATACAAAAACAATCCGGATGGCTCGTAAAAACATAACTTGACTAAAAAAAATTTAAGATGACAACTTTTAAAAAATATTGAGATGATAACTTATTGGATCCACCCGGATCAATCGGAGTTAACCTTCCAAATCTACAATGACGGTTATAAAACCATTATAATCTCACAGAAAAAAAAATCTAAATAAATTATGAGGTCTAATTCTCAATTAACACATTGTTAAATGATGAAATTGAAAAAGAAATTCAATTAAAAAATAGACAAAAAATGACTTAAATAAACCCGGTTAGCTAACTAAACCCGTGACTCGGGTCATAAGACAAGGGTAACCCTATAAAAATTAAATTAAAATAAATTATGAAATCCAATTTTCAATTAACTCAACGTTGAAGGGTAAAAGTTTTTTAAAAATCAATAAAAAAACAAAAACATTACTCGAGATAAACCTTAGTTAACACACCAAACTCATGACCCGAGTCATAAGACTAAAATAATCTTATAAAAAACAAACAAAAAATAACCTAAGTTAATCCAAATTAAATAAATTAGTAAAAAAAATACATAACTCTATCTTTTAAATCATTTCTCTCACTACAAAAACAAATATTCCAAAGCATGCATGTATCCTCCGATACACAAAATAAACACCAACCATGTTGGTGATGTTAGTAAGAGATGAAAAGTAGCCCAGCTCAAATCTCATCAGGCCCAAATACATTCTATTCCCAGACAAAATCCCAGACCATCCAAAAACCCTAGCTTCTCCTTTAACTACAAAACCACTCCCATTTTCTCATCGAGACCCGTTTCAAACACAAACCCTAGCCGCAGTCTCCATCACCACAGCTACCACAATGAAGTACAACCCAAGGGTCTCCTCCTCCCGCCGGAAGAACCGCAAGGCCCACTTCTCGGCGCCATCCTCCGTGCGTCGTATCCTCATGAGCGCACCACTTTCCACTGACCTCCGTCAGAAATACAACGTGAGATCCATGCCTATCCGAAAAGACGATGAGATCCAAGTTGTTCGTGGGACATACAAGGGAAGGGAAGGGAAGGTTGTCCAGGTTTATAGGAGAAAATGGGTTATTCATGTCGAGAGGATTACAAGGGAAAAAGTTAATGGCTCCACTGTTAACGTGGGAATTAACCCTTCGAAGGTGGTGATTACTAAGCTCAGACTTGATAAGGACAGGAAGTCCCTGCTGGATCGCAAGGCTAAGGGGCGTGCTGTTGGTGATAAGGATAAGGGGACCAAGTTCACTGCTGAGGATATCATGCAGAGCGTGGACTGATTCATCATGAGGTTTTTGTTTTTGAAGGCTTAATGGTAGGCTGTGTTTGGTTTTACAAGTACTTGTTTTTGTCTTAATTACTAAGCATATTCTTAATCAGTTTAATTGAATGTCATGTGGATTTTATTGAGGCTTAAGAAAATGTGTTTGAATTGCCATTAAATCTGGCTGTAATTGTTTGCCATACACTTAATGTGATGTTCTGCATTTCTAGGGATTAATTTGAGTCTGCACACTCATCTGATATATCCTAATTCTTGTTGGACTATAGATTAGATGGGCTCTAATTATGCTTAGTGACCGCCCAAAATCTGCAATTGATGCTTGTTTTAGTCATTTCTAGGGATCAAAGTGCTCGTTTTTTCAGCAACATGGTGTGTGTGTTTTGTCACTGGCAAACGATAGCGTGCTTTCCAGAGAATATTGCATCTTGTATCTTCATCTCCCTAGATGTATGCATTGAAATTTGCAGATGTTGAAGCTCAACTCCCGACTGCTTATTAAATTAAATTTTCCAATGCTTCTTCCTTGACTGCTTGCTAGAAAATGTCAAAGCTACTCACTCTGCTTTGAGAGTGTTGCTTTGTCCATTCTTTTTTTAACGGATGAAGCTCGTGTGTTGATTAGCTTTTTCCTGAACTTCCCTTTTGTCTATTGCAACCAATTCTTAATTATTTTTTTCATAAAAAAAGGGAGTAGTTCCGCCCTGTGAAGCAAGCTCTGTCTAGGGTTTGTGCCGATGTTTGAGAATCCACTCTATGGCATGAATGATGCATGGACTTTGTTTTTTGGCTTGTTTTAGTGTCTACTAGTTTACATGACCCCGCCACCCTACAGATCAGATTTTGTTTTTCAACCTACCAAAAAAAAGTATTAAGGTAATATAGAATTATTTGATATTATTAATAAATTTGGTTGAACGGGTTAACTTTAAAACCTTCTAATTTGAGCCTTTCCAAGCTAGTTATGTAGGTAGTATTTGTAATTGTGGTACTGGTTGTCTTTAAAAGTGTTTTTTACTTGTAAATATTTTAAAATAATATTTTTTTTAATTTTTAAAAGTTTATTTTTGATCTTATGATATCAAAACGATTTAAAATCATTAAAAAATTAATTTATAAAACTAACATACTCTTACTATAGCATGTAATTCTTTTGAATCTTATTGGTCTCTTTTGAATTTGATTCCATGGGTGTTTGAGTAGTTTCACTTTCTAGTGGATGTTTCTTTTGTAGTCAACTTGTGCCATTCCATGACTAAAAAGTCTCGTATCAAGAATTACGAATGGACAATTCCTCAATATCTTGTTCATTCACAATAAAATATTTTTTTTATGCGGCGGTAAAAAAAAACATGCTTTTTTAGAGAGAGATACTATTTCACCAATTGAGTCACAGGTATCTAACATATTCATACCTAATGATTTTCCACAAAGTGGTGACGAAAGCTTGTACAAATCGTTCCATTTTCCAATTCGACCCGATTCATTCGTTTGTAGAGCTATTTATTCTATCGCAGACGTTTCTGGAACACCTCTAATAAAGGGACAAATATCCAATGACATTGTAGACCAATTGAAAGGGATGTAGCGCAGCTTGGTAGCGTGTTTGTTTTGGGTACAAAATGTCACGGGTTCAAATCCTGTCATCCCTACTTATTATTTCGCCTCTGAGCAATACAATAACAAGGGATCAATTGAGATCAATTAAAATTGGGAGCATATCGGCGATTACTAGTTCTAGTTCCTATGATTCGAATACACATCAATTCTCGAGCTTCGCTATTATCTACTACATTCAAATGGGTCTGAGATTGGATCATATCCCATTTTTGCACAGCAGAGTTATGAAAATCCACGCGTAGCAACTAGTCGTATTGTATGCGTGAATTGTCATTTAGCTAATAAGCTCGTGGGTATTGAGGATAATGAGTTACTCCTACAACACGTCCTTGTATAACACGTCCTTGTATAATGCTCAAGGCTCTAGGATGAGTAGCAGGAGCAACTTTTAATTTATTATGAGCCCAAAGATGGAATTAACAGTTTAGATAATATATTCAAATTCATTTCTTTTTGATTGAATTGATTGAAAGGTATTTTTATAGCTTTAATAAACAAGGTAAATAGTACCAAAACAAGCATCGGAAATAATATAGTATTATCCGATTCCTGGGGATAGGAAAAAATTCTTTTACTATCTTTTTTGAACATGTGTTCCTTCTTTAAAGAAAAAAAAAAAAAGGTTAAACGCCCCCCCTGCATGACGCTAATCGCATGATACTTGGTGTTTATGCTTGTGAGATGTTTTAAGTAATTTTTAAAACAAATTTTTATTTAATTATATGATAATTAAAATAAATATTTGCATGAGTTTGAAAGACTAAATCCTAATGGAAAAATGTTTTTCTTATGTCGATTTTTTTATATATATTCTAGGTAATTGAAATAAATATTTTTATATAGCAAAACTTCTTTTTTATTATTGACTGTTTTGTTTAGAATAAGACTTTTTTTTTTTAATTATTAAGTGGTTTCCCCCTCAAAGATCACATGTTTCAAGGCGTCCATTTAATTATAAGTTGCTTGAAGTTGTTTTTCAATGGAGCTGCACCTTGCATGTTATCTTTCAGTAAGGCATTGACGACCTTGAGGTCCTTTAATTCAGCCACCACAAACAAACAACCTTCTCTTTTGTTAGATGTTGAAGGATAGTTTGGTTTGTCCAATGCTTGGCTTGGCGATGACCTCCCTCAGCTGACTCTTCTTATCCATCTAATTTTTTTTTTAATTAGTGTACATCATAAAAGTCTATCAAAAAAAAAATATTGTTAGAAATAATGTCTATAAAACTAAACTAAAGATGTTAGACAAGAGAGTTTCTTATATTAAAGGTTATTTGTCCTCTAAATGCTAGATTCTAGCTGTCATTAGACATCATTAAGATATCTATAAAATTATTGACCCTAAACTTTTAATTTTATGCAATTTTGCCCTTGCCAAACTTCAATATTAGGCCTGAATTTCAGAGTCTTTTTCACTTTGATCCTTAGTTTCAGATTTATGAAAATTAACCTTCAACTGACCATTAAACTTTCAAATCTCTTCAATTTCACCCCTGATTTCAATCAATTGGGTTCCCAGAGGTCGGTGTCTTTTTCAAAATGGTCTTTGGCTATGAATTTCTTCAATTTAACCCCTAATCCCTAATTGACCCAAAAAGACTTTGATTTTTTTTGCGATTTTACCCCTGATTTGAACCAATTGACTTTGTAAAAATTAAGTTTGGTCCTCTAAAGTTTCAATCTTTTAAATTAAGTCTAAATTAGACTTTCAAACTTAATTTTTCACCAATTAAGTCCCTAATAAAATTAATTTGACCTATTTAAAATATAATTAAATCCTTGCACCTAATTAAATCATTTAATTGAACCCAAATTAATTATTAAACATAATTAAATTTTTAATTTGGCCCATGATTAAATCAAATTGCCCTATTAAAAATCTAATTATGTTTCTAGGCTTAAGTTTTATGCAAATTCATCCAAAAATCATTTAATTTGATCTTGAATTCACATTGTCTCTCTAGTTTTGGTACAAATGGGTACAATTAGGCTTATAATTTGTTCAAAATCTCAGCTTGATTTTTCTGTATATTTGAAATCCTTCACAGCCTATTTTTTCCAAAATGTCAGTCTTCTTGCTATTATTATTATTTATTTTTTTATGGGGAGGGAAAAAAGGTAAAATTTAGGGAATAACTCAAAAATAGATTATGACAGGCCTTATGTTGGGTCACGAGACTTTGTTTGTTTATAACTTAATATAAAATGTTAAAAGTAAAAAAATGATCATCTCCATACACCTCTAGGTTTATAAAAGTCTTCTAAGAGTTTATCATATTTCCATCATCATTAATATTATATATAAGGAATATTTATCCTTCATTAATATTACATGTAAGGGATATTCATCCTTTATTAATGCTAGTAAGAAGAAATGACATTTCAACCTCTTATTCAAGCAACATGACAAAGTTCAGAGGTTATATATATCCTCTAAGTCATCCAGGTAAAGAATTCACAATTTTTCTGTTATCTTAGTATTCATACTCTTATTCTTATAGCATTTATCATACATAAACAAATATTTTTGTTTTTAGAATTTAGAATTTATTTTTTTATTTATTGTAATTTTTTATTAAAAATCATTGATTTTTTAATCGAAAAGTCTTTAATTCTCATTAAAAAAAAGACCAAACATATGATTACTCTCTGTCCAAACTTTCAAAAAAACCCGTTATTCCTGCGCATATTAAATTTTATAACATTGCATCTATGCTTCTATGAAGAATAAAAGTAAAGTGAAATGGCGTGCATTCTGTTAAGAGAGAGAGAGAGAGAGAGAGAGAAGGGACAAAAGCACAATCGGATGATGGATGCTTTGATAAGCACTGTAGAGATAGCTTGTTTCTTTTTTCGAGTTAAGATAAATCCAATATTTTTCAAGAATAAATCCAGATCTGGTTATTATGTTACAAAACAAAATAAAAAATAAATAAATAAAGTAGAGAATATTAATATGAGATCGCAGGCTAGTCCCACTCTGGGGTTCTGGTGGATGGTTAATCCATTGCAAGCACCCCTAATGCTAAACGCAAATATAATATTGCAGAAACAAAAACATGAAAACTCAACTAAAATGTTGGCAACTGGATCACTCTTAGAGAACAGCCTCCACTGAATTATGAGAAACGGATCATAAATCCAATTAGCAAAAACCCCCATCAATCCAAAATTAAAGTTCTCTGCGGAAGAGAGCAGACTACAAATGCCTCCAAAACCTACAAATAAAGGAACTAAACATCAATTCAATCCATCCATCAGCCATCATATTCCTAGAAATATGTTTGTGTGGAGCTACTTATTAACACTCCTTTCCAAGTGCCGTCCAGGAAAAAATATAAGAAATGAGAGTTGGATTAGACAACTGGCAAAGAACCTTTAGGGCTTCAGAGCAATTGCCAGCCCAAACCTGGGACTTTTGTCCAAGGCCTTGGTATCAACCTCACTAGAGATTGTCAGCACTGACTTCGGTATGACCTCATGTTGCACCAATGCCCCAAGTTTCCCGTGGCTGTTGAGCTTAGCTTTCACCACCGTCAGGTGATCAACGGGAAATGACCCTCCAATAGTAAGAGTATTCTCGTTAGTGGAAAACCTTCTAGTGATCTCTCCAGCAACAGCACTCTTTTTCAGCAGATCCAGATGATGCACGTATGATGCTCGTAAAGAATCTCCCTTGTCACCTCTGTAAGAAGAGAGCAGCTAAGTAATTGGTTCAATACATATCACCCGTCTTTTCAATATCTATATTTTTTACCAGACTTTAAATAGATAAAATATCTAGCAGAGTTGGCATGCCAACGCGTCTAAGAGGCTTACAAAATCAACGAAGCATATGAATCAGGTTTGGTCACACTAATGCCAGCAGTGTACTTCGTGAAACTACCCAAAGTAGTATCATAGCCTGCCTCTGCACCAAAAGCAATTGTTGGGGTACCAATGGTGGCTGTAACATCAATTGCTGGAGATTGATTCAAAGCAACAGCTGTGGTGAAACTTGCACGATCATGAAAATATTGAACCTCCAACTGCAAAATGCAGGGCAGAAACAAACTATAAAAAGCCATTACCGTCATTACAAACAGGGCCAGATTTGCATGTAGATATCAGGTTGCTTGTTGCCGTCCTTCACCCCAAACCAACAATACAGGCAATATTATCACTCTAATCAATAAAAGAATTCTCCCTCGTATACCTGGATACACGTATACCCCAGTCAAGCCCCGCTGCCTCCAAAAGGGATTGGCACAAGAAACAATTACCCACGCCCTCCTACCAGGCACCCGAGAACAGCCCGAGCAGGACGGGGACAGCATGGGCCGAGTCTGACCAGATGGATGCTCAGCCCACGGGAGGAGAACCCCTTCCCTTTTGGGAACATACCCAGTCCCCGCCTGGAAGGACCTGACATACCACCTCCCTACCCTTTATCCCCATGCAACTTGTCAAGTCTTGTGGTTATATAAAGAACAAGAAGGTTCAGGGTTCAGGTTCAGGGATTTTTCCTCTTTCCCATATCTTTCCTTTCCTCTTCACTTGGTTTTTCTTCTTTCATATATCTCCTCCCTCGTGCTCTAACTTAATCATCGAAGGATCCACACACAATCAGAGAGACTCGTTTTACAAGTACACCAGCCACCTTCCCCACCACCAGTCAACTTTCACCTAGTGTCATCTCATCCTTGGAGCTTCATGACTTCATCACTTCCTTTATCATAAATGTAGGAACAAAAACCAAAATCACCAATGAAGGAGATACTTGATCTTGAAATGAACAAATCAAGAGCGACACACTTGATCTTAGGAAAGCTTAGTTTATTTTATTCAATGATTCAACAAATGTCTACGTGATTATTTATATGCACCAAAACAAATAAAATAGGAAAAACCTAATAAGTCTTTATTAAAAAAGGAAACTAAAATCCTAAATTACCTCCTAAATAACAAATTAATATTCCTCAATAATAAAACCGAGTTAATATTCCTTAATAATAAAATCGAGAACAATCACACACTATAGCAATTCTCATTGTTGCCCTTCATTCCCCATCAATAATTCAGCATCTATTTCAGATTTTCAAGTATTTACTTTTTGAGGAGTTCAAGCTTAAAAGATGCCAAACTCCTTAGTTCCTACCTTGCCAGAGTTATAGTCAGGAAATTTGATGGAAGCAATGGTCTTAGTTGACGGAAGGAAGTCGGTGAATGTCAAGGTTGTTGATATCTGTCCGAATGAAATGATAAGGTAAGATGCTTATTTGAAATAGGGAATTTGCAGTTTAGTGTTTTAAACAAATGAAGAAGCAGCATACATTGGATTCTGTGTCAATTTTAACATCAAATATAGTGTTCTTGTACATGTAGAGCGCAGCAACATCCCCAGTTGATAGCCCTCCTTTCTTCACAGCTGATGATGTGAGGGCCTGAAAAACAGAAAATAAAAACACAAGAAGGAGCAGATGTTAAAGTTTAAGAGACGATGGATCTCAGCACCACTGCATTTGAAGACCAAAAATGACTGATTGCCTGACATTTAAGAGTCATTCAAAAAATTAACGACGGGTCATGAAGTTGAAAGACAAAACCAAAAACAAGTAGAGATTGAAAATGATCCGTAAGGCATTAGAGGGTAGCCAGAAATCCATGCATCAGTCACACGATGCTAGCAATAAATAATTAACATGAGACCACCCATAAGATAACTCAGAACAACCAGTTGCATTAGAAATGCTACATGGCTCTTCAATACATGATTGGATTTCACATTAGTAAAGAAATGAAATAAACTTCATTTGAACATCTGAAGATCATTGCTATTGTTAAAACACTCTCCTCAACAGCATCGACACAGAGCTTGATGCCCAGACACTCAAAAGGACCACAAAATTATATGTACATAGATATGACAAAAGAATACATACCACTCCAGCATCGCTGAAAGTAGAGACGCTAAGTCTCTGATCAGAATTGTAATCCTTGGTCAACAGATCTACATAGCATCAACAAATCATCACCATCAAATCAATGATTCTGATTTTCTTTCACAGATAGAAATTGACTGATTACCTTTGGCTTTCTTGCCGATATCGGCGAAGAGTACAGGTCCTTTGCTCATTGCGAGACTGGAGCGACACAGAGAGATCTCTCCGCCCTTTGTTTTTGGTTCTGATTAGAGAGAGAGATACAGAGTCCGGTGAAATGAAGGAAATATTATGGCCCAGCTTCTTCTTCTCCTCTCTCTTTTTAACTGGTGGTTACGACTACGGTATTTTAGAAAATCTCCGAGTTCGATTCTTTGGTGATAGCTGTTTTTAGCACTTAATTTCAAATGATCGATGATGTGGGTATCATAGATTGATTATAACCATCACAATTATTATAATTACAATTATAATCAAGAATTTAGTGTTCATGCTTCCGGCTTTCGGTGTAAATTACACTTGTCAAACATTTCTTTCAATTGCGTTTTTTTAGCTATCTTCACGTGTTCCAGTTCTACATGCTTCTTTAACTATTTTCGTGAACAAAAAAATCAAAATAGTAAGAAAACGGAGAAAATAAATAAAAAAAAATTAATTGAAAAAACTGAACCGTAAAAAAAAATCAATTAAACCAATTAAAATTTTAAAAAAACTAGCCGGTTCGATTCGGTTTCGGTTTTATAAGCCTAATGCAGAAAAAACTGAACCAAACCGAACCCAAACCGAAAAAAAACCCAAGCCAAACCGGAAAAAAACCGAGTCAAACTAAAAAAACCGAGCCAAAACAGAAAAAACCGAGCCAAACCGGTTTGAACCGGTTTTTGTCCTAAAAAACCAAACCGAACCGAAACCGGTCGGTTTGAACCGGTTTTCTTTTTTTAAAAAAAAAATTTCGGTTTGATTATTTTTTTTTATAAAAACCGAACCAAACCGAAAATAATCACCCTTAATTTTTAGAGCCTTGTGAATTGGTATTCTTTTAGATACGTATCTGAGTTCATTCGCTTTTCTGTTAATTTTTTAACCTAACTAGACAGGTTTAATAATCAACAGATTATCATAATATGTCTTGAAGCTTTTGAAGGGGAAAATGATTTTTGAAATCAGTTTGGGTTGATTTCTAGGGTTTTGAAAAAAAAATTGATTTACTACTCACAATTAAAATTGAAATGATATCACAAGTAAAAAGAAAATAAATTGATTAAAAACGGAAAATTAAATCTTGATTTTTATGAGATTTTTTGTTCGTGAAAAAGAAAGAAGAAATCACATGATCGATCAATTGTAGGTCAATGATATGTTGTTTGTGTGTTTGCATTATTTTATATACATTGGTAAATTGTATTTTTATTTTATTTTAAATTTTGTCTTAACTAAGGACGTAAATTCTATTTTTTAAAACTATAAAGGTAAAGTGTAATTAGATGGGCCATAGTAGTTTCCCCTAACTAAAATGATTGAATGATAAAATAATTGAATGATAGTGTTTAGATTTCTTGAGTAGGCCTCTTATTTGGTTTCTTAGGAAAACTATCAAACCTTTTCTTTTTATTGTCTTTACTGGAAAAACTTTTATTAAAAAAAAAACTTTATCGTTTCTTTTGATAAATACGTGTAAGAAAGGTCTTAAATCTTCTTGTATAAAGAGGAAAATCTTATATTATAGCACATAATAAGAGATAAGTCTTGTTTGTTGAGAAAAGTGAAGTGATGTTCATCATGTTAGCGTATATGTCCTATAGTTAATCGGTTGGTTACACGTGAAATTGACTTTATTTATGTAAATATATTTATTTTTAATAAAGATTTTATTTATCTTTAATATCCATCAAATATTTAAATTAATGAATCTAGAGTAAAGATAAAGTTCTTGGGACAAAAATATTTTGCAAAGAAAATTATAAAGTTGTTATGATTATGTTATTTCTATTGCATTAAAGTATTGTTCCTAAAATATTAATAGTCAATGCTTTATTAAAACTATATATTAATTAGAGTTGTTGAGACTAATACATATTATATACTTTCATTTATGAAAAAAAGCAATTATTCTCATAAGTTAAGGTATGAGAGATACCTAAAATTAATATATAGGTGCTTGTTAGATGACATGTACACTAAACTGACTCGTGTGAGAATTTCATATGAAGAGATCACTTGTGTCTATGAAAAGGTTCATGTGTTGGATGTGTAAGTGGTCCTTAGATTTGCGATCACTAAATTATCTTATATAGGGAGTGTTATGTTTTGATCTTGTTACATGTTATCCTAATCAAGGGTAATAAACTAGCAGCTATTTGGTATACCATGAACTATATAAATATATTTAAATAATTAAGAGAGTATTCATCACCCTAAGTGAATTAAAAAAAAATCTTTCATTTGATTAAGGTGGAATGAGATTTGAAAAGAGTTTCAAATCTTATTCAAGAAATTAATGACTATGGTGTTGAGAACACACATGATTTGACAAAATAGCCATATTTCATACTATAATATCTAAATCGGAATATTGTTAATGAAAAGATAATAATTACACCGACAAACTGGTTACTAAAAGGTTAAATCAAATCACTTGTGATTTTTTTAATATTTAAGGGATCATGATAGGTTGCTAGACATTGTATTGGATCTTCAAATATAAATCAATC
>Ga0307514_10004624_pt1 | contig 12615 bp, 12 predicted proteins | sample 16_EM_MG_FD_203088 | JGI IMG/M metagenome (GOLD analysis project Ga0307514, IMG submission 203088) | Populus trichocarpa ectomycorrhiza microbial communities from riparian zone in the Pacific Northwest, United States - 16_EM | ecosystem: Host-associated > Plants > Roots > Unclassified | place...
TCCGAGATAAGCTATCAAGCAAGTCCGTTGACATAGTCAGAGGAATGGCGGCCAAACTTGAGCCAGCTAAAGACTATAAAGAACTCGCATTGTCTCCCCGACAATGAGAAGAACGAAGCTCTAGCAGCAAACAGTCAGATACCTACCAGCGGAGAAGACCTTTATTTATTATTGAGTTTTTATGATACCTATACCTTTATATCTATATATAAAATCTATTAGCTTTTTTTGTAGCGGCAGCCCCGCACCTTGGATAAGTATCCACCCGAATGATACTAAACTTCAAAAACGATTCCGAAGTTATCATTTACGCACTCGAAAAAATTATATCTTTCGCCAGACAAAATCAGTACTTCTTTGTGGCGAGTTGCGTCTGGTGGATAGCCAGTGTTACAGGATTAGATACCGGCTTGAGAATATATATCGATAATCTCGTACGGGCAGGAGAGGATCGAGGAATATCTTCAACACCTCGAGATATAGCTAGGGATATTAGCGTGGATTGGAATATGCAAGAAGCTAGTGTTCCGGCAAATTATATTATTGATCCTTTAAGGAGAACCCGGAAAGGAAGGATTAATCCCCTGCCACAAATTAAGAGACAATTTAAAAAAGCTAGGCAAATCAAAACCCAAATTAAGCAACAATCGATATTAAGTAAAAATCAACTGAATCGATTAGGGGCTATTGATATAGATACTTTGACCGAGTATCTTTCGAAACAGAAATAGGATCTACGGCAGTGGACCTAAGAGTTAAAGTATCTACGGATACAACAATAAACTTACTTAGGGAATACACCCCCGTAACAGTAGGTAATTCCTCTGCTTTTTGGATAGCAGTTTTGCGAGGACCTTCCCCTACCTTGTACACGACAATGAATCAATCTTCATTTTGAATTGTTTCCTATCCTTCTGAGATTTCTGAATGAACTGCTCAGTTTGCCCAACGATCCTAGGATGCTCGTCGGATGCTGAACTACTCAGCTGTAGATTGCTAATGTCGTGTATTGTATTATGAACCTGGGGTATTCAATCTGGATGAATATAGCCCGATTCGTTATACGATCTTCAATTCTCTTGGATGTTTCGAGGCATTCCGGATACTACTTTACTATGTTGACTCATGTCGATTTGGTTGTTCGTAACTTTAAACCGAGGTGTAGTTTCCCATAATGCGATATCCAATCTTTCCTTAAAATTATCGATATGGAATACTAGTCCTTATTGTAATCCAATAAGTGAAGATACCCACCAAACGCTCTGAGCCAGGAAGATGTAATGATTATCTCTGGCATATGATATAATCCTTTCGAGGGTGTATATGATGACATCGTTCTTGTTCTCGAAGATAATGGTCATCCGTCTATATACGCTTTATCAAAGCTGCGGGGCTGCCACTATAGAAAGATAATAAATTCTTAAGTATATAATAATAGATATAGGTATCATAAAAACGCAATAATAAATAAGGATATTTCTCCGCTGGTAGGTCTCGTCCTTATTTTCTCTGTCTCAAGTCCAATGCCCCTTCCTGGAACAAAGTGATTTCTTTATAGTCTCTCAAAACCCTCTTCAGATAATGATTTAATCGCTCATGATAGCCACGTATCTGTGCATCTTACATTCAAAGAATGCGCCTGGTAGTGGCAGCCACAAATCCCTTTGGTTATCGTGTTCATGCATGATATCATGTCAGCCGATAAATCAGACCACAACTTCAACTTGGACATCTTGCTACTCATATGAATCGGTAGTTGGAACATTCAAGTAATTGCCCATATTGCCTTTGCCTTGTCGCAATAAATAACCCCGCTCAGTTATTGATTATAGCGTCGTAGATTTACTCGGCGACCAGCCAATACTTTGCCAACATAGATTCTGACGAATTTGCCACCAATGCTACTCAATTCAATGAACAGTGTTTGCTCCAGGCCTCAGCCAATGTCTTAATCCCTCAGTTACGTCATGCTTAGGCTACTGTGCCGGGAAGTGCGCCACTGAATCCGTCCCCGTTACAGATAGGAGTGAGGAGCCCACTTACTTGCATATTGACTGTCAACTGCTGTGCACGTCTTGTGCATGTCCTGCCTAGTTTCTAAGAATGAAAGAAGATAGAAACTACTAGCACTGCTGATGTCTAAAACATCCCAGTAAGGCTTCGCAGTTGCGAGTACCCTCGTCAGCCGCAGCGGTCTGCAATCTTTTCGTGTACGACATGAAACCCCGCTAAAGGTCATGCCACGTGGTCTAACTTGTAATTGCTTGCATAGGTGTGTGTGCATAACAATATATACTCTATGCATCCGCCTGTTACCAAGTACCACTTCCGCTATCAAGGGTGAACCCCTAACATAGAGCGGGATGACTTAACTTTGTGTTCTGCGATGATGGTAGAGTTGTGGACAAGAAAGACAGAGATGGGGGATAAAGATCAGATCGCTGTGGAGGATCAGAGCGGATATGCGGAATCAGGGAGACAACTTGCCTGGTTGGGTTGGGAAGACCTCGTATCAGAGTAATAACAAGCTGGATTGAGACTTATACCTACCGGATAGAGGATGATAAATTGACTTGCACACGACATTCTCAAAGTCTCGGTTTCTCATGAGGATATTCTTGATCTCTTCTCATCTCACTCATCCTCAACTTTTCCGTCTCCTATGAACAAGAAGTTAATTCATCCGTCTCTATCTCTCCCTGCCATGAACAAGGGTTGACACCGAGTAAAGCATGCAGCGAGAACAGCATTTACCGGTTACTGCCTACCAAAAGGATTGTATACAACGTATACTCCATCATTCTAGGATTGATTGTCGCTACCTCCCAGCAAGTCACTCTGCTCTCAGTGGACCTTGTTGTACTCAATTCTCTGTATTCCGACAATTACGAGTTAACCAATGAATAGAGTCTCAGCTTCCATTGCACATGCCTCCCAATCTACTGTGTCCGGATTCACTGTTTCTGTAATGCGGGAGGAATCTACTCCAAGATACACTCAACTAGAAGTATCCCTTCTAAGTATCCCTTTATCTTGTCTCGCTATCGGACTCGATATTGGACTTATACAAGGACTAATAGATGGTTCACTTCGAAGCGTTACTCAGGCGCAGAAAGTAATCAGAGTTGAATAAATCTAGAATAGCTTTCCAATCCAAATATAATGTTAAGGCTTGTTCTCCATCGTGAGAAGGTTGCCCTCTATACCAGCAGAGAATCGAGAGGTCTTTATACCTCTTTTCTCTGCACTCTAACTGCTAAATGTAACTACGCTTTACTCTAGATAAATTACTACCATCCCTTCGTCCCCCCAATCCCCTTGCTCTGATAACTAGTCAGCCTGAACTTCCTCCAAGCAAAAGGTATCCTTCTAATCCTCCAGTCTTTCTGGACCAACAGTATCTTTTTAATATACATCTCCAGACTGATTTGAATCCATCGGACTGTTGTCTTCCGGACCATCTTTCTCATTGTACTATTCAACAGCCTTTCCTGGTATCATGCTCAAGTGTCCTTATCCTACTGGCCATAACTGATGCCAATCATAGGGTACTCCTTATAGAGGTGACGATGGCTGGCATCTTTTATTATCTTTGCGCATAGAGGATGCAGTGATAGGTGTTTGCACTGTATTAACACACCATCGAAGCTATGACAACACTCGAGGGTGGGTGGTGATGATGTAGTCGAGGGATATGTGCCTGGCGGTCATTGGTGTGGTGATAGTGCTGGCATATAACTGATGAACATTACTCCATCACCACCTGACATCATTATCGAGTGATATCTCATGACCCCGGAACCGTGGCTATTCCAAAAGGTATCACACTACCTCCCTCTCCTACTAGGTTGTCCTTGATCCTATCTTCCTTCTTCTGATGTGGGTAAACTCGCAGCTTCCTGCCAAACCCTTCCTTAATCCATCAGTCTATTGGTTGCCATTAAAACCTCCTGGTAGAACTATATCTCCCAGGAGGAAAGGTACAAGCTCAACTTATAACCTCTTATCCGTAGCAGCCTGAGGATTCCGCATATGGAACTCCTTCAGTAGCCTCTTATCATCAAAGTTCTCATATGGTTCTTCCATCCAATCTGTTTCATCTGGATACCCTTTCCATTTGAGCAGATATAAGACCTTCTTCCATTCCTTATTGAATTGACTGCCCATGATTTTCTCTACCTCATATCCTGTCTGGTACTCATGTCCTTCCACATCATATCCTAATTCATGTTCTTCTGTAACCATTGCATCCAGGTCTGGTATATCTTGCATCAGATTACTGGCGATGCGGAAAGGTTCGAGTAGGGATACATGCAAGGCGTTTTGTATTCGCCATCGTGAAGGTAACCCTAGTTTGAGTGTTGTAGGTGACATCACTTTCATGACTTTGAATGGACCGTGAAGTTTAGCATCCAACTTCCTTGCTGGTCTCCTGGTTTTGAGGTTCTTTCCATTGAGCATAACCAAATCACCCGGCTGGTATACTGGTGCAGGTTTGGCTCTCCTATCATGGTACTTCCTCATTGTTTCGCTGGCTTTCTGAAGTCCCTGGCGACAAAGTCGATGAACACTTGTCATCCACTGTATGTGGTTCTGAGAAGTAGGATTTCGTGGGGGTTCTGCAGTTAGCCAGTTTGTTTGAGGGTAATAGCCATAGTTTGCAAAGAATGGTGTCATCTTGACGATGGAATGCAGAGAGTTATTGTAGGCATACTCTGCCATTGACAACATCTCTTCCCAATTATCTTGTTCATAAATGGAGTAGTTTCAGAGATAGCATTCCAGTGTTTGGTTGACTCTTTTCGTTTGTCCATCGGTTTGGGGGTGAAAGGGTAATGACATTTTGTACTTGATTTCTAGTGTATCAACAATACCTTTACAAATCGTGGATGTAAACCTTGTGTCTCTGTCTCAGGTAATTGTGGATGGTATCCCATGATGTCTCCATATTTCTTTTAAGAATATGTGAACGAACTCTGGTACCTGTTTCTGTCCGTCTTTGAGTGGAATAAAGTGTGACATCTTCGTAAAGCGGTCAACAACTACCCATATTGATGAGGTCCACAATAAAGTCCATGGATATTTCATCCCAAGGTCTGTACACTAGCTCCAATGGCTGCAATAGTCCATAACGAGCATGGCGTGCAGCCTTGTTCTTTTGACAATCAGGATATGAGCGAACATAATCTTCAATCCATTGATCCATCTGCAGCCAAAAGAAGTTCCTTCGTATAAGTTCAATCATCTTTTCCTGGCCAATGTGACCAGCCACTTTGGAGTCATGTTCTTCTTGCAGAATCATCTTTCTGAGATCCACACTATCAGGAACCCATATCCTGCCTTTATACCAAAGGACTTCATCTTCTAGTGTGACATCTGCATCTGCCTTTCCTTCCAATACCCTATCATATGCCTTAAGCCAATCTTCATCATCCTGGCCAGATAAGATCATGTCCTGGTACATATGTTTATCGAATCTAACCACAGGTATGGCTTTCAATGTTTGGGATGAAAGGATAATAGGTTCCACTTGGGACTGAAGAGACAAAACCATTATTGGTGGGTCCCTAGCTCTAGCTGCTGATGTCCAAACATAGTCTCCCTCTACTGACATGAGTTGGTCAGGTCTAAGAACTTGGTGGATAGGTTGATTTTCATTTTCCTCAATGCTACCTCCCCCGTTTTTTGGGCGATACTCCGAATGGCTAGATAATGCATCAGGTTTTCCATTTGCACTTCCTGGATGGTAGAATATTTTGAAATTGTAACCTGCCAGCTCTTGTGCCCATCGTGCTTGCTGTCTATTCAAGATCTTTGTAGTAGTGAAATATTTGAAGTTTTTGTGGTCTGTGTAGATCTGAATCTGATGGTGAGCTCCTTCAAGGTAACATCTCCACTCCTTCAAGGCAGCTACTATTGCGAGTAGTTCTTTATCATGGATGTCATAATTGATCTCAGCTTTATCCATCTTCCTGGAATAGAATGCAATGGGGTGTAATCATCCATCAATGACCTGAGAGAGTACAGCACCAATAGTGAAGTCACTTGCATCAGTTTCCACGACAATCTGGTGCATGTGTTCGAAGTGTTTTAATATTGGAGCCTTAGTAACTTGATCCTTGAAGTCCTGAAATGCCTTAGCACACTCATGGGACCATTCATATGGAACACCATTCCTAAGGAGGTCTGTGATAGGCTTCATCTTTCTTGAAAATCCTTTGAAGAATCGTTGATAAAAGTTGGCAAATCCTGAGAACATTTGTACATCTTGTTTGCATTCGAGCTTTGGCCATTCCAGAATAGTCTCGATTTTATCCAGAGCCATCTCTATTTCTTCTGAGGATATGATGTATTCAAGAAATTCAACTCTGGAGGCATGCCATACACATTTGTCTGGTGCAATGGTGATGTTGTTTTCCTTCAGTACCTCCAGGACTATTTGGGTATGCTCTTCTTCTGTTTCAGAATAGATTAAGAAGTCATCCATATAGATGAGGAGTTCTCTATTGAGCATATCTCTGAAGATTGTCTCCATCGCATCCTGAAATGTAGCTGGGACATTCGCTCGACCGAAGGGCATGACAGTATATTCATATAGGCCATATTTCGTACGAAATGCTGTTTTCCACTCATCCCCCTCCTTGACTCGGATTAGGTGAAATGCAGCCTTCATGAAGATTTTGGTAAACAATCTGGCACCTTGTACCCTATTTCAAAGTTCATTCATCAAAGGTAGCAGCCATCGATTCATAATGGTGACCCTATTGAGTCCTCGATAGTACACACATAATCGTAGGCCTCTGCCATGTGGTTTTGGAACGAAGAGGATAGGTGCACCTGCTGGTGACATGCTTGGGCGAATCTTTCCCTGGTCGAGCATTTCCTTATTGTATTCCTTGAGTACTGATAACTCCTTTTCTGGGAGAGCATAGATACGTCCCCAAGAAGGTTCCTTTCCAGCTTGGATGTCAATGGCATGGTCGAATGATTGATGAGGAGGCAGCATATTGGAGATTTCTCCATTATATAGAGATTTGAAATCTCGATACTGCCATGGAATCCTATCAATCCAATCAATCTCCATTTCATCCTTATCATTGATATTAATGTTTCCAATGATTCCAATCCATTGAGGGTCATTCCGGAAATTTAATATAGTATCATTGATTTCAATGGTGAATGAAGTGCAATTATGCTTTGTGCATGTCTTCTTGCAGTCATCGCTTTCGAAGCTGATTTTTCCTCCTTCTGCGGATCCTTTGGCTTTATGCTTCACGATCTACCAATATGGAAGCATCAGATCACAGGAGTCCTCCATTGGACCTATTTCGAAGGTTTCTTTGGAGTAATGGTCCCCATGTTGACAAGTGATCGGGAAGGTATAACACCATCCACAATTCCCAACTGTATCTCCAGCAAAGTTCTGAATTTCCTTTTGATCCTTGCGGGTAAAAAATGGGACGTTATGTTCTTCAATCCTTTTCTCTGAGGCAATAGGTGTAGTACATCCAGAATCAAGTAGTACTCTTGCTGGAATATTCTTCTTCCCTCGAAATGAGATTAACATCATAATTCCAGGTCTCTTGCCTGACCTGGGTTCCGGTGGAGCTTGTTTTGTTTTTTTGTGCGTGATTGAATCGCTGGGAGGCAAAGCCTTTCATTCATGTGAGGTAGTCATGGTGAACTGCCTTTCGACACAGCTCCGGCCACAACGGGTCATGAGTAATTGACTAGTTAGTGTTGTAAGGTATGGATATGTATGTACGGTCACTTTGCTTCGGTACTGAATGCTATGTGGCCAGCACATTTCGAGTACTAAACTCATCCTCAGGCATCCTTTTTATTCAATCTCAATTAAGCAAGCTATCTAAGGAAAACACTATCGTTTCGATCCCGTATTTCCATATAGATCAGTACCACTGCCTCTACCTTGTAGGACTGTTCAACAGTATCCTTTAATCCATGATCATCTCATCATTGGAGTCTACCTCATAGACCCATTTAGATGCAGAGACCTGAGCCTTGGGCTTATCCCCTCCCGCTCCTGCCGCGGACGAGACATCCTTTGGAAGGTCATCCTTGGCTTTCGGCCTTTTGCCTTTAGAGGATGAAGACACGATAGACTTTCTGCAGAACTTCCATGCGTGGTTGTCCATGCCACAGCGAGCACACTCGTCTTGTTCAAATCAAGCTTCTATCAGCGAAGGAGCAATTCCCTCCAAGGCCTTCTTCTTGTCCATATGGACAGGAGTCTGACCCTTAGTCTTATCCTCTTTCTTGGGTTTCTTGGAGCCAGACTTCCCTCCTGATCCAAGATCCTTGGGTTTGTCGTCTCTTTTGTCCCCTTCTTCCTGACGCTTTCTTTTCTTGTCTTTTTTCTTAAGTCTTGACAAGCTGTCCTTTGAAGAATGCTTCTTTCACAACATCAGGAACTCTTCCATTGCTAGTCCAACCTTTCGAATACTCTCCACATAATCAATGTCATTTCGAGGTTCTCGCTTGGTTGTTGACAGGCGATATTGGAGATCTTCTGAAAGCCCATCTCTAAGCAAGGTCCTCCAAGGGGTGCCAACTAGGCAGACCTTGTAATTGAGCGATTCCATGTCCGTTAGGTAGCTCTCAATGTTTACCTTGTACTTGAGTTCTCCCATTTTTCCCAGAGCTTTCCTTTCCTCTTGTCTGTCCAGAAACCTTTCTTCCATTGCACTGACAAAGGGGTTCCATTCGTCCACCTTGAAGTATTTCTTCATATACTCAGCGCTAGCAACATACCATGTTCCAGCCTTTCCATCCATCACACCTGCAATCCAAATGATCCTATCAATGTCATCTTAGAAGTCTGTACGGTGCCACTTGATATAGTTCTCAACTGAGTGGAACCATTTTCAATATGGGAGGGTGTCGTCTGATGGATCTCCCTTGAATACTTTTGGGAGCTTCATTTTGCTCTGTTTCTTTTCGTATTTTTGACCAGGGCTGTGTCCTCGTACAGAACCACTGTATCTCGTAGAGCCTCCTGGTGGTAGTGGTGGTAATCCTCCTAGGCCACGCCTTCTGGGGTTGTTGCTGCTATCTGATGAACTTGAACTATCATATGGGTCATTGCCAGTGGGGAATGGGGGAAGCGGTGGCTCATCTGAGTTACCAACCCAATTATTATTGCCTCTTCCGCCCCCTCCACCACCACCTCCTTCCCCAGAGGGGCCTTCTCCCCCACATCCAGCTTTGCTGGATGGTGGTGTGGAAGGTGGCAAGGAAACATTATCTGCATTTCTGTCCTTGACGATTTCCCATTTTCCGCTCTTTCGGCTGTAAACCCATTTTATATCACTTGATGTTTCCATAAAGGCTCCATCCTTAGGTTTATTTGGGTTTCCTTCTGGGGTTTCAGGTTTATCATCATCAGCAACTGACTTCGCAAGAGATCTGATGGAGCGTCAGGTTTCCTTTGGAAATTCCTTGAGTTTCTCTTCGAGCTGTTTCTGGAATTCTGCAAAGGCCCTCTCCTATTTTTTCTTGTTGGCCTTCATTTCTCTCTTGGTTGAAGCCAACTCTATTCATTGCTTTCTCAGATCATCCTCTGCCTTGTTCTTGTTGTCCTCCATTTCCATTCGTTGTGTATTCTGTACTCTTGCCATTGTTATTTCAGCATTCTTTTTATTTTCTTCCCTTTGCATCTTCGGAGCTTCCAGTCAACCTGCCAATATATTTTCAGCATCCGGTCTTTCCCTGAGTACTGTGGCTATGCTAGCTCACGCATTATTATTGCTTAAGATTTGGGCATTAAATACGTCCCTCAGGTTTTTGTAATCTTGAGATGCCTCGGCTGCAATTACTGCCATTCCTCCTTGGACATTGGAGGCAAAGACCTGGGACTGAAGAATGATCTGTGTGTATTGAGCGTATACATTATGGCGTAAGGTTTCAACTCCCTTTGTCATCTGATCATAAAAGGTATTCTGCTTGCTGACCATCAACATATAGGCATCCACCAACTGACGCATTTCCTGTTGTACATTGACCGACTTTGAGATGGATTCTGAAACAAGAGCTGCCATTCCATCCCAGTCTGCAGTTAATCGATTGTACAGTTCAACTGCCCATGTGGGGACGTTTTCGTTGGAAATAGGCTGGTATTGTTCCACTGCTTTTCCAGTTGTATCTCGGGGGACCAAAACATTACTCCTCCTCTCCTCCGTTAATCGCTGAACATCTGATGATGACATGGTCTACTGTTTAAGAACTATGCAGTGTTTAGTCTTTCCTCCTGCTTGATAGTAATGACCAATGTAATGGTCTGCCTCTTTCCTGAAGATATCAAACTGTGTAGGTTTGTAATCAGAGCAGTGTGTATCTTCATAGGAGTTTTCGAGGATATCTTCGATGTATTCTTCCTCACTTAGAAAATCCCAGGAATCAGAGACCTCAAACTCAGGGCAATCAAAGAAGGTTTCGGTGGGAGTGGTGTTCATGTAAGCTTGGATTGCGCGGACAATATATGGGCAGAGTAAAATGTGGGAAATGATAAAGAGGAATTTGAATATCATTAGGTACTATTTCTGATAGAGATTTGATATAACAATATAGTGTAACGCGGGAGGAATCGACTCCAAGATACACTCGACTAGAAGTATCTGTTCTAAGTATCCCCTTATCTTTTCTCACTATCGGACTCGATATTGGACTTATACAAGGACTAATAGATGGTTCACTTCGAAGCTTCACTCAGGTACAGAAAGTAATCAGAGTTGAATAAATATAGAATAGCTTTCGAATCTGAATATATTGTTAAGGCTTGTTCTCCATCGTGAGAAGGTTGCCCTCTATACCAGCAGAGAATCGAGAGGTCTTTATACCTCTTTCCTCTGCGCACTCACTGGTAATTCTAACTACGTTTCTCTCTAGATAAATTACTACCATCCCTTCGTCCCCCCAATCCCCTTGCTCTGATAACAAGTCAGCGTGAACTTCCTCCGAGCAAATGGTATCGTTCTAATCCTCCAGTCTTTCCGGACCAACTGTATCTTTTTGATTTACATCTCCAGACTGATTGGTATCCATCGGACTGTTGTCTTCCGGACCATCTTCCTCATTGTACCATTCAACAGCCTTCCCTCGTATCGTGCTTAAGCGTCCTTATCCTACTGGCCATAACTGATGCCAATCATAGGTTACTCCTTATAGAAGTGATGATGGCTGGCGTCATTTATTATCCTTGCCCATAGAGAATGCAGCGATTGGTGTTTGCACTGTATTAACACACCATCGAAGCTGTGACAACACTCGAGGGTGGGTGGTAATGATGTAGTTGAGGGATACCTGCCTGGCGGTCATTGGTGTGGAGATAGTGCTGGCATATAACTGATGAACCTTACTCCATTGCCACCTGACATCATTATCGAGTGATATCTCATGACCCCGGAACCGTGGCTATTCCTAAAGGTGTAACAGTTTCCAGATTGACTCCCTCCAGATTGACCGTCTTCAGATCAATCACCTGCAGATCAACCGCTTCCCAGTACTCCTCCAATGCTGATCAATCATAGCCTGCAAGGGAATGTTCCGACAAACTCAATTATGACTTCCAAGAGCATCTCTGAGGTCACTTGCTCTCTCAGTCCCAAAGTGCATCTTGAATCTCACTTGATCGCGGCCTACAACTGGATCTCTGAGTTTACTTGATCTCAGTCTCCATGTGCATCACTGTACCCGCGTGAGCATGGCCTCCAACTACATCTTCATGCAGCAACGGCTGTTATACGGAGTAATCGCGATAACGGAGGTGAACAGAATGACGGGGAGAAGATATTCGGCAGACCCTGGAGTAGATAAACATCATCTCGTTTCCATCTCATCTTATCATTCAATGACAATACACGCTAGATCTTTCTCAATTATGGTATCACTCACTCTTTCCGAGATTCCGTTGATCCATGTAATTGCGTGGACTCTGAATGCCGGGTTCTATCATATCTTCTCCTCCAACTCCTACACTTCTTGAACCAGAACCCCTTTTTCGCATGAATTCCACTTGGATGTCACGAATGGTGCGGCTGAGTATTGATGGTGGGCTCCCTGCACTCTAGCTCCATCGTTTTACCGCAACGGCCTTCACATGGTGCATCACAATGTTCTCTCAATCGGTGTGGCCAGGTGCTGCTTCAATAATGGTCGAGTACCATCTGCATTCAGATTGGCCCTATGTCTATAAATGGAGAGACTCAAATCATGCATCCCATATCATGATGTAGCAAAACTTGTGAATGTAACAAAGATGAAATGCATTGTGGTTATGTAAGAACCACTGCTGTGAGAATACAGCACCAAGTCTCGCACAAAGCTGTACAATGGTCTTAGCTTCTCTCAAAGTCTCCTGCAGACATGCGCAAATGCCACAAGAGCTCGAAAATTTGACTATTCTATCAGACAGATTCCGTTGTATCCTGAATATGTTACGGGGGTGTATTCCCTAAATAACGTTATTATTATATCCGATAATACTTTTAGCACTTAGGTCCACTGCCGTAGATACTATTTCCGTTTCGAAAGATACTTGGTCAAAGTATCTGTATCGATAGCACTTAATCGATTTTGTTGCTTTTTACTTAATATCGA